>SL_5KL_010_SEDDRAFT_10001107_pt1 | contig 16565 bp, 33 predicted proteins | sample SodLakKL_010_SED_FD_9118 | JGI IMG/M metagenome (IMG submission 9118)
ATAAGGTAAATTAAATACACTAATAGTTTTTCAAAAATCCGCCGTTTTTGGAGGGATTAAATGGGTTGGAAAGGTATTAGGTATAGAGTAAAGATACGGTTTCAAGAGATTTTAGCTTTGGTATTGGTTATTCCTTTTCTGGTGTTTACCGTTCTTTTAATTTTTGGGCGGGGTGATATGGAATTACTCCGCCTGTATTCTCCTTTAATTATGACTATATTAGGAGGGTATTTCGGTCAAGGGGCTATTGCTTTATGGCGGAAAGGGGAAATAGAAGAAATAGTAGAGGAAAAAGATAAAAATTTACCTTAAAGGAGGGATCAATATTGATTATTCCTAAAAACCACCGCTTTAGAAATGCGCCGAGAGTTAGGAAACGGACTAACCGTATTATCCTTCATCATTCTGTTTCTGGCGATGTATCGGCGGAAGAAATTCATAGGTGGCATTTAGACAGAGGTTGGTTGGGTATTGGTTATGCGGTCGTTATACGTTATAATGGAGATATAGAGCAGGGTAGAGGGTTAGATAGAGTTGGCGCACACGCTGGAGCAGGAGCTAACCACGATTCTATTGGGGTATGTTATGTAGGGGATTTTACTAAACATAAACCTACGAAAGAACAAATAAAGGCGGGTATTGAATTTAATAAAGATTGTTTTGAGAAATACGGGGAATTATTAATAGAAGGACATTCTGATCACATGAATACTCAATGCCCCGGCCATTTGTTTCCTATTGATTATATTAGAAAAAAATCTTTAAAGGAGGATAAGGATATGGGTTCTGAACTTAATTGGGAACAGGAACAGGCTATTCGTAAAATTAAATCACTTTCGGATAGGGGATTTATTAGTAGTCCGGCGGTTCATATTGAGAAGATTAAAAGAGGAGAAAATATAGGGGATTATGTATGGTTATCACTTATTGATAGAATAACCAAGAGGGGGTCTTTCTAAAATGCCCGCCGGTAAAAAGAAAAAAGTGTGCGATAATTGTAAATGGTATTTAATATTAGAAGATGTAGAAATAACAGAGTGTATTACGGAAAAGGATATGCCGAAAAAGGATTATGAGCAATATTTTGAAACAAATAAGGAGTGCCCTTATTTTAAGGAGGGGTAAGAAGTGGAATTTAATTTGGACTTTATACTGGATATGAATGTAATTGATGTATTAATTTATGTAGTTACCGCCATTTTTGTCGATACAATATTTGGGGTTGCAAGGGCAATTAAGCAAAAGGAATTTTCTTTTGTTGAATTGCCCCGTTTTTTAAGCACAAACTTACTACCGTATGGATTGGGAATTTTTGTTTTAGGTTTGGTGGCTTATTACCAAGGAGAAGTATTTGAGGTTATCTTTTATATAACCTCTTTAGCTGTATTGGTTCGTTATGTTGCCCGGATCAAAGAAAAAATTGAAGATATTTTTGGGGTTTCTCTTGATAAAAAATAATAGTTGGTTAGGAGATGTGGGCATGTATCGGGTAAGAAAATGGGGTGAAGAAATGGAAGAAATTTCATTACGAACAACTTTTGTTGCCCTTATTACTGTTGTATCTTACCTGGTTGATGCCGCCGGAACCCTGTTTTGGATTTTCCTTATATTGGCTTGTTTGGATTTTCTTACCGGGTTGTGTAAGGCATATACACAAAAAAACATAGACAGTCATATTGGGCGGAAGGGAATATTAAAGAAATTTGCTGTTATCTGTATTTTAGTAGTGGCTATTCTACTTGATTTAACATTAATGGAGCATGGGCTTGATACTGGTGGATTGGTTTTTACGGTTATTTGTTCTTGGTATATCCTTATGGAAATTTTAAGTATTTTAGAGAATGTTTCTAATATGGGTGTTAAGGTTCCTCTAAAACTTTACAAAATCGTTGAAGCTATGAATCCCGGTGTTGAAAATAGGAAAGACAATTACAAACCTTATAAATAAAGTTAATTTTTCTTTAAATTGAATTTAGTAGTAGATTTTTCATAGTATCATTAGGAAAAAGGGTATTTTGAAACAAACCGCCGGAAAGTGGTAAATTGAATTTAGTAATAAAAAAGTCATAGTATCATTATAATCCGGCGGGTTATTGAAAGGAAATTACTCTTTTTAGTAATAGAAAATACAACAGGGGATATGGTAATATATAATGGTAAGTATTTTTACTGTATCAAAAGGAGGACAATTCAATGGATATTCACGAATTAGTTAGGCTTTTTGTAAAGGTTACATGGGCTGTTTTACCTGTTGTTATTGCTTCTGCTATTATTCAATACCGTAGATTTAGTGGGTATAAAGAAATACTGGATATTATTTCTATAAAAACAAACAGCTATGTTTATTGGGTGGATGAAGCTTACCCTACTTTACCAAAAGAGGAAAAAATTGACTTAATTGAGAAAACCATCCTTGATGAATTAAAATTTATGGGTTTCCGTATGGATACCCGGAAAGAGTGTCTGGATAAGGAAATTAAGGCGGCGTTTAAGAAAAAAGAAATGATGTATAATCCCTTTACTTTAGAAAGTGATGATGAAATAGAAACGGTTGACCGTAAACATCTATAAAAAATTTTAAAGAACTTTTAAAATACCCTTCCAACGTATCATTGGGAAGGGTAAAATATTATTAGGAGGGGCAAAATAATGTCCTAAAATAATGAAATAAAGGAGGAAACATGATGTTAGACAAAGTTGAATTTAAGGTTAATCCTGTTGGAGAAATTAAAAAGATGCGGGAAACAATGTATTCGGACAGGTATTCTTGGATTGAAGAAACAATTCAAAATGCTATGAGGGCAAAGGCGGAAGAACTTCATTTTTCCATTAACCCGGCGGATGATGAAATAATTATTGAGGATGATGGTATAGGGTGTAAAGAACCACAGCTTATATTTGAAAAATCTACTTCGGGTTGGGATGAAGAAGTTCTAAAAGAAACAAACCCCTTCGGTGAGGGGTTTTTTACATTAGTTATGCTTGGGGATGATATTCATATTCGTTCTTATGATTGGGAGGTTCATTTTCGCCCCGGCGAAATTATACGGAATAAGACAATGGAGGGTAATTTAACTGTTACACGTAATCTTCCCTTCCATAGCGGTTTTAGAATTACAATTACTAACCTACAAGAAGATTATAACGCACATTATAAGGTTATTCCCCGGATTATTGATGTGGCTAAATTTATCCAAACTGTTAATATTTATATTAATGGGGATTATATAGAAAAAACGAAATTTACGGATACTGACGGTTCTTACTTTGCTTACAAAATTGACAATAAGGATATTACTGGTTGGATTAGACCTTTTCGGTGGGGTTCGGAATATGATGGTCATAATGATTATGTTCACGCTTATTTTGAAAACCGCCCGGTTTCTACGATTGGGTTTTTACATGGTGTTTCGGGTATTATCCATATTAACAGGGATTTAGTTGATCTTCGTTCTCCTGACCGCCGGGAATTTATTCATAATGAACGATACCGGGATTTTAGGGATATAGTAAGGAAAGAGGTAAAACAGGTAATGATGAATCTTGTAATAAACGGCGGGGATGAAGATATAAGTAAATATGAAGATATAATTACAAACTATCTATCAGAAGAAGAATACAAACACCATTTAAAATTTGTTGTTCATCACGAATCCTATGATGAATTAGATGAAATATTAGAACGACTAAAACAGGATTCAAATATGAAGTTAGAAGCATTGATGGGTAAAACGGAATTTAATCCCGATGATTCTACTGAAGAAGATTATTCTTCTCCTACCTTACCTCCGGCGGTTGATGTAAATAGGCATGATCGTTTTAGCGGAAACAAAAATCAGGAAGAATTTACGAAGAAGGAAAAATTTGGTATGGATTACAAAGACTTAGAGTTTTATCCTTCTTATTTTTACATTGACATCAGGGAATTAATTATGTATCAAGATAAGGTAAAGCTGGCTCAATACTATAATGTTCCTGTTGTGGTTACAAAAAATAGTCTGGAAACAAAGGTTATTGAGAAAGATGAAAAAGCAAGCCACATTATTTATCTTGAAGAAGAAGTAAGGGTTTGTGCTAACCTTAAAAATGTTGGTTATGAAGATGAAAGGGAAGTAAGGGCATTATGGCTATTCAATATAGTAGGTAAGGGATTACACGTAAACGGAAATATTTTTCGGATTTGTGATTTGGAAACTTTTAGGGAAAAAAGAGTTCTTAACCATTCGGAAGTTGAAACCGTTAATGCCGAAGCTGTTGTAAAAGGCGGAGTTATTTATTTTGACCGGGCAAAACTCAATAAACAGTTTCTAAAAGATGATCCAGTAAGTAAAATAACGGCGGATGATATAAAATTTATTTTAAGTCATTTAGATACAATGGCTCACGAATTGGCTCATGCGATATACTCTACAGTAGATAATACGGAAGAACATTTTAAAATTCAGTTGGAAATCCAGAAGGATATAATCAATCTTTTAGTTTAGGAGGAATAACATGTTACAATTAAAATTTTTATCTGTTGGTGTTGGGGAAAGTATTGAACAAAAAACAAATACGGCTTTAAAAGATTTACAACAACATGGAAATGAGGTAGTTGATGTTAAATTTACAAAGACAATGGATTCTTGTAGTGTGTTTATCCTTTACCGTTGTGATACGGAATTTACAGAATAAAAGGCGGGTGATTAAAAATGAAAGAAAAACTACAAAACTGTCAAGGTTGTGATTTAGCAGATACAAGGACACAGGTTGTTTTGCCAAGAGGTAATGAAAGGGCTAAAATTATGTTTGTAGGAGAAGCACCGGGAAGGCAGGAAGATGAAATTGGTAAACCTTTTGTCGGTCAGGCAGGTAAATGGTTTGAGGCGGCATTGGAGATTTTAGATTTAACGGTTGCAGATTATTACCTAACCAATACTGTTAAATGCCGTCCAGTTAATAAGGAAGGTGGTAATAGACCTCCTTCGGAGAGTGAAATTATTTCTTGTTGCCATTGGTTAAAAGAGGAAATAGAAATGGTTGATCCTCATTTAATCGTAATAATGGGCGGAACTGCATTAAAGGTTTTCTCTAAAGAATTACGTATATCTGATGTAGCAGGAGAGGAATTACATGGTCATAAAATTACTAAAAATGAAGGAAGGAGGTTATTTGTTTTATTTCACCCCGCCGTTTTGATTTATAATCAGAAGTATTACAAGCCGATATTTAAACGGGGCTTAGAAAATTTACGGCGGATTATTGATGAAGGGGATTTTAGAATACCATTTTAAGGAGGGATATTATTGCTTACTCGAAAACGGATAAATGCAGATATTATTGATATGGCGGAAAAATATGAATCGGGTATGACAACAACGGAAATAGGAAAATTATATGATCTTGCTCCGCCAACTGTTTGTGATTATTTACGAAGTCATGGAGTTGATTTACGGAATAACCGGGAATCGTTTATCCGGCGGGCTAAAAGAATGATGGCGGATTATGAAGAATTAGGAACCTATCAAAAAGTGGCGGATAAATATGGAATTTCAAGACAACGAGTATATGGGATTATCAAAAAATACAAAGATATAATGGAAGGAGGCGGGAATGATGTCAAACCAAAAAAGTATTAAAGAACACTATGTATATTCTTTGGAAGCCGACAATGACAGGCTGGAAGATGAAAATAAGCGGTTGCGTAAAATGGTTGAAGAGTTGGAAGAGGAAAACAAGCAGTATCAGGAGGCTCTGATTCATATTATAAATGAAAGCTATTCTTATGATCCATCGATAGCAAAGATGTCGATTATAGCAGTTGAAGCATTAGAAAATAGTTAATATGGGAAGGGATTTGGGGATTAATGAGTTTAAATTGCAAAGAAGGATGTGAATAAGTAATGAAAGGTTATATAAAAATATCAGATATAGAGAAGTATTGTGAAGATGTTGTGAAAACACATCAAGATCTAATTAAAAGAGCATTAAGGGAAGATGGAACAACAGCAGACGTTTCAGCGGCAGCTTTTTTCATGCAACAAGAAAGAATATACAAGTATGAAATACCGAATATGATTAAGGAATTGAGTGGTGGTAACGAATTATTAAATGAACACATAAATGTATTAGGATTATCTAATTCGTCGTATAATATTCTTCTGAAAAACAATATAACAACAGTAGAAGAGTTATCAAAAATGACGATAAGGGATCTTAAAAGTATTGCGGGACTTGGTTCAAAAATCCTAAAGGAGATATTGGATGTCACAAAAAATGTAGGAGTAGAAATAAGACCGTAAGGATCATTTATACTATATTGAGGGCCAGTATCAACCTGCCCGGAAAGGAGCGAAAAATAATGCCTTATAAAAACCCGTTTACTTTAGACTTGCTGCACAAGGCGTTCAACGGCTACAGCCATCCAGAAAGTGAGGGACAAGAGATTTTGTATTATGCACTACAAAAACAAAACCCAACGCTTGTAGACGTAAAACATAAAAAAGGAAAATCAGCACAGTTAGTCTGTCCAACGTGCAAGCGAACAACTACAGTGAATTATGAAATACACAAAAAATATTATGAAGAGTGGTACTGTAAGCGATGCGGGCAGAGGTTGGTGCTAGATTGGTGCTAGATAGGCCTGATAAGGAGAGGGAAATAATGGATGCAAGAAAAATAATGGATGATATGTATGCGTTAAAGTTACGGATATTATTTCTTGAAGAAGCACTCTCCGAAGTAGAATGGGATGCCGGTGGCCACTGCAACTCCTGCATGGGGCTACGACAACATGAGGATCATTGTAAAGTGAGACAAGCCTTGGAAGGAGACGGGAGTGATGATTGATAAACAATATGATAAGTTTTTACTAATTTGCGATATATGTGTAGACCCAGCATCATGCACATTTTTTGAGTTTGACGAGGCTGTAAATTACAAAAGGGAGTTCGGTTGGAAAAGTCAAAAACTCAATGGCCATTGGTATGACATTTGCCCGGATTGCCAGGATGGTGATGTTGACATTACAGGTGTTATTTAATCTTACTAAGCTAAGGAGCGGATAAACATGACAATAGGAACATGCCAAGTTTGCAAAAAAGAAAAAGACAGACCTTTATCGGTAGATAAGTGTTATTCGTGCTTAAAGGAAGAACATATCGATGCTGTCAAAGAAGAAATTGCAAATGGCGAAACTACTAGTACTTATCTTGAGGATTGCGTGTTTTGTCCTTATTGTGGAGACGAATTAAATAATATACCAATGGATGACAACCATGCCGAATTATTCATGGAAGGCGAATATGAATGGGAATGCGGTGCGTGTGAAAAAGTATTTTTAGTTGAAGTACACGTAACTTTTTCATATTCAACCGAAAGGAAGGATTGATAGGATAGATGTTGAAGGGAGGCGGGAGTGATGGATAAATGTAATTGGCAATATATAAAAGATGATGATGCTTGGGAATGTTGTTCTTGTGGTTTTTACTTTATATTAATTAATGATTGTTCTCCTAAAAATAACCAAATTTATTTTTGCCCTAAATGTGGTAAGAAGATAGTCAATTACTTTAAACACAAGGAGGGTTAGTTTTGTATTTTAAGGAAAATGATAATAGCTTCCTCTACAAAAAAGACGTAAATGAATTTATCCTTCTCTATGCTTTGACGCTTAAAAAATTGGATCAAGGCACTCTATTAACTAACTCTAAAGAAACGGTTTCTACCTTAATAGAAGGCATTAGAACCATGATACAGGATAGGAACAGTGGTCGGGATAGGGAAAGGCAAATAATGGTCGAATCAAGGCGTAATCTTTATTACAAAAGGAAAAATAACGGTAAGTGTGTTGATTGTGGTAAGGATATTGATTACTCGGTTTCTTCTGTTCGGTGTTTAAAACACCATAACTATCAAAAGAAATATCATCAAAGAGGGTAAATAACGGTGGCTATGCTTTTAAGAGTATATTATTATGGTAAAGGATAACAAAAAGGAATTTACAAAATTAGAATAGGAGGATTGTTATGTTGTTAAAAGATGAAATTAGTGCAAACTTTTCCATTCCCAAAGAAAAATTGGTTAATCCTTTAGAAGATGAGATTTATAATAGTCTAAATGCGGAGTTAGGGTATAATTTAATTCGGTATTTAGAGAATCATAAAACAGGAGATATTATTCCTGTTCTAAAACCCGGGCGGAAAATAGAGGAAGAAGGGATAATTAAATTTACTGTAACTGTAGAACTATACCAATTAAACTGACTACGTATCAATGATTGGTATAATGAATTAGCTACGCTACGCCTAAAATAGCACTCTAATCTTTTATTATTTATATTTCTAAAATATATACTATATAATGTTGCTACAGCCGCCATAGCACACTTTGAATACACTTGACAACCTTCGGTAAAATCGGCGTTTATAGGGTTTTCATTATTTTAGAAATAATTCGCTACACTACAGTAGCCATAGTGCAGAGGCTTCTGCACTCTTGCAATCATAGCACTAAAAATGAAGGAGGATTATATGAACGGTGAATTATACCCGGATTATTTGAAAGGCGAGGACTTGGTTTTAGGTTGTAATATTCCTGATTCTTATTTTGAGGAACGTGGTAAATTAACACTTGTAGAACGTGAAATAATGACTACGTTATTTTATTTAACCTACGGCTTTAATCAATTTGAAGTTGCCGTTAGTTACCGTTATCTGTGTTTTCAAACAGGTATATCAAGTCATTCAGCTATTTCAAATGGTTTATCTTCCCTTTTAGAAAAAGGGTTTATTACAAGAGTAAAGAAGGGTTCTTTTAAGAATCCGGCGGTTTATCGAATGAAAGAGGCATACAATCAAGAAATAAAGGAGGTTATTAAGCAAGTGCGGGATAATGAAAAACAAAAGGCGATTGAGGAATTACGAAGTTGGGGAGGAGATTCAGAGAAAAAGGAACTTCCAAAGAAAAAGAAACGGCGGTCTTTTAAGGAAAAACATATTAACGAATGGAACGCTAATGATATACTCTATTACTTTGCTTCACGGTATTATGAGTTTATTGGTGTTCCTTATCCCAGCATCACAAATAAAGAAAGGGGGTTGGCAAAGAAGTTAATAACGGAAAGTGAATACAGTATATTAGATATTATCCGGGTTATTGATTATTACATTAAAAACTACGAAACGATTCCCAATCATCCGAAGTCTTATCCTTCATGGAGTATATTTTGGGGGTGGAGAACTTCTATTTTTCCAACCGCCCTTTTAGGGGAGGAAAAGAAGGTAGAGCAAACACAGGATAAAAACTTTGCAAGAGAATGGAAGGATGATGATGGTGGTGAAGATGATTGGGTTCCTACGGATTGGGGTGGTATTGAATGAGTGCTACCAATAGGGGTGGTGTAAGAAGTAAGAACGATTACTATAAAACACCGGCGGGTATAGTGGATTTATTATTGGAAACTTACCCACTTAGCGGGTCATTGTGGCTTGATCCTTCGGCGGGGTCGGGTACAATAGGAAGGCAAATTAAACAGTTTTACCCGGATATAAAGATTAAACAAATTGATGTATCAAGTGAACATGTTGATTATGAAGTCGGTTCGGTTCTTGTAGGTAATTTCTTGGCTTATCCAGATAATGGATTGCAGATATTTGATGGATTTATTATGAATCCGCCATTTAGTCGAGCAGAGGAATACGCAGTAAAATGTTTGGAAAATCGGATTAGTGATACTGTTCCTGTTATTATGTTACAACGGTTAGGGTTTTTGGAATCGAAAACTCGACATTTATTTTGGCAAAGGTTTCCAGTAGATCGGTTATATATTCTCTCTAAAAGACCGAGTTTTACAGGTGATGGGAAAACTGATAATGCGGGGTATGCTTGGTTTATTTGGGATGGTAGTAATAAGCGGTGCGGTGGACAGGAAATAAAAACTTTAATGAGGTAAGGAGAGGATAATTATGTTTACATTTCAACAATTTAAGGACGAGTTTTTTAAGATTTATCCTAAAGTTAGGGATAATCCTTCGGAAAACCATCTACTTTCTTTGTATATTACCTATTCATTAGTAATCCGTTCATTATCAGAGATGATGGAAGAATCGGCGGGTGAATAGAAATGGAATTAACCAAAAGAAAATTATTACAGGCGGGTATTTTAGAAGAATTTTGGGATAAAGATTTCAATAACTTTTATGGACACGAAGAAAAAAGAAATGAATTACAGCCGAAGGTTATTCAATGGAATACTGCTTATCCTGACATTCCGATTAATTTAAACTTCAATCAAGGTCAACGTATATTGGAGGAAGTTATGGAATATGCTCAAAACTTAAAAAATGCCCGGAAACATGGGATTAGTTTATTCCTTTTTGGGCCGAATGGAAGTGGAAAGACATTACTGGCGGTTTCTGTATTAAAGGAAGCATTAAGGCAAGGGTTTTCTGCTCAAATGTCATCTTTGGGCGGGATAATAGAAGCGACTACTGCTGGATGGTATAATTCGACTAAAAAGGAGGTATTTGAAAGTAAAATTAAAAACGTGGATTTCCTTTTAATTGATGATATTGGGAAGGAGTATAAGGCGAAGGGAAATAACTTAGTGGAAGTGGCGTTTGATAACCTTATCCGATACCGTTCTTTTAGGAATAAACCTATTATTTTTACCAGCAATACGAAGCTACAGGAACTTAATACGACTTATGGACAATCGGTTTCCAGTTTACTTATCGGTAAGTGTATTGCTATTCGGGTTGCTGGTGATGATTACAGAAAGGTAATACAGGCGAAGGAATTAAGAAAATTATTAAAAAACGGTTAGAAGGGTTTACAAGCGTTTTAAGGTAGGGGATAATTTAATTATAAGGATAAATTACAAAGGAGATGATACTGTTGAAAACATGGGAATCTGTTGTGAAACAAGTTCAGAAGTTTGAGGAAAACAAAGAGGACGTTGTTCAGAACACGAATCATTTGGTGATGGATTACGGCAACGGAAAAATGGCGGGTGGAGATAATACGTCTAAAATTAACTTAGGTGATTTAACAGACTGGTCGCAGACACAACTTTACTCTCTTTTAGGTATGCCGGGAAGGTATTTTAAGAAACTCTACGAGAATAAGGATTTTACTTTGGTTGCTGACCATGTAAACCATCATCTTAACGGGCAGGGTAGTCGGGATTTATTTATTCGGACACGGAAATTTGATGAACAATCTGCTTATATCCGGGGTGTGCTTTCTGATCGCTATACGGTTTTTGATAACATTGATTTGATAGAGATACTCGATAAAATATTCGGTAATACGGATAAAGATTATAACATCGAGTATTTTTTAATGGATGAAACGGTATTTCACCTGCGACTTACATTTCCCGATTTAACGGCGGATGTTGGACAAAATATCGAAGGAGAACAGGACTTAATAACGGCAGGAGTGCATATTAGTAATTCAGAGGTCGGTAAGCGAAGGGTTATGGTTGAGCCAATGGCATTTCGGTTAATTTGTAGTAACGGATTGATGGGGTGGACTTCAAGCGGAGATGTTGGTTTTAAACAGAGACATATTTGGTTGAATAAAGATGAAATGTATAACCGGGTAGCAGAAGGGGTTGGATCGGCACTCAAGGCAAGTTCGGGTGTTATTGATTTGGTTAAAATGGCACGAAGCAAACCTGTTGAAAATCCCCTAAATGTAATTGATGAGATAATCAAGGACAATAATTTTACAAAACAGGACGGGGAATTAGTTAGGAGTGCTTTTTTAATGGAGCCGGAAAATACAGTATATGGGTTATCTAATGCTTTCACTCGTGCGGCGAAAGATATGGTAGGAGATAAAATGGTAGAATTTGAAAATTTGGGTGGCAAGGTTTTAGTAAAAAATATTTAAGGAGGTAACAAACATGAATAAGCCGAAGTGTAAAGTAGTTGGAGAGGACGGCAATATTTTTGCGGTATTGGCAAAGGCAAAAAAGTCATTAGTTTCGGCGGGGCAAGAGGACAAGGTAGAGGAAATGAAAGATAGAGTATTTACTTCTGGTTCTTACCATGAAGCATTAGGGGTTATTGGGGATTACGTAGAAATGTATTAAGGAGGGAGTATATGAGATTTGGGGATTTAAGTAACAAACCCTCACCTACCGTTGTTATTGATATTGATGGATTAGTTATACAGGACTATTTTCGACCAAAAGAAACATTAATCCGTAAAATTAACCGCAATATTCGACAATCATTTCTCACACAGGAACAACAAGCGGTAGGTGAGGTAAATTGTTACAAACTAAACGAAGGTATCTATCCTATTTTAGAAAGGTTATTTTATAGCGATGTTGGGGTTTATTTTTTTGCCCACCGTCCTTGGTATTTTAAGGAACCATTGGAAGAATTATTTAATCCGTTGTTATTTAATCACTTAATTGTCGGCGGGGTCAAAGAAAGAGAGGGATTACTTTCAAGAAGATATATTCAATTATATTATTTTAGAAAACCGGAACATGGAAGTTTTCTTAGTAAAAGCAAGGAACGGTATATAGAACACTATAAAGAAATTAATTTATGGTAAGTTATTTTTGGGGAGGACGAAATATGGATATTGAACTATTACTTGTTTCTAAAGTATTACAAACAGGTAATTTAAAGGAAGTTATTGACAATAAAATAACTTCTGATTTCTTTTACACGAAAAGCAAACCTGTTTATCAATACATTATGAAACATTATCAGGAGTATAAGCAAACACCTTCTATTGATTCGGTTAAGTTGGAATATCCACAATTTGAACCGGCGGATAATTTAGAGGAACCCTTACAATATTATATTGATAAAGTAAGAGAGAAACACAAACACAATTTAATTAGTCAAGGTCTGGACAAGATTATTACTAATTTAGAAAATCAAGACTTAGAACAGGCGGAAACAGATTTATATACATTAACCTCTAAAGTATCAACGGAAACCAAAGTTACAAAGGATATGAACTACGCAGAATCGGCGGATGAAAGATGGGAGTTATACCAACACAAGAAAGAACATTTTGGTATAGATGGTATTCCGATTGGTATATTACCTATTGACCAGATTACCGGCGGGGCACATGCGGGAGAGTTAATCACTATTTTAGGACAAAGCGGTGTTGGTAAAACATGGGCTTTAATATTAGTAGCTAAAAATGCGGCGGAGAATGATTATCGGGTGCTATTTATTACAAAGGAAATGGAACCTGTGCAGATAGCATTACGGTTAGATTCTCTAATGTCAGGATTACCGTTTGACCAGATTAAGAAAGGGTTATTGGGAGATACTACAAACGAAGAAAATTACCGGCGGTTTTTAGAGGAAAAGGCAAAAGTTAGAGATAATGTAGTTATAATCGGTGATGATGGAAAAGGAGGGGTTACTGATATACAGGCAAAAATAGACGAACACAACCCGGATTTAGTGTTAATTGATGGCTCCTACCTTCTTATTGATGAAGATGGCGGGAAAGCACAATGGGAAAAAGCAAGGAATATTACACAGGCATTAAAGAGGTTGGCAAGACGGTTTTCTATTCCCTGTTATAACACAACACAAGCGGGTAGGCAGGTTAAACGGTCTGCTCCTCCGGGTCAGGAAGATGTTGGGTTTACTTATGCGTACTCACAGGATTCCGATGTTTTATACTCGGTTTATCGTTCTGATGATTTAAAGGAAAGCGGTAAGATGGGTTGGAAATTGACGAAGGTTAGAGATGGTGCTGATATGGGGCATTTTATCCTTCAATGGGATTTTGATGATCCTTCTACGTTTGGACAATTATTTCAAGAAATGGGGCAGGAAGAAATCGGGGAAGATGATGAAACTATTATCTATTAAGGAGGTAATAAGATGGCAATATTTTTATTGTAACAAATAGTAGTGGAGAACGGTCTATAATTTGTAAGGCTTGCGGTAATCAATTATTAGAGAAACACTAAAGGAGGAAGAAAATGACGGAGGTAATGAATTGGGGAGTAATTGTTCGTTCTAAAGAACAGGCACAAACAAAGAAATTTAAAACCTACGAAGAAGCGGCGGAGTATTATAATAAGGCACTTCCTCTTTTAGAAGAATACAATATCCTTTTAGGTATAGTATCATTAAGGGAACCTATTCCTCCCGATGAAGAAAAGGAACCAAAAAGGGGTCAGTTATGGTGTCCTTATTGTGGAGAATACCGGCGGTTTGTAAATAAAGAAGGGTATAAAAGATGTCCAATCTGTTATATGACTACAGAATCATTTTGGGTTAAAACCTATAATGATTTATGGGAAAGGGTGAGGAGATAAGATGGACAAAGTTAATTTGAATGACTTTAATAATATTGTTGCTATTGATCGTATTAAACGTCCTTTACTACGTCAGGATAATACGGCGGTTAAGAAAAAGATAACAGAATTACGACAACTGGACGGTGAATCATGGGCTATAGCAGAAACAGCAAGCCGGGTTTTAGAGTATATTGAACAAGATAAGGAGGAATATTAATGTATGGAGTTAATATCCGTGTTGAATATGAACCTACAAGGATAAGGCATTGTGCTATTCAATGTCCTTGCTGTAAGAAGTGGTTTAATGATTATGATATTTCCTTGTATCCAATAGGGTGTGAATACGATATAATCAGCGGAGTAAAATGTAAATGTCCTTATTGTAATGAAAACTTTGAAGCAATTAAGGAAACCATTAATATTGAAGAATGTGGATCAGTAGCAGAAGTTCACAAAGATACAATGGTAAAAAAGGTTACTTGGGTTGAAGAGAGAGATAAGGAGTAGCTATTATGTCATTTAATGTCGAACAATTTTTAAAGTATTTTAATTTTCGGCGGATAAAAAGGCGGGGCGAGAACTATATGGCTTCTTGCCCCGATTTTTCTGGTAAACACAGTAGAGGGGATATAAGACCTTCCTTTGGTATAAGGGCAAATCCACCTTATTTAGCTAACTGCTTTACTTGCGGATTAAGGCTTAACATAGAGTATTTAACGGCTATGTTATTATCGGAAAAACTGGAAAGACCTGTTAATCCTTATGAAGCGTGGAAATGGTTAGAGGATAAGGGTTGGGTTGTTACATTAACGGCGGAGGATTTAAGAGAAAGATTACACTCAACAGGCGGAGATTCATTAGATGTATTAAACGATAATATACTATTAGATTTTACAAATGGAGTTCATAAATCTATTTTAAAACGGGGCATTACACAACAATCTGCTAAAGAGTGGGAATTACGGTATGACCCTAAGACAAGACGCACTATTATTCCCGTTAGAAATTTTATGGGGTTGTTGGTTGGTATTCTTTCAAGGGCGGTTGATGAAGATGAATATATTCGTCATGGAGTAGGTATTCCACAACCAGACGGCGGGGTGATATATGGATTTAAAAAAGGATTAGTATTATATGGAGAACATAAGGTAAGTGATAAAAATACCGTTTTATTAATGGAATCGCCTTTGGATGTCGTCTATTGTTGGAGCCACAATATACAGGCGGATATGGATATTTTAGCATTAATGGGAACTATGGTTAGCACAATACAAATAGAGAAACTGTTGGACTATCAACAGGTTATTTTAGCTATGGATAATGATAAAGCTGGTCAGGAAGGAATAGAGCAAATACAGCGAAGTATCGGTGGGAAAGTAGATTTAAGGGTATTTGATAACTTCGGCAAAAAAGATATAGGAAAACTCAATCCAGAAGATTTATCTAAAATAAAAGAATACGCTACTTCGGCTTTATCCAATCGTTTACAAAAAATTCCTAAAAAATTTACATGAAAACTTCCAACGTGATAACAGGCAGGTTATAATTATAATAAGGGAAAGGACAAGGGTATGTCCTTAATTACTGAATTTCAAGGAGGTAATGAGTATGGAAGAAGTTCCTAAAAAACATGCTGATACATTAAAGGAACGGATTATTAAGGTTATGGAAAAAGAAACCGGCGGGTTAATGCAGGAAGTTATGGCTAAATGTATGGAAGAAATGGCGGTTTATGTAGGGGAATACTTAGATGATTTAGATAATATAGCGGATTTTGTAGAAACAGTAAGATGTAATTACTGCGGAAAGGTTATAATAAAACGAGAGGTATTAGAGAACGAAGATAAAATTATAGATCACATTATTAACTGTAAAATTATGGAAGTTAGAGAAGATGGCGAAGGTTATATTGATTATATATTAGTTAAATGTAATATATGTAGTATAGAAAATGAGGTTTTATAGGAGGGTTATACGTGGGTATTGAGTTCATTACAAATTGTGATCTTTGTTACTATAAACGGCGGAGTAACTGTATAAAAATGGTGGCTTTTAATGATTTAAAAGATAGGTATATGCAATCATTAATGGAGAAGGAACAAGTAAATCCAACTTCTGTTTTAGGATTAGGTATTATATTAAAATGTGTTGACTTTCTACATTATAATTATGACAACGGTTACAGAGGTTGTAATTGTAATACTCAATACAATGAAGATGGACAACCTACGTGGTCTTGTCGAACACACGGCGGAGGGAAAAGATAAGATGGAACATATAAACGAAA
>SL_5KL_010_SEDDRAFT_10001109_pt1 | contig 16538 bp, 6 predicted proteins | sample SodLakKL_010_SED_FD_9118 | JGI IMG/M metagenome (IMG submission 9118)
AGCTCCCGGGAGCGGGCCGCCGCCGTGGCCAGGTAGTCGACGGCCTTCGCCGCCCTTCCCCTCAGGCCGGGCGCCTCGGGCCGATGTCCGGCGGGGCGCGGGCCACGGTTGATCGACCACGCCAGCAGCCCCAACGGTATCGCCAGCATTACGAATGCCGCGTACACCGCCGCCGGGAGCGCGATGAGGAAGGGGGCGGCCACGAGGAAGGCGGCGCATATGGCCAGGAAAGGGAGCAGGGAGACGTACTTGTGCACCAGCAGGAAGCTGGTGAGCGTATGGTAGCAGGCCCCGGTGCGGCGGCGGAAGAGGTAGACCTTGGCCGCTTCGCCGCCCAATTTCGATGAGGGCGTGACGCTCTCCACGAAGTTGCCTGCCAGATGCACCTGGAACACGTCCCGGAAACGGAGGGAGGGGTCCTCCTTCCTCAGAAGGACGTGCCATTGGTAGGCGGTCATCGCCATGGTGGCGACCTGCAGGGCGAAGAGGGCGGCCAGGAATGTTATCAGAGTGGGCGCCGCCACGCCCGACCAGACCTCCGTTATCGAATCCCAGCCGCTGAGGAAGGTGACGGCCGCCAGCACCCCTATACCCGTAACCCAGAGCAAAGCCTTCCTGTTCATCGCGTCCACCTCATGCGCTGTAGAGCAGAGAGCGGTCGAAGGTGGGCATCAGGTGCCCCGCCCTCCCGGCGGCGGGCATGGCCATGCCCTTGAACCCGTAGGACTCCTTGAGGCCGCCCCGCGGCACACGGACCACCGCCCTGACGCCGGGACGGCCGCGGAGGATGTTCTCCAAGACCTCCCCTTTGGGCTCCACATGCAGGGCCAGCACCGCCTTGTCATAATGGAAGGGCAGCTCGTCCAGGCCGTCGCAGTGCAGCGCCTGGACCAGGCCGTCCATCCCCATCCGGCCGAGGAGGCCCTCCGCGCCCTCGGCCGCCGCGGGATCCCGGTCCACGGCGATCACCCTGGCGCCGCTGAGGCGGGCGATGAGCACGGCGGTGAAGGGGAGGGAGCCGCAGCCCACGTTGAGCACCACATCTTCCTCTGTTATCCCTGCCAGGGCGATCTCGCGCCTGACCACCCTGCCGTAGGGCAGCATGTAGAGCTCGAAGAGGCAGCGGCTGCTCTGCAGCCGTTTCTCGAAGGCGCAGGTGAACCTCTGTATGATCCTGCTCTTGTTCACGAGACCGCAACATGGAGGAACGATAAATAGTTTAGGGAATCCTAAAACATTTTATATCTCCTAAATGTTCCCCTTATCCATGGAAGGTGAAAGGACGCAGTGCGGCAGCCCCATCATGCCCGCAGGCAGCATCGATGCGCCGCCCGTCGAGGCGTCGTCAAAAGGCCGTTCGCCGGCGCCCCTCGGGCCCAGGCACAGAGCTGGATCGGTGCTCGGAGGCGTCTTCAAGACCTTGGAGGCGCTCGCCTGCCGCTCCACGGTCCTCGCCCGTGTCTACGAGGAGCTGTTCTACAGCCCCACGCTGCACCGCGAGATGGACATGGCGGAGCTCGCCGCCGGGTCCAAGGTCCTGGTGGTCGGCAGCGGCCGTCTTCCGATGACCGCCGTCCACCTCGCCCGGCATGGCCATGATGTCACCGCGGTGGACAACGACGCAGCCGCCACATCGGCGGCGCGGAGATTCTCGCAGCGCTCCGCCGCCGGTCTCAATGTACGCTTCGAGACCGGCGACGGCGTGGACGCGGACGCCGATGGCTATGATGCGGTCTGGATAACCTTCAGCGCCTCCCCCAAGCAGAAGGTGCTCCAGCGCGCTCTGGACACCATGTCCGAAGGGGCGAAGGCGGTCTTCCGCAACCCGCGGGGCGTTGTGACAAGGTTCTACGAGCCCGTGGACGAGGAATGCCTCGGGCCCAGCGCGAAGCGCTCCCGCCATCTCCTCGGCAAGGAGTCGGTGATGCTGGCCAAAGGCGCCTGCGACGGGCCCTTCTCGGTGGGGGGCTCGCAGCGGAGGATCACCCTGGCATGCCTGCAATGCGGCCTGCAAGGGGTGATAGCGGAGTGCCCCGAGGACCCGGTGCTGAACGCCCTCGGCCTGAGGCCCGGCAAGACCGTGGTCAGCATATCGAGGCAGCCCTTCGGCGGCCCGTTGCTGGCCTCGGTGGACGGCCGCAAGGTGGCCATAGACGCCCAGGTGGCGTCATCTATTCTGCTGGTCTGATCCATGGGCCAGGAGATCCTCCTCATCGGGCCTCCCAACGTGGGGAAGAGCGTCCTCTTCAACCGCCTCACCGGCCTCGACGTGTCGATGGCCAACTATCCCGGCACCACGGTGGAGTTCAAGAAGGGCGAGGCCAAGGCCGACGGCCGGCGCTTCACCCTCATCGATGTTCCGGGCACCTATGACCTCAAGGCCTCCAACGAGGCGGAGAAGGTGGCGGTGGAGATGCTCTCCGGCAGCCCGGCGGGGGCGGTCTTCGTGCTGGACGCCAAGAACCTGGAGAGCAGCATCCATCTGCTACTGCAGGTGCTGGACAAGGGCATACCCACGGTGGCGGCGGTGAACCGCTCCGACCTGGTTAAGGGGAGGGTCGACCTGGAGAGGCTCTCCGCCGAGGCCGGCATACCGGTCATCAGGACGGTGGCGGTGGAGGGCGAGGGCGTGCCCCAGCTGGAGGAGCTCATCGTCAGGCTTCTGGACGGCACGGTGCCGCCGGCACGGCCGCTGTTCCACGGATGGAGGGAGGCGGAGAGGATAGCTGGCCGCGTCCGCGCCGCCCCTGAGGACGGAGGGAGGAGGGAGCGCTGGGGCGACCTGATGGTGCGGCCGATACCCGGCATCCCTCTGGCAATCATCATTCTCATACTGATCTTCGCTTTCGTGGTGGGCCTGGGCATGGGACTCAGGCGCTTCGTCCTCATGCCCTTCTTCGAGGCCTTCGTCTTCCCGCCGCTGACCGCCGCGGTGGAGGCCACGGTGGCGGAGGGCATGCTCAGGGAGATACTGGTGGGGGAGTACGGCTTCCTCATCAAGTCCATCGAGTGGCCCCTGGGCCTGGTGCTGCCCTACATCATATCGTTCTACCTGGCGCTGAGCATCCTGGAGGACAGCGGCTACCTGCCGCGCCTGGCGGTCCTGGTCGATGGCGTTTTCCGGCGCATGGGCCTCTCCGGCTCCAACATCATACCCTTCCTGCTGGGATACGGCTGCGCCGTTCCCGCCATCATGTCCACCCGCAACATGAGCGACAGGAGGAAGAGGGTGGTGGTGGCCTCCGTCGTCTGCCTCTCGGTGCCCTGCGTGGCGCAGTCCGGCGCGTTCATAGCTCTGCTGGCGGAGCACTCGCTGCTCCTGGTCGTCCTCCTGTTCGGCTTCTCCCTGATGGCCGCCTTCGTCTCCGGCGCGGCGATCAGCCGCCTGCTGGGCGTGCGCAGGGACATGATGGTGCAGGAGATACCCGAGCTCCTCCTCCCGGACATGAGGATGCTGGGCAAGAAGCTGCTGCTGCGGGTTAGGCACTTCCTCAAGGACGGCGTCGTCCCCATGGTGGTGATAATCGGGGCGGCCTCGGTTCTATACGAGACCGGCGTCCTGCTGCGGGTCAGCGACCTGATGGAGCCGCTGGTCACCGGTTGGCTGGGGCTGCCGAAGGAGGCCTCCACTCCCCTGATCCTCGGGGTGTTCCGCCGCGAGCTGGCGGTGCTCCCGCTGTTGGACATGGGCCTGGGTACGCTGCAGCTCATGACCGCCTCGGTCATCGCGCTGCTGTACATCCCCTGCATCGCCGTCATCGGGGTCCTGGCGAAGGAGTTCGGCCTCAAGGTCTCGGCCGTCCTTCTCCTGGCGACGCTGGCGGTGTCCTTCCTGGTGGGAGGGATGATAGCCCAGGCGGGCATGCTCCTCTTCTAGCCACGCAACACAAGGCAAATGACGCCCTCATTCCAAAGGCCTGGCCGGCGATGAGCTTGAGAGGCAGTCTTTCCCGTATGTGCCGATTCTTAGGTATATATTTATGATTTTAGCTATATATTGATTGTCTGGATATAGGTGTTTTGTATATTATTTTCACTTCATTAACATAGTTATATATATTCACAGGTCAGTGAATTCACAGTTTGCTAGGGGGTGCTTGAACGGAGCGAGAACATGGCGAAGGAGATCACAACGGTCATCGTGGCCACGGTCCTCATCTTAGCTTTGCTGGCCCCCTTCGCCTCATACAGGTCCGCCGCCGATCCCGGTGACGGCCCGATCCTCATTTTCGATCTGCAGGGGCTTCAGGACATCCAGAACGACCTGAGCGCCCACTATGTCCTGAACAACTCGATCGACGCCAGCGACAGCTCGGGCTGGAACGGCGGCGCCGGCTTCGAGCCCATCGGCAACGAGATGGACATTTTCACCGGGACCTTCGACGGCAACGGCCATACCATAAACGGCCTCTTCATTGACCGCACCTCTACCGACTGCGTTGGCCTATTCGGTCGTATTTCAGGAACGGCAGAGATCAAGGACGTCGGGCTGATGGACGCGGACGTCAGCGGCCGCGGATGGGTCGGCGCCCTGGTCGGTTATAGTGATGGCACCGTAAACCGATCCTATTCCACTGGAAAAATCAGCGGCGATTGGAACGTGGGGGGCCTCATCGGTTACAGCAACGGCATGGTCAACCAATCCTACTCCTCTGGAGAAGTTAGCGGCAACACCCGTGTCGGCGGCCTCGTCGGTCAGAACTTTAACTCTGGCACAATCACCGAATCCTACGCCATAGGGGAGGTTAGGGGTTACGACGACGTGGCGGGCGGCCTGGTCGGTTATAATCATGGCACCGTCAGCGGATCATACGCCTCCGGGCATGTCATCGGCAACACTCACGTCGGCGGCCTCGTCGGCCACAATGAGGGCTCCGTAGACCGATCTTACTGGGACAATCAGACGACTGAACAAACGACCTCGGTCGGCGGCGAGGGCAGGACCACCGACGAGATGATGCGGCAGTCCACCTTCGCAGACTGGGACTTCGACGGCGTCTGGTGGATGGCCGACAATGAGACGCGGCCGTTCCTGCGCATGGAATGGTCCACGGAGATAAGGAACAGCCACCAGCTGCAGCTGATGGCCATGGACCGTGATTCCGATTACGTCCTCATGAGCGACATCGACCTCGCTGACGTAAAGCGGAAGAGCGGCATGTGGGGCAGCAACGAGACCGAGGGCAAGGGCTTCCTGCCCATCGGCCACCTGACGATGGACGACATAGAGAACGACAGGTTCCACTACGGGCTGAACGGCACCTTCAGCGGCAACGGCTACGAAATATCTGGGCTATACGTCAACCGCCCCGGTGACCTCGGCGGGGGGCTGTTCGTGTTCATCGGGGAGAGCGGCCAGGTCAGCGATCTCCACATGGTCGGCGTGGACATCACCGCCGGGATCGGCGTCGGGGGGCTGGCAGGGGCCAACCTGGGTGATGTCATCGGCTGCAGCGCGAGCGGCGTCGTCAATGGGACCCTCATGATGGTCGGAGGGCTGACAGGTGTGAACCTGGGGGTCATCGAGAGCTCCTCATCCTCCGTGGAGGTGAAGGGCGAGGAGGCGGCGGGCGGCCTGGTAGGCATGAATGAGGGAAGCATATCGAAGTCAGACGCCAGCGGCGATGTGCGGTCTGCGGCGGTGGCCGGAGGGCTGGCAGGCATCAACAACGGCAGCATATCGAAGTCCCATGCCAGCGGGAACGTTCTCGTCACCGACGTCGAGGATCTGGGGGGCGGCTTGGAGGCCTCTGCCGCCGGAGGCCTGGTCGGTATGAACGTCGGTGAATTGCTGGACTGTTCGGCCTCAGGCGACGTGTCCGGGGCCATCGCCATCGGCGGCCTGGCGGCGATGAACGTCGGCACCATCGTCAATTGCAGCGCCTCCGGCCGCGTCCATTCGGTCGCCATGGCCGGCGGGCTCCTGGCCCTCAACATGGGGAACGTCAGCGACTCCCGCGCATCCGGCGATGTCCTGGCGACCGGGAGCGTTGAAATGGACGAGGACATGAACGTCTCCATGGCGGGAGGTCTCATCGGCTTCAACTTCGGCAACGTAAGCGATTCGCAGGCCAGCGGCGATGTCCAAGGAATCAGCGCCGTGGGAGGGCTGGTCGCCATCAACATGGGGCTGATAAACAACAGCCATTCAATCGGCGATGTAAGGGGGGAGGTAATGGTCGGGGGGCTGCTGGCCGCAAACATGGGCCAGGTGAACGGCTCCTGTGCCAGCGGCAAGGTGGAAGCGACCGGAAGCATCGAGATGGAACCAGGGATGAACATCACCGCGGCAGGCGGCCTGGCGGGCGTGAACATGGGGATCCTGGCCCATTCGCATTTCCATGGGGCTTCTGTGAAGGGGGCCGACGGCATCGGCGGCCTGGCGGGCATGAACATGGGGTCCATAGACCAATGCTCAGCCAGCGGTGATGTGGAGGGGAACCTCACTGTGGGAGGCCTCGTAGGCCTGAACATTGGTGAGATAGAAGCCTCGCACGCGACCGGCTCCGTCAAGGCCCTGGCCATCGTGGGCGGGCTGGTGGGGCAGAACCTGCATAACGTCAGCGGCTCCTATGCGACCGGCGCCGTCGAGGCCGCGGGCGTCTTCCGTTTCAGCGCCGATGTCAACAACTCGGCGGCCGGAGGCCTGATAGGCTTCAACATGGGCAACGTCAGCTGGTCCTCGGCCCACGGTGATGTGGCCGGCATATCGGCGGTGGGCGGCCTGGCGGGCATCAATGTCGGCATGATAGAGGAATGCCATTCCACCGGAGAGGTCAGCGGAGAGGCGATCGTGGGCGGCCTGGTGGCATTCGCCATGGATGGCAGTGTGACGGGATCCTACGCCACCGGCGATGTGACGGCGACCGGCACCGTGATCGCACCCCCGGGCCTGGACCTCTCTGTGGCCGGAGGGCTTATGGCGATTAACGGGGGCCTGATCGATGCGTGCTATGCCACTGGTGCGGTTGACGGGATATCCATGGTCGCGGGCCTGGTGGCCATGAACATGGGGATCGTGAACAACTCTTTCGCCAGCGGCCACGTCTCAGCCGAATGGGCCTTGGGGGGCCTGGTGGGAGTGAACACCGATGACGCCCAGGTGAGCAACTCCCACGCCTCAGGCAGCGTCACCGCCCGCGGGTCCACGGCCGACCCGTACGGCGGCTTCTTCGACAACGTGTCCTACGCCGGCGGGCTGGTGGGGATCAACTTCAAGGGTTCGATCGACCTCTCCTATTCTACTGGGGATGTCAGCGGCCTGTACGCCGTGGGCGGGCTGGTGGGGTACAACTCCGGGAACATCTCCGGGTCCCACGCCCTGGGGGATGTGCAGGGTTGGGCTGGAGTGGGAGGGCTGGTGGCCATCAATGAGGGCGGGATAGAGGGCTCTTATTCAGCAGGGGACGTGACCGCGTCCGGGGCGGTCGCAACGGGGGACGCCTTCATGAACAATGTCTCTGTCGCCGGCGGCCTGGTGGCATTGAACGATGGCGACATTCTTGATTGCCACGCCCTCGGAGACGTACAAGGCATGTTCCTGGTCGGAGGGCTGGCGGCGTTGAACGAAGGGGTCATCGAACACTCATATTCCCGCGGGGACGCCATCGCCACCGGCACGCCGGACAGCGAGCACAGCGGCAACCTCTCCGCCGCCGGAGGTCTCGTTGGCCACAACCAGGGGCTCATCGAACGCTCTTTCGCCAGCGGCGACGTCCACGGATACACCCTTATAGGAGGGCTGGCGGGCCAGAACTTTGGGCTGATCAACAACTCCTATGCCATGGGGAGCGTGACCGCCATAGGCGCGTTGGTCCCTCCCAGCGGGGATGAGGAGGTGTCAGCGGCCGGCGGCCTGGTGGGCCTCAACGGCATGCTGATCGCCAATTCCTATTCCGTCGGTGCGGTCCTGGGCGAGGCCGCGGGCGGCCTGGTGGGCTATGAGCTCGATTTATTCACCGAACCAGAGGTCACATCATCGTTCTGGGACATGCAGACCTCCGGGCTCTCGGTCAGCGCCGGCGGCGACGGGATTACCACCGAGGGGATGCGGACGCAGGCGACATTCACAGACGCCTCCTGGGACTTCGATGAGGTCTGGACCATGGTGGATGGAAGACATTACCCCCTGTTGCAGGGCGTGGGCGGAACGGTGGTCGATGTGGGGATCCTCACGCAGCCCTCGCTGACGTACGACTTCGGCGAGGCGCTCGACCTCAGCATTATGGAAGCGGTCCTCACCTGGAGCGACGGCTTCATCGAGGCCGTTCCTTTCAGCGGATTCGTTGTGAAAGGGCTGGAGGCCGAACCGGAGGACGGCACCGCGCTTGACCACGGCCATTCCACCGTGACCGTCACACATGCTCCTAGCGGAGAGTCCGGCCAGAGCGCCCCTCTCACAGTGAACCCGATCGTCACCGCGGTCGGGATAGAGGCCCCGGCGGTGACGACCGTGTACGACTTCGGCGAGCCGCTCGACCTCACCGGCCTGACCCTCAACCTGACCTGGAGCAACGGCAGCAGCTCCGTCCTGCCCTGGGACGACCCGTCGCTGAGCAGCGACCCGCCCCACGGCTTCCCGCTGACCCACGCCAACAGCACCGTCACCGTGACGCACACCGTCTCCGGCCATAGCGACAGCTTCGGCATAACCGTCAACACCGTGGTCATAGCGGTCGAGGTCGACACCATTCCTGACGTGACCGTCTACAACTACAACGACGCCATCGACCTCAGCGGCTTCGAGCTGAGGCTGATATGGAGCGACGGCAGCAGCTCGGTCATCGCCTGGGGCCACGGCTCCCTTGCAACGGACCCGGTGCAGGGGCATCTGTTGACCCATGACGACACCACCGTTACGGCGACCCACACCCCTTCCGGGCAGCAGGACTCCTTCGATATAACGGTCAACCGCGTGGTGCTCTCGGTCTGGATCCAGCAGCAGCCGCGCCTTTCCTACGAGGTCGGCGAGGCCCTGGACTTCAGCGGCATGCAGGTCAACCTCCTCTGGAGCGACACCGGCAACCAGACCGTCGCGTTCGCCGATTTCGCCGGCCATGGGCTGACCGCCAGCCTGCTCGACGGGGCCGCGGCGGAACTCACCATGCTGAGCGTGACCGTCACCCACGCCCCCAGCGGCGGGAGCGCAACCAGCGGCAGCTTCGTCATAACCGCTCTGCCGGACGAGGATCCGCCCGACGACGATGACGACGGCATATGCGCTCTGCCCTTCGCCCTGATGCTGATGATGGGGGCGTCCATTCTGGTTCTGAAGAGGAGATGAGCTCCGTCCTCGACCGGTCATAGGGGGAGGCATCTTAGGCGGTAGCATGCTACCTCCCCGGACATCTCGGCGCAGGACAGGGAAACTCAACGATTAACCGCGCCCGGAGGCCCGTGGAGGCCCCTCAGCGACAAAGAGGACCCCTCACACCTCTAGAAATGAGATGTCCGTCACGGGGCTAATAGAGCGCATCGAACGGTCATTAAGATCCCGGCGGTGCCCACGGATCCCCACCGGTGAGATCGGAGGGCCACCATCCGATGTGACCGTGGCCACGATGCCCGGCGCCGTGGGCGGCCATCGATTGCGGCATGGTAGGAAAAGTTTGCTTATATGCTGCGGATGTTATTCCATCCGTATGGAGGCAACGCCCTACAGGGAGCGACAGGATGATGGGAGGGAGGCCGGCCTCAGACTCCTCGCGGTGGCGCTGGCGCTTTCCCTCGTCCTCACAGGCCTGCCTCTTTTCCACAGCGCCGCGGCCCCGGGGCACTCGACGCACGAGGTCAGCTTCAGCTTCCCCATGGCGGAGCTCACCGGCTCTGAGCAGCGCCCCTTCCACGTCGAGGGGACCGTCATAGGCGCCCCGGGCGGATCCTCCTATGAGCTGCCGATGCTGAGTCAGGAGGTGCTGCTGCCGCTGGGGGCGAAGAGCATCATCGGCCTGAGGATAAGCCATTCCGACCCCGTGCCCCTGGGGGTCTTCGACATCCCGAGGCTGAGCTACGGCAACAGCCACGGCAGCTCCTCGGGCGCGGACCCGTCATTGGCCTATTCCGGTCCGATATACCACCGGGACGGCGTGCCCGCCGTCCCGCTCTCGGTAACGCCCATCGCATATCACGATGACGGCCGCGCCTATTTCCACGAGGAGGTGAAGGTGGAGATACTCTACGAGGAGGGTGCGCCGACTCCGAGCGCGTCCGGGAATGACGTTCACCCGTCCCAGGCAGGGGTCCTCTCCGGGGACTACGACATGCTGATCGTCACCTCCACCTCTCTGCGGGAGGAGTTCGAGAGGCTGGAGCGCTGGAGGTCCGCCCTGGGCATCGACGCGAGGGTGTACACCACCAGCCAGGTCGCCGCCGCCTATCCGGACCGCAGCCTCTCGGAGGCCGTCAGGGCCTTCGCCTGGAGCCAGCACAACGTCAGCGGCATAGAGTACCTGCTCCTGGGCGGGGATGCGAGCATCGTCCCCGCCCACAAGGTGACCCTGACCGCCGGCGAGTACACCGAGGCCATACCGTCCGACCTCTATTACGGGGCGTACGGCGGGGGCGTGGACTGGTCCAGCTCCTTCCATCCCGTGGCTGACGTGCTGGTCGGGCGCGTGCCGGTCTCCGCCGTCGAAGGCGCCAGGAACTACGTCGAGAAGGTCATCGCCTACGAGAGCCGCAGCGCCGGCGACGAATATCTGGACAATGTCCTTTTCCTGGGCGAGCGTCTGGACCAGAGGGTCTGGGGAGGCGACGTCAAGGACACCAACGCACCCTTCGTCCCCGATGACCGCGAACTCACCAAGCATTACGAGCGCGACAAGGGGAAGATGCGCTTCAGCCAGATCAAGCCGCTGGTGGAGGAGGCGCACATCATCAACAACCTCGGCCACGGCGACTACGACTTCCTCGCCACCCTGAGAAGCTCCAACGTGAACCAGATCGAGAACGACGCTCCGTACATCTGGTACAGCCAGGGCTGCAACGTGGGAGGCTTCGACCGCGGCTCGGTCTCGAACACGATGCTCGCCGACGAGAAGAACTCGGTCGCCAACATCGTCAACTCCCGCTTCGGCTGGTACATCAGCAGCAGCGACCCCGATGTCTACATCAACGGACCGTCGAACATCTTCGACATGGCCTTCATGGACCTGGTCTTCGACACCGAGGACAGCCTCGGCCGCGTCCATCAGGAGGCCAAGGAGACGCAGATCGAGAACCTCGGCAACCAGTACATCCGCTGGGTGTACGCTACGCTCAATCTGCTCGGCGACCCCGCCCTGCGCATCGGCGGCTATGACGAGATACCGTCCATGGACATGGCGGCCACCAGCGATGAGGAGCTCGAGCTCATGGTCCAGGAGCACGAAGAATGGTCCGGCTCGGGCACCGAGGCCGACCCGTACCTCCTGAGCGGGGCGGTATTCGAGGACATGAGGGAATGCAGCGTCACCCTGGAGAACACCAGCAAGCACGTGGTCATCGCCGGGAACGAGTTCCTCGGCCTCGGCGGGGGCGTATCGTTGAACGGATCGTCCAACGTCACCGTCCGCGACAACCTCTTCTCCGCCAAGGAGCTGGCGATCTGCGTCAGGTCGTCCTCATCCATAGCGATACTCAACAACACCTTCCGGGACAACCAGGCGGCGATGTCCTTCTACGACTCGCATGCCCTGGTCCGGAACAACAGCCTGGTTAAGGGCAACGTCCATGGCCTGCAGTCGGAGGGCTCGGCCCTCACGGTGGAGAACAACGTCTTCTCCCGCGGCCCCTCCCACGCGATCATCATGGAAGGCGATGGCAGCAAGGTGGCCAACAACAGCTTCGTGGAGAACAACGGCAGCAGCGTTTGGGAGAAGGGCGAGCAGGCCTACAACCAAGGCGACAACGATTGGAGCGGGAACTGGTGGAGCGACCTCGCCGGCGCGGCCGAGTATGAGCTCGCCGGCGAGGGCGTCGACCCGTCACCGTTGGCGGATAACATCAACGACCCGCCGGAATTCATCGGCGACGTTCCCGATTCAGCTTACTCCACCGATATGCTGGACCTCGGATTCGAAGCGGATTCCGGCGTGGAGCTCTACATGTTCAGCGCTGACAGCGAGACCTTCCGGACCCTCGACCAGCCCGAGACCAGGGCCGGGGACCTCGGCCTCGTGCACGGGGAGAACAACGTCACCGTGAAGGCCTACAGCTCCCTGGGCAACCTCGGCGTGATGAACTTCACCATAGACTACCTCACCGACCTCCAGGTGCTGAGCGTTACCCATCCCGCGGACTTCTATCTGAACACGTCGACGAACACCTTCGTATGGTCCGTCGCCGACCCGGGTCTGGTCGACCGCTACGAGTACCGCATCGGCCCCGGAGATTGGATTGAGACGCAGGAGCAGGAGGCGACCGTCTCCCTGGACGACGGTGAGCAGGTCCTGCGCGTCCGCGCTTACGCCCCTGACGGCAACTTCAGCTTCGCCCGCGCCGACTTCTTCATCGACACCGTCACCCCGCAGGTGAAGGTGGATTCCCCTCTGGACGGGAAGATCCTGCCCAGCTCGCAATGGCTGCTGGAGTGGAGCGCCTACGACGTCGGCGACGATGCCTCCGGCATCGACCGCTTCGAGGTGGACGTGGACGGCGCGGTCTCAACGCTGCCGGCAGGCTCGCGCAGCCACGTCCTTGACTTGGACGAAGGCGAGAGGGCGATCGCCGTCCGCGCGTTCGACAAGGCGGGAAACGGCGCGGAGGCCACGGCCACGGTGACGGTGGACAGCGCCGGGCCGGTTGTGTCGATCGACATCCCCGACGGCCATCCGCTGGTGGGCGCGTCCACGACGCTGGAATGGCAGGTGGACGACGAAGGGAGCGGCGTCGACCGCGTTTACATGCGCATAAACGGCGGCGACCCGGTCGACATCACCGGGGAGACCTCCCGGACGCTGGAAGGCCTGGACGAGGGCTACCACCTGGTGGAGGTGATCGCCTACGACCGCATCGGCAACCTCGGGTCCGACAGCATGGGCCTCGTGTTCGGCGACTCTGCGGCCATCTTCGACGTCACATCGCCGAAGAACGGCCACGCCGGGAGGCCGGCGGAGATCTCCTGGGACGTCTGGGGCGAGGGCGACTTCAGCTTCGGCTACGTCATCGACGGCTCCGCCGTGCCGCTGGGGGATGCGCTGAACGTGACGCTTGACCTGGAGGAGGGCGTCCATGAGATGAGCATATGGGCCCATTGCTCCGACAGCGGCGACAACCTCACCCGCGACCTGGTGCTGAGGGTGTCCGAGGAGGTCCCCGCGCTGGCGTGGACCTCCCCCGCTGACGGATACGACGACCATCTCTTCGACGTGCCGGCGGAGATGCTGCATGAGGACCCGGCCCTCATGGACACTCTGCTCAGTTACGCCGTCATGGTGGATGACGACGGCTACCGGGTACCCGGGTCGATGGAATGGACGGGCAACGGGACGCTGGTCTTCCGGCCCAGCGAGAGGCTGGACAACCCCCAGGGATTCAAGCTCACGGTCCAGTCCACCGACAGGGCCGGCAACGTGAGGACGGACGAGCTCTCCTTCTCCACCCGTCCGTTGAGCGAGCCGGGGAGGCCGGTGGCCACCGAGGCATCGTCCAAGGCGAGCTGGACGGGGATACACAACAAGATTTCCTGGGAGGAGCCCTTCGATGACGGCGGATACCCCACCGACCTCCATCCCTTGACCTACACCGTGTACCGCCACGACGGCGACGGCGAATGGGAGCGCATCGGCAGCACCGCCGGGCTGAGCTATGTGGACCGCGGCGTCTCTTCCGGCGTGAACTACCATTACTATGTGACGACCAGCAACATCATCGGCGAGAGCGGGCCGTCCATCTCGGCGGACACGGTGGCGGCGGAGGAGCTGGACGAGCTGGGCAGGCTGCTCTCCTTCCTGGAATTCCTGGCGGCGGCCCACCCGCTGCAGCTGCAGCTCTTCGCGGAGCAGGGCGCCGAGGGGATCGCGGCGCTGACGGCGTGGCTGGAGGGATCGGCGCTGCCGGCGCTGCAGCAGGCCGGGGAGGAGCTGGAGGGATGGGCGGCCCAGATCCTCCTCCTGTTGGAGGCGGCCAGCGAGGCGATCGTGGCGATGGCCGCCGAGCAGGGACTGGACATCGGGTGGCTGGACGGCTACGCGCTGGGGGGCATCCTCCTGCTCTCCCTGCTCCTGGCCGCATACCTGGCCCTGCGGAGGCTGAGGCGCGGCCCCTCCCGTGGGGTGGAGGCGCCCCGCCCGGCGCCGAGGCCGGCGGCGGAGCGGAGCCTGGGCTCCGATGCCCATGCGGAGGCCTTCCGTCAGGCCCAGGAGGTGCTCAGGGAGGAGCTGGAGGAGCTCGACCGCCTTCTGGACGAGGGGGAGATAGACGAGAACGAGCACCGGGAGCGCAGCAAGGACCTGATCAAGAGGGTATCGGCCGTGCACTTGGCCGAGTTCCTTTACGAGGAGGACTAGGCAGTTCCGAGGACCTCCCGGAAAAAGCATTTATCAGGCATGAGGATGGAAGGGCATGCAGGCGGCGGCCGGTTTCGACAGGATATTCGACCAGCCCTCCCACCGCAAGGACCGCTCGCAGCTCTGCGTCCTCTGCAAGGGCTCCAAGAACCTCTGCGGCAAGGACCGCTGCCCGCTGATGGTGAAGTACCACTCGCAGACCAAGAGCATGAGGCTGGTGGAGGGCAGGGAGATGGCCGGGTCGTCCCCTCCGGCGGTCTTCATCGGCCGCCACGGATATCCGAAGGTGGACATCGGCCCGCTGCTGCCGCCGGTGATGGGCGACACCTCGCTGATGGACACCCCGGAGAGATGGGTGGGCCGCAGCATCGACGAGATAGTCGACTTCCGCTACAGCCTGGTGCGGGGGAGGCACCGCGTCGACGCCCGCGACCTCTCCTCCGGGGGGAGGATCATGGAGCAGGTGCAGGAGATCGCCCTCATGCGCGACCCCTCGGACGTGGAGGCCTCCTTCTCCCGCCGCCCCGGCGGGAGGATGGTGCTCGACGACGAGGTGCAGCCGTTCGGGCCCTCCGCCCCGCTGGAGAGGATGCGCACCGGCAACGGCCGCTACCACAGCGACATCGAGAAGGCCTATTACGACACGGACCTCAACGCCAGCGAGGCCATGGTCTCCCTCTATCAGGAGGGGACGCTGATCTCCGACATACAGAAGGCGCTGTCGGTGGGCACCTTGGGCACGGGGAAGAGGAGGCGCTTCGTCCCCACCCGCTGGAGCATAACCGCCGTCGACGACACCGTGGGGAAGCACCTGCTGCGCACGACGAGGCACAACCCCACCATCGACGACTTCCGCATCTACCAATGGGAGGAGCTGGACAACCGCTGGTGCGTCCTCCTCATGCCCTGCAGCTGGAGGTACGAGCTCATCGAGGCCTGGTACCCGAACACCACCTGGAACCCCTATGGGCGCGAGGTCTCCATCATATCCGACCATGAGTTCCACGACGGCCGCAAGGAGTACGCCCGCATCGGCGGATGCTACTACGCGGCGAGGATGGCCGTGAACGAGCTGCTCATCAAGGAGGGCAGGCAGGCGGGGGCGGTGATCTTCCGCGAGGCCCATCCCGGCTACCTGATGCCGGTGGGGGTCTGGAACGTGAGGGAGAACGTGAGGGCGGCGCTGGCGACGCTCCCCCACCGCTACGAGTCGCTCGATCAGGCGCTGCAGCACGTCGACCGCGTGATGGACATACCCCGGCAGCGCTGGGTCTTCAACTCCGGGGTGCTGAAGGACATGCTGACCCAGAGGAGGCTCGATGACTTCCTCTGACCTGCACCGCTTCGGCGACATCGGCGTGGCCCGCCGCCGCGAGGCCCCCTGCTCCCGGGCGCTCAGCCCGACGAGGCTGCCCGGCCTGGACCATGCGCTCAACCCCTACCGCGGCTGCGCCCACGCCTGCGTCTACTGCTACGCCCCGTCGCTGACGCACGTGCCTTGGGACGAGTGGCCCGAGGCGTTGCCGAAGAGGGGCCTGCTCCGGCTGCTGGAGAGGGAGCTCCGCCACGCCGCGGGAACCATCGGCGTGGGCACCGTCACCGACCCCTATCAGCCCCTCGAGGCCGAGACGGGCCTCACCCGCGGATGCCTGGAGCTGATATCGCGCAGCAACGCCCGTGCCTGCGTGCATACCAAGTCGGACCTGGTGCTCCGCGACGCGGACCTGCTCCGCGGCATGGAGGCGGGCGTCACCGTCACCACCCTCGATGACGCCGTCTCCCGCAAGCTGGAGCCGGGGGCCCCCCTTCCGGGGAGGAGGCTGAAGGCCCTCCAGGGCCTGGCCGCCGCCGGCGTGGACGCATTCGCCATGGTCGGCCCTGCGCTCTCCTGCCTGGCCGGCGGGGAGCGGGAGCTGATGGAGGCCATCGCCGCCGCCGGCGTCAGGACGGTTATGGTGGACCCCCTCAACCTCCGCCCCGACCGCCGCGCCGAGCTGGAGGCGTCAGGCCTCGGTCCCGCCTCCGCCGCGTCCCTCGACCGGCTGAGGCGGG
>SL_5KL_010_SEDDRAFT_10001111_pt1 | contig 16535 bp, 21 predicted proteins | sample SodLakKL_010_SED_FD_9118 | JGI IMG/M metagenome (IMG submission 9118)
GGCGGCCGACAGCGAGCCACTTGCCCGCGTGCGGCTACCCGAATCCGGGTACGCCGTCCGGACGGCAACCTACAACAACGGTATTCTTGAACTCCTGTTGGGCGACCGCGATTCGGAGGTGACGCTCAATGACTGATTTCGAAGAGTTGCTCGATGTTGAGTCCGTCGACGATCTTGAAGCGCTCGATACAGACGACCTTCCGAACCCCAGCGAGCTTGAGCTTACACAGCTCGGTTCCCTTGTTGAGCTGGCTACGTCCACACTTGAGTCGGTGACAGCGGGCGAAGAGGACCCGTCTGCAGGCAAACTACAGGCCTTGCTGCACCTCGTGAACTTGATCCAAGGCGTTCTTACAACGAGTGATATCGATGAACTGCTCGATACCATCGACCTCGACGACCTCGACTCAGTCGTCGCTCTCGACGAACTGCCAGACGCGGTCGAATCCGGCGAGCTTGGCGATGCGGTCGAACTCAAAAACATCAAACAGCTCATCGAGTTCGGACAGCTGTGGGGTGCTGTCGACCTTTCGGAACTCATGGACTCGAAAGACGAGATTACCGAGACGGTTGGACAGATTACCGGCGACGACGAGGGCGAAGAGGGTGTTCTGGAGACCGATCTGTTCGACGAGATGGAACTGTCGGATATGGCTGGCGACGACGGGGTGGCTGGCGGACTGACTGAGCCCGAGATGATTCAGTCTGCGACGCAGGCCCAACTCGACGACGCCATCGACGGCTTTCGAGATCTGTTGGTCGAAACCCACATCCGGCTCAACAAGCTTCGAGAAGCCAACGAAGAGCGGTTCGAGGGTGTCGACCAACCCTCTTCGCGGAACCCAACGGCCGTTTCAACGCTCGCGACACACGGGAGACCACCGAAAGCCGCTTCAACTGTCTCGACGGTGCCGCGGAACGTTCGGCACTCGACGGGGCCGAGTCGACGGCGGATTTACGGTCGACGGTTCGAGCGCCTGATGGCTGAAAAGCGCGGCGAGGACAACGGAGGTGAGGACTGATGAGCGGTGCTGGCCCAGCGCGAACAACGGATTCGCTGGCGGATGTCGTCGAGATGCTCTTGGACAAGGGAATCGTCGTCAACGCAGACATCATCGTCACCATCGGCGAGACCGAACTGCTCGGCATCCATCTCCGGGCGGCCATCGCCTCCTTTGAGACCGCAGCAGCCTACGGCCTGGAGTTTCCGGATGGGACTGATACCGACCGAATCAACGAGTTGACCGGTCGACGGAACCATCTCGAGACGATCCAGGCGACCGGTGGCGAGCCGGATATCATCGATGAGGACGACGAGACATCGACTTGGACCGTCCGGCCGCCAGTCGCTGTCCCAAAGGACGAAAAAGAGGCCGGAGAGACTGACGAAGCGACTACCGAGGCCACGGAGGAGGCCGATGGAGGCGATTAACCTCGACGGCGAGAAGGCCAGCGATGGACTGTTGTCGCTGGTGGTCGCCGTGGTCGAACTGCTCATCGAAGCACTCGAAGAGGAAGCGATTCGACGGATGAAATCTGGCTCGCTGACCGACACAGAGGTCGAACGGCTTGGCAGGCAACTCGCGGCAATCCACGAGGAAGTCGACCGGCTCAAAGCCGAGGCTGGCGTCGAGGAGGATGTCGACCGGCTTCGGACGGATCTCTCGGAGCTGGTTAAAGACGCACTCGAACGCGTCGACGACGAGCCACATCCCGGATTCTCGTTTTTGGATGACGTTCGTACACCCGACCCAGAGCGTCCCAAGCAGTCCGAGCACTCGAAACACCCTCCGGAGTCCGAGTCATTCAACCCAGCCATGCACAGGCCGCCAGTACGCACGGAGGTCGACGAATGACGACCGTCGAACAGGGTCGATATCTGTACTGTCTGGTCCATACGCCTGGCGACGATCCCACGTTTTCGACAACCGGAATCGAAGACGAGACGGTCTCAGTGGTTACAGCCGGCGAGATAGGAGCAGTCGTTCACTCGTGTGAGTCACTGTACGATTCGGATGACCCACAGACGATCCAGCAGTGGCTGTTGAGCCACCAACGGGTCGTCGACGAGGCCGGAGAGGCGTTCGGAACACCGATTCCGTTTCAGTTCGATACGGTGCTGACTGGCGGCGATGGACCACTCCGCGAGTGGCTTGAGACGGAGTCCGACCGTCTTGAGACTGAGCTCTCTGCGCTTGCCGACCACTGGGAGTATCGCATCGACGTTAGCCACCACGAAGACGCCCGTGCCGAGGTCGCTGTCGACGACCAAGAGCTGGTAGGTCTTCGAGAACAGATCGATGAGGCAGCCTCGGGGACGGCCTATCTGCTTGAACAGCAGTACAACAGACAGTTGGCCGAACGACTTCGTGAACGTCGCAGCCAGCAGGCCCGCGAAGTGGCCGACCGAATCGCTCACCACGTTTCGGCACTTGAATCGCTTGGCAGCCGTCGGGCGGCGAGTGGCATGGATCTCGGCGATGATGGTTCCGAGCCAATCGCGCGGTTTGCGGTGCTCGCAACCGACAGCGGAGCCGAGGAGTTGGGCGAAGAGCTCGAAGCGATCACCGACGACCCCGGCGTTGAGGTGCGGTTTACGGGCCCGTGGCCACCGTACACGTTCGCCCCGGAGATCAACAGCCAAGGAGGGATGGATGGAGCCAACCGCTGACGACGAGGACGTGATCGTCGACTTGCTCGATGTGTTGCTCAAAAAGGGTGTGGTGCTTGAAGCGGATGTCGTCATCGGAATTGCCGACATTCCGCTGGTTGGACTCAAGCTTCGTGCAGCGATTGCGGGGCTAACGACGATGCGGGAGTACGGCATGTTCGAGGCGTGGGATCTCGAACAACGCGGCCAGCGACGGTCGCACGCGCCGATTCCGGGCGGATCGATGACTGCTCGACCGAACCCACGACAGCCGCGGGAGTCATCAGAAAAGCCGACCGCGGCGAGTGGTCGACCGGCCGACAGCAGCAGACCGGACGCTGGCACTCGACCCGGACTGTCTGGTGATATCGATGACTACCGCCGCGGGCACAGCCAGCGGCCGGATCAGGGTCGACGACCGACAAAAGACGACGGGCAGCCTGATGAGCAGACAGATGACGGTCGGGCAGACGAACCGAGGTCCTAACGCCATTCTTTAACACTCAGGTAGTGATCGGTAGCCGGTCGCCTCTCACTGTCAGCGATGGCGGCAACCTATTGGGGCACCACTGCGTTCATACTCGCTGAACGATACTCATTGGATAGAGGGTATGACACTCCCGAACCGAGCGGCCGTCTCTCGCCGCGAGTATCTCAAAGCAGCCGTCGCCGTCGGTGGCACTGCCGGGCTGGCGGCCTGCATGGAGGAACTCGACGACGAGCACGAGTCGATCCCGACAGGTGGCGAGCCGTTGCCGGATCGCCAACACGCCTGGAACGAGATGCTGTCGGTCGACGATGATGGCAACCATCACTCCCCAAAACATCACGTGCTACGGTACGTGAATCTTGCAGATGGCGTCGAGCCGAGCGAGGCTCGCAAACCGTTTGCCGAGGCGCTTGCGGCAATGACTGACGCCATCGCGTGGGGGCCGGAGGGGCTGCTGTTTACCGTTGGTTACTCGCCGGCGTACTTCGAGCGCTTCGATGCGTCGCTTCCCGAGTCGGTCGACCTGCCCGAGCCGCAACCGCTGACGGATCTCGAATCCGACGTCACATTCGACGAGGCCGACCTATTGATCCATCTGGCCAGCGATCGCCCCGATATCCTACTGGAGGCCGAAGAGGGGCTGTTCGGCGAAGCAGACAGAATAAACGGCGTCGACGTTCCGGACCTCGAGGGGCTGTTTACGTTCCCTGAGTACGATCGGCGAACCGGCTTCGTTGGGGCTGGGTTGCCCGCCGAGAACCAGGATATCCGGGGGATCAGCGGCGAACCGGTTCCCGAGGAAGCACCGTTTTTCATGGGCTTTCGCTCGGGATTCGCCGAAAGCCAGCCCAGCGAAGACCGCGTGACGCTCTCGGAAGGACCGTTTGCCGGCGGGACGACACAGCACGTCGAGAAGCTCGACATCCAGCTCAACGCGTGGTTCAACCAGGAGAACCACCACCAGCGGGTCGCCAAAATGTTCAGCCCTGAACACGCCCGCGAGGAGTTAGTCGAAGGTGTCGGCGAGAACCTGGGGAACGCAACGGGAATCGAGCCCAAGGAGATGACGGCGCTGATCGATACAGCTCGCGAGGACGGCGTGGTTGGTCACGCCCAGAAAGCCGCAGCGGCTCGTGAGGACGGCCAGCCGATCATCCTCCGGCGAGATTTCAACACGACCGACGACGAACAGGCAGGCCTACATTTCCTGTCGTTACAGGAAGAGATCACGGATTTCGTCACCACACGCGAAGCGATGACTGGCGCGGCGATTGCCGACAGCTCGGGGGTTGGCAGCCGGATCAACAACGGCATTCTGCAGTACATCTTCGTCCGTCGACGAGGCAACTTCCTGGTGCCACCGCGGGAGCTACAATCGATGCCGACGCCGACCGGAGCCACGGAGTAGCTACTAAAATAAGAACTATGACACAACACGTATCCAGACGACGATTTATTCGGACCGGGGTTGCAGCTGGCGGTGCGGTCGCACTTGCTGGCTGTACGGAGTCCGACGACGAACAGCCAGACGAGACACCGGACACCGAGCCGGAAGCAGAAACCCGCCAGCCCGAACTGCCGCTGGTCGAAGACCCCCCGGATGCCGTCTATCTGCCGACGCATTTCGAGGCGATGCGGCATCTCGATGCCGTTGAGGCCGGTGAGTTCGAGTTGGTGCCGATGGTGACCTACCCACATCAGTTCTGGAACGTCACCGGCGATGAGGTCCAAATCGCCGAGCCTGCCGTCGACGACGACGTGCATCTAATGGTAACTGTCCGTGATCCGGAGACAGGGACCGTGATTCCCGTCGAAAGCGGCCTCGAAATCGAAGTCGGCCGCGAAGGTGAGTCGACCGAATCACACGTCCCGTGGCCGATGATCTCCCAGGAGATGGGCTTTCATATCGGCGACAATCTGCCGCTCGGCGAGGACGGCAGCTACGAGGTCGACGTCACAGTCGGCGCGATAGACATCGAGCGAACTGGCGAGTTCGCCGGCCGGTTCGAGGAGTCGGCCACCGGCACGTTCACCTTCGAGTTCGACCAGGCGTTCCGTGATGAGGTCATCGAAGGCATCGAGTATCTCGACGAGGAGTACTGGGGGCAACCCGGCGCGCTCGCCCCAATGATGCACGGTGGTCACAGTCATCACGACCATGATGACGACCATCACCACGACGACCACCACCACGACGACGACCACCACCACGACGACCATCACCACNACGACGACGATGGCAACGGCAGATTCGGAACCTATCACCGCGAATCAGGAACAACCGAACTCCCGCCGGCCGACGAGCTGCCCGGCGAACTGCTCGGCGAGCCCCAGAGCGGTGATGCCGTAATCGCGGCGACCGTTCTCGACGCCGAGAGCCGCTTTGTCGACGAGGAAGACGAAGCCTACTATCTCGCGGTCTCGCCGCGAACGCCGTACAACCGCGGCATGCTGCCGATGATGACGATTGACGCGACGATCGAGCGTGACGGCGAGGAGGTCGTCGACACCCAGCTGACCGACACCCTCGACCACGAGTTCGGCTATCACTATGCGCTCCGAACCGACGACCTAGAGGCGGGCGACACACTGACGCTGTCGTTCCCCGCGCCGCCGCAGGTTTCGCGGCACGCCGGCTACGAGACGGCGTTTCTGGAGATGGATCCCGTCGAGTACACCATCGAACTCCCATGAGTCGACGCATTCTCCTCGCAGTGGTCGCCTTCGGCCTACTAGCAGTCGGTGGGACCGCGGGCTCGGCTGCGGCCGGCGACGGCTGGTCGGTTATCGAGTTCGATCCGAACAATTCGACTGCCGAACCTGGCGAGACTGTCGAGATCGAATTGAGTTTGAGCAGCCATGGCTCCTACGGGGGTGAGGGGCTCGCAGAAGTCGATCTGCTAGTCGAGTACAACGCCTCGTATCTGACGGTGACTGATGTCGAATCGGCCGGCTGGTTCGAACAGGACGGCGAGGAGGTGAGCGTCGACTCCGAACTGGAAATCGACGACGAGGCGGGAGTCGTCACCTACTCGGAGGCCCGCGAGCCCGCCGGTGACGGCACGACTGGCACCGCGCCGGTTGCAACGCTGATTGTCGAGGTCGACGAGGACGCGCCACCGGCCGAAACCAGGCTCAGAGCCGGCGACAGTACCACCTACCTCGCTGGCGGCTGGCAGCATCCCGTCACGTCTCGGCCCGCGATACTGACGATCACCGAGGGCGGGTCGACTACCGATACTGCCCACTCTCCGGTACTCGGTGGAATCGCCCTGCTCGGCGCGCTGTTGGCGGTCCATCTGGTTGCTCGGCGATCCGAGTAACCATTCGGTCTTCGGTCTTGCAGAGCTGCTTTTTTGCTGTTCGGTGATTCGACCAGCTGATCTCCGGTGTTCGGAGATCGTGTTCGACAGCGATTCACCGTCAGTCGACACGTCTGTGGCAAGCCCCTCAACAACTGTTGGTGTTGCTCACGGTCGTCGAGATGACGTTACTCGCGGTTCGTTCAGTGTCGTAAAAATATCGCTGTTCGAGTATCCGCTCGCGTTACTCGTCTTGTTCGCCGAACTCGGCCCAGTTCAGGACGACAAGCCCCGAGTCGTCGACGCTCGGACCAAGGGTGTGGTACGAGTAGTCGCCGGCGTGGTCGTGACAGATCGGGTTGGCCGACTCGAAGTCGTCGTCGTGTTCTTCGACCGCTTCGGTTTCGAGAATCTCGATGGACTCTCCGAGTTCGAACTCCTCTTCGTCGAGGTCGACGAGGATCTGCTGGATCGCACCGTCGCCGATGACATCGACGAGGATCTGTTGGTCATCCGGCGTAAAGCCAGCAAAGTGCGAGCTTGGGCCGGTGTCGAGTGCCTCGACGAGCTCGTGGTTTTCGACATCGAAAATGAGTGTCTGGCCGCCTGCGGTACAGGCGATGGCTGCATACTCGTAGTCCGAACTGAAATCAGCCATGTGTGGAACGTAGTCGTCGGCCTCGATGACGCCCTCGGTCTCGTGGAGGTCGATCTCCTCGACGACCTCGAACTCGTCGTCTTCGTCGTCGACGGGTTCGTAGATGTAGATGATATCCGTTCCCTGGTCGAGCGCCCAGACCTCGTAGCCATCGTCGTCGTGCGGGACGACACCGATGCCGTGGAAGTCACTTTCGTCGTTGTCGGCGTCGGGTGCGAGCGTGGTGACGATCTCGCGGCTTTCGATATCGAGTACCGAAACACCGGGCGTCTCGCCCTCGGCGGCGTGCGGGTCACCCGACTGCGGGTTCGGACCACGCAGGGTGACGAACATGTACTCGTCGTCCGGCGAGGACCACATGATGTCGGGGGCTGGACCGTAATCCTCGATTTCGTCGATGACCTCGTCGGTTTCGGGGTCGATGACGACACCGTCGTCGGTCTCGCGGTTCAGCAACCAGAGTTCACGCTGGCCGTCGTTCTCGACGAACCAAAAGCCGTGGGTGTCGTAGCCCTCAAGATCACGGGCGACATCAAGCGTCTCGAAGTCGTCGACTGGCTCACCGCTTTCGGCATCGATTGGCTGGTGGCTGTCGGTGTCCAAAACGTACCATTCGCCGACGCCCTCAGGGTCACGGTTCGATGGCGCGCCAGCGGTGAGATAGAACTTCTCGCCGTTAGGATGCGCCATCGTGCCGCAGTTGCTTCGGAGCTGGTCTTTCGAGTAGACAAGTTCGACCGCAGAGTCGGCTTCGATGGTTGGGTCTTCTTCCGGTTCGTCCTCAGGTTCGGTTTCCGGTTCTTCTTCAGGCTCTTGTGCTGAGTCGCCGGCGCACCCTGCAAGGGCGATACCGGAGACGACTGCTCCTGACGCCAGGAACTTTCGACGTGTTGACTGTCGCGTCATGGTATGACTCTCGAATCCCTCTGTGAAAAATATGGCGTTATCAGGGNCTCAGACGACCGTATTTGGCGTTTGAGCCAAATAGAGGCAATACTTTCGGCCGGATCTGTGGATCTGATATGGCGTCTGCTCAGCGGCGACGTTTGGACGGGTTTGGAGATGTCGCTGTCAGTGAAAGCGGCAATAGGTTCTGGTATCTATGAGGAGAAAGTAGTCGGATGAGCGAAACAGGACGTATGAAAGCGCGTGTAGGTCGACTGACCCTCTCTCAATTCCTCTCTCGGAGCGAAAGAGTCGTTGCTAGTGAGTTATCGATGTCCTGAAAATGTGATATGGGACCGCCGAGAGTCGAACTCAGGTCCTACGGACCCCATCCGCAGAGGATACCACTACCCCACGGTCCCGCACTCCAAAAGAGGTGAGTGAATCATTTAACGCCTTCGTTTCGTCGACCCCGACCGCGTTGTGCGGTTTGAGTTCCAAGCAGCCACCTACTCGAAACACTCACACAGTGTTTCGTGGACGCCGATTACCATCGAAGGTACGACGAGCATGAACAGGTGTTCCTCCAGGGGAATACCCGCAATTTCGATGCCCGTCCGCAACGGGATCTCAAAGACACCCACCGCAAGTGTGTAGCGATCCCACAGATATCCCAGCGGATACAGTACCAGAATCGTTCGTAGCGCGCGCCGTTCGGAGCCCGTCCGTTTGAGCACCACAGCCGCAATCAGCCCCCAGAAGAGTTCTGTCGCCAGGTACGTGTACCGACCGAACACCGAGATATCACGACTCATACCGAAAGCTCAGTCCACACCTGCAAAAAACTCCGGCCGATAGTAACTTACAGCGGATCGAACCAGGCGGCGACCACGAGTACGGCCAAAAACAGATACGACCCCCGGATTAACAGCATCGTCGCCTCCTTCGGCGGTGCACGATGCGCAAACACGAACACACCTCCGAACACCACTGGTGCGGCCCCCGCAGCCAGCGGAAACACGCCACCTAGCGCTAACAGTAGCGTCGACCCCATCCCAGCGAACATGAGTCCCTCAGCGAGTCGTCGGGCGCGCCGTCGACCAACCACGACCGCCACCGTTCGCTTGCCGATCGATCGGTCGTAACTGTAGTCGGTAGCGTCGTCAATCGTCTTGATGCCACACAGAATCGTCGTAAACACCACTGCGTATGCGACCACCGACGGCGTCAGCGTTGTCGTCTGGACATAAAACCCACCGAGCAGTGCGATCCCGATACCGACAGGATAGCCCGCGGTCGCACCTATGGGGGTGAGATCCAACTGCGGGGCGTGCAGATAGCCGATCACCCACCCCGGCAGCGTCAGCAGCGCGGCAACCGGATCAACCAGATACCAGAGTGCGAGACATCCAGCGAAAAACGCCGTCGACGCCCCAGCTAAGCCAACTCGACAACCGCGAACCGAAAGCGGATGGTCGTCGTCTTCGCCCCGGAGATGGAAGTCCACGTAGCCGTCTTTGAGGTGGGCGACGTACAACGCGAAAAACGCCGTCACCATGTGGAGAACCGCGAGCGGGACGGAAAACTCGACAGCCAACACCGCGCCAAACGCCGAGGCCGCCACCGGCGGCAACATGAACACGGGATGAACCTGCGAGAGAAATGCACCGGCGGTCGCAGACGGGCCAGTACCGTGACGGGCAAGTGACATATACCACGTATCTCGGAGTTCCGCAAAGAGTGTTCTGCCGACTTTTCGGAGGTGTCTGACTGCTGGTGCGACGCCGATCAGACGACCACGCGTTCGAGATCGACAACAATGCCTTCCGAAGCGTCGGGATCGCCGGCCATCGTCCCCAGACAGACCGCGCTGCCGTTGGGTGTATAACAGGCCACAAGCGCGCCCGAGTCGATATCGTCGTCGACACTGATCACGCCCGGCGCGTAGACGGCCGCACCAGTTGCAACGTTGCGAGCCGCCGACGGGGCAATCGTCACGCTCGGTAGGTGGTTCAGTGCCCGCTCAGCCGGCGAGACGAGCTCACGGAGCAGCGTCTCATCGCCCTCTTGAGCAAACACGAGCGCGTCGGTGAAATCCTGCAGTGTCACGAGCGACGAGTCGTCGAACGGATCGGTCGCCGTCCGCCGGAGATGACCCATATGCCCACCCGTACCCAGCGCAAGGCCGAGGTCGTGACACAGCTTTCGAACGTAGGTACCACTCTCGCACTGTACGCGAATGAGTGCCTGTCGGTCCTGCAGGTCAAGCAACGAGAGGTCGTAGATCTCACGCACGCGTAGTCGACGACTAACCGCACTCTTCCGGGGCGGTTTCTGGTAGAGTGGTGCCTCAAACTCACTCAGCACGCCTTCGATGTTCGTCGGCGCGGGGGCATGCAGTTCAAGCACCGAAACATACTCTTTGCGGCCTTCCAGAAACACTTGGGCCATCCGGGTTGCCTCGCCCAATAGGATTGGAAGGCAGCCAGTAACTTTGGGGTCCAATGTTCCGGCGTGGGCCGCCCGGTCGACGGTCGGGCCGTCGGGAGCCATCTCGGCTAGCGCGTCGGCCGTGAGATCTCGTACCCAGCCGGCGACCTGGTGGGCCGAGGGGCCGGCCGGTTTATCGAGGTTGAGGACGCCGAACGTCAACAGCTCATCGACGGATCGATCATCGGGTGCTGCGCGGAGTGGATCACTCATCTGTCGATGGAATTAAAAATCGTAGACGACGCCTTCGACCGGCTGTTTACCCTCGTCGACTGCGGGGTCGTAGGCTTCGATGGCGGTTGCAAGCATTTTCTGGACCGATTTGGGCCCCCAACGCCCCGTGTTGTAGGTGAGATCGTAGATCGTCAGATCCGCGATATCAATGTTATAATACTCACTGTAACGGAGCGCCTCGCTCTGTTCGCGGCGTTTGGTTTCTTCGAGCGCACGGTCGACGGACTTGTTCTCTCGGTCGGCGATGCGTTCGGCACGAACTGCTTTCGGTGCATCAAGCCAAATTTTGATATCCGCATGATCGGCGGCTAGCCAGCCGGCAAGCCGTGATTCGAGCAGGACGTCGTCGCGCTCGGTGGCGATCTGTTGCAGTCGACGGTCGAGATCACGATCAATCTGGTCGTCATCTTCGGCCAACTCGTTGAACTCAACGGGACTGTAGCCACGCTCGGCGGCAAGCTCGCGAAAGATATCGCCACCGCTGATGTGATCGAGATCGAACCGCTCGGCCAGCGCGGCGGCGTTGGTGCTCTTGCCGCTGCCAGGCGGCCCAGAGACGGTAAGTAACATACTATCTCTCGTTGGGTCCGGCTAAAAGAGATTACCCTTCGGCCGCCCGCTCGACACACTGACACACGCAGTGGCTCGGATTGTAGCTCAGCGTAGCCTAAGAGAGTTGGGCGGCAATGTCGGCTTCGGTTATAATGCCGACCGTCTCGCCGCCCTTGGTGACCATGATCGCTTTGTAGTGTTCCAGCAGGTTCCGAATCTCGTCGACGGTCGCCTCGGTTGCAACCGTCGGGAACGACTCGCTCATAAGCTCGCTGACTGGATAGTCGCCGACGTCTTCGCCGGCTTGGATCACATCACCCTGGCTGATTGAGCCAACTGGAATCCCGTTCTGGAGAACGGGCAACTGCGAGTATGCCTCTGATTCCATCGTCTCGATGGCTGCCCGCACCGAATCGTCAGGCGCAACCGACACGACGGCCTCGTGCATCAGGTCTTCGGCCCGTACGACCTCGCCTTCGGCCTCGTCGAGTGCGTTGACGATGCGTCGAAGCGTCGACAGCCGGGGGTCGACATCGCCACCTTCGATACGGGCGATCAGCGGCTGAGAGACGCCAGCAGCCTCCGCGAGCGAACTCTGCGTCAACCCGAGTGCAGTACGGCGTTCTCTGAGGTCCTGTGGCGTCGGCAGTTCCATACGCACCTATTACTCAAGGTTATTTGAAAAGCTTTCGTCGGTGGCAGTCGACGCCAATACGACCAGTTGTACACACCGACAGCCAGCGGCTACTGCTGGAGAAGCCAGTGACTACTGGTTACTCGTCGTCGGAGTCGGTTTCGATTACATCGATGACCGACAGCGGAACATCCCGAAGCGCGCCGCCGACCTCGCTTTTGGCGATTCGGGAGGCATGCTCAACGCTGTCGGCGTTGAAGATGTCGATCTCAAGCAGCAGGCCCACAAGTGCGGTATCGGCGGCAATAAACGCCGAATCGAACGGTTCGCCGCAGGCCGGACAGCCCGTGACGCCGACTTCGACGTCGACGTACTCTTTGTTCTGTTGGTTGAGTCGCTTGCCGGCCGAGCTGACCGCGACCCCAATGGCATCATCGATATCCTCAACATCACGTACCAACCAGGCGGCTTCCATCGCAACGAGATAGTTACTCATTGTAGACGCTGGGGGCTCTGGGGTTTCGTGTCTTGTGGTTCGGCCGCGCCGGACGAGCCCTGTAACCGTGTCACTAGCCGACACAAATAGGCGCAAGGCAGCAGACGGTTTCTCATAAGTTATAGCTATCCACCAGATGAGCCACACCGTGTAGTTCACCGCGGCGTAGTCTTTACCAGCTACGTTGTATGTGATTCAATTCTACTTGAATCGATAGACTGCGTCGGGGTGTTCTGCGCTTCGACGAGAGAAGATTTATATAGGGGGCGACAACCCATCCAGACACCGGTATGATTGAATCGGCCTCGCGGCTCACCGTGTTTGCCCTGTATCAGCTCACCATCGTGCTCGGGATTCTCCTGTTGCCGGTCGCGCTTGTGGCCCGTCGACTCGGAGTTAACCTGCCAATTGGCGAGCTGATTGATCGACTTGATGCGGCCTACGACCAGACAGCCAACTGATTTTCTCGCGCCATTGCTGTTAACTTCCCTACCGCCCAACTACAACTATGTCACTCCGCAAGTTCCTCGCACCGCTTGCTGCTGTCGGTGGGATCGTCGCCGCCAACCGTCGACTCCGTTCGACGGACGAACTGCCGCCCGCGCTCGATGGTCGACAGCACAGCTACCGCTGGCGCGGGATCGACGTCGCCTACACCGAAGCCGGCGACCCGGACGATCCGACGCTCGTGTTGGTCCACGGCATCAACGCCGCCGGCTCAAGCGGCGAGTACAGAGCCATCTTCGAGGCGTTAGCCGACGACTACCACGTGATCGCTCCGGATCTCCCCGGCTACGGCCGGTCGGATCGGCCGCCGCTGCAGTATTCCGCGCGGCTGTATACGACGTTCGTCGACGATCTGCTATCGAAGTTCGAGCCGCAGGCGGTCGTCGCCTCCTCGCTGTCGGCGGCCTACACACTTGAGGCACTGACCGAAACGGACGACCACACCGTCGAGGAGCTACTGCTGATCTGTCCAACGGCGAAGGCCGGTCCCGAGCCACCGAAACAGTGGCTCAGACAGCTTATCCGGTCGCCGGTCGTCGGCGAGGGGCTGTTCAACCTCATCACCTCTCGGCCCGCAATTCGGTACTTCAATGCCGACCACGGCTACTACGATCCCAGCAAGGCCGGCGACGACTGGCAGGCCTACGAGTGGCAGACCGCCCACCAGCCAAACGCCCGCTTCGCGTCGGCGTCGTTCATCAGTGGCTATCTCAACAGCGAGTTGGATCTGGCGTCCGCCATCGAGGAGCTCGACGTTCCGACAACCATCGTCTGGGGTCGGGACGCAGACATCACACCGCTTGAAGACGGCCGCGAGCTGGCCGAGGAGGCCGATGCAACGCTCGTCGTTTTCGACCGCGCGCTGCTGTTGCCGCACGTCGAGTTCCCCGAGGAGTTCATCGACGTGGTGGACGAACACGTCGACGGCCACCCCGAACCAACCGCGTAGGCACAGCCTACCTAACCGAGTTAGACAGGTCGGAAGACGACCAACCGGTCGTCAGTGGTCTCGCGCGTTTCGACACCGACGGTCACCTCGTCACCAACGTTGACTGCCTCGGGCGCTTTTCCCCGAACGACCCCCGTGAGTTCGACCAGGCCGAAGTCGACGACCGCACTGACGTACGGCGTATCCTCGCTGAATTTCTCGGCGGCGACGTGGACGACAGTGTACGTTTCGATGATTCCCGTCTCCGGAAGCGGCTGCTGGGTGAGTTCGGTCGACCCTGAGTGTGGACAAACCCGCCGCGGTGGCAGCGAGCCGTGGCCCTCTGGGGATTCGAGATAGAACGCCTCGCCGTTCTCGATGGCATCGAGCCACTCGTCGTACGTTGCCGGCTGGTCGGCTGTGGTGTGTTCAGTCATTGGGTTGCCTCCAGAACGTGCACAACCGCGCTGGCGACCGTCCCACCTGCGTTGTGAGTGAGGCCAACCGTCGCGTCGTCGACCGCCTCGCTGTTCGGATGATCACCCCGAAGCAGGCGGGTGACCTCGACGATCTGGCTGCCGCCGGTCGCTCCCACTGGATGACCTTTGGCTTTCAGTCCCCCGGAGAGATTGATCGGAAGCTCGCCGTCGGCGGTTGTCCTGTCCTCGCGGGCGGCCGAGATGCCCTCACCCGGCTCGAACAGGCCGAGCGATTCGATTGCCAGGACTTCGGCGATGGTAAAGCAGTCGTGGACCTCCGCGAAGTCGACGTCCGCAGCCGAGATGCCGGCGTCGGTGTACGCCTCTTCGGCCGCGGCGGTGGTGGCTGGCGTCTGGGCCATCTCCTCGCGGTCCTGCAGGGCGAGATTGTCGCCACCCTGGCCGCTGCCGGTAATCGCGACCGGCGCGTCAAGATCGTGGGTTTCGGCGTACGCCTCCGAAACCAACAGCACCGCACTGGCCCCGTCAGTGATCGGACAGGCATCGTACAGATGGAGTGGTGTGGCAACCGGCGGACTGTCGAGGGCGTCTTCGGGCGTGATTTCCTTTTGGTACTGAGCGTACTCGTTGTCGACGGCGTTGGCGTGGTTTTTGACCGCGATGTGGGCCAGATCCGCACGCTCGCCGCCGAACCGCTCGAAGTACGCCCGAGCCATCAGCGCGTACGCACTCGGGAAGGTAACGCCGGCCCGCACTTCGTACAGCTCGTCGGCCGCAATCGCCAGCGCGGCAGTCACCTTGCCCGTATCGAGCGTCGTCATTCGTTCCATACCGCCCGCGAGGATGACATCCGCTTCGCCGGAGCGGATCGCCCGAACGCCCTCTCGGATCGCAACGCCCGCCGATGCACACGCCTCCTCGTACCGTGTGGCCGGACAGGTCAGTCCGGCTGCTTCGGCCATCAGGGGGGCCTGGTGGCCCTGATCTTCGGCGAGCGCGCCCATGAAGTTGCCGTAGTTGAGCTGGTCGACAGCTGTCCGGTCGACTCCGCTATCCTCGAACGCCGCCAGCGCGGCCGACGCGAACAACTCGCGGCCAGCGCGGTCGCCGTGGGCACCGAACGGGGTCAGTCCGACACCGGCAATGCGGACAGTACTCATACAGCCCCCGTTGTGCCGAATGTGGTAAAACCTTGGCTCAGGTCCACTCACCGGTCGCTGGCTGTGACAACCAGCCTGACCGGTCGACGAAACCGTCAGAGAGTGATACAAAAGTAGTCGACGCCTACTCGCCACCCAACGCGTTGTCGCGTAGTAGTCAGCCGATATACCGCAGCTCGTCGTCGGGCATGACCTGCTGTTGTTGCTGGGCCTGCATCTCTTGGATCTTGCCGACGACCTCCTCCATCTCTTCGGCGCGTTCTTCGAGTGAGCTAAAGTCGACCTCGAAACCGAGGACCTCCTGGAGGACTTCGAGGACGGCCTGAGCACTTTTGGGGTCTACCAGGTAGCCGCTGGTTTCGCCCATCAGGCAGGTGGCATCGAAACCGCGACGCTCGCCGAGACCAAGCAGCAGCCCACTCACGCCGACAATGCCGCCGGCCGGCTCGTCAGAGCGAAACTCAACGCCCGCGTCTTCGAGCGGTGTTTTGAGATCGCCGTCGGTGACCGCTCCCAGAACAGTGTACTCTTCGACGAGTTCGCCCGTTGGGACGCCACCAAGCGCGTACGCCGTGTCGACGCCGAACTCCTCGGCCACGTCAAGAAACGCGTCGGTGAGTTTGTAGTGGCCAGCGTTCGTCGAGGCCTGGTGATCGCCGCTCAGTACGAGTAGATCAGAAACCCCCTCGGGAGTCTCAATTGCATGAAACGATGCGGCAGTGAGTTCGGTGACGCCCTCGTCGTCGACAGTCACCTGTGGTGGGAACTCGTCGGCATACACACGGCGAACACACTCGCTTTCGAACTCCTCGATGAGATGTTCGGCGACGAGTTTGCCGATGTGGCCGACGCCAGGCAATCCCTCGATAAGCACCGGGTCAGAAAGCGACCGCTCGGCGACGTGTCCGATATCGATCTCGTTCATGTCACTATTCGCGTTCGCGCCGTTTAAGAGCCCGTCGGTACTCGCCGTAGGGGTCTTCGGGGCTAAACGGGGCGGGCGCGCTGTTTTCGGTCGACGCACCGCAGTCGGGACACGACTCGCCAAGAGAATACACTGGACGGTCGTGTTCGTCTTGCCACGCAGAACAGATTCGAATGTCGGATTT
>SL_5KL_010_SEDDRAFT_10001113_pt1 | contig 16527 bp, 12 predicted proteins | sample SodLakKL_010_SED_FD_9118 | JGI IMG/M metagenome (IMG submission 9118)
AGTAAACTAATCCCTGCAATAACAAATCGGGGAGGAGTTGCAATAATAACTTCAGACCATGGCAATGTGGAAAAAATGCGGGGCAATGGTGGAACCCATACTGCGCATACCTCTAACCCGGTTCCTTTGATTATTTGCAATGGGAAAAATATTAAGTTGCGATCAGGTGGAGGTCTTAAGGATATTGCACCTACAGTTTTAGATTTGATGGAAATTGAAATTCCGTCTGTAATGACCGGTAAATCCTTAATTGAAAGGGAGGGGTAAGAATTGGAGTATAATACTACCATTGTTGATGTTTTTGGAAGGGAGATAATCGATTCCAGGGGGAATCCAACTGTTGAGGTGGAGGTTTTTCTTTCCAGCGGAGCCTGGGGAAGGGCAGCGGTTCCTTCTGGGGCTTCAACGGGAGCTTTTGAGGCTCTTGAACTCAGGGATGGAGATGAAAAGCGGTTTGGTGGTAAAGGTGTTAGCAAAGCAGTTCGAGGAATAAATGAAACAATAGCTCCTGAGATTATTGGTTATGATGCAACGGAACAAACCGAAATTGACGAACTCCTTATTGAACTTGACGGGACAGAGAATAAGAATGTTTTGGGTGCTAATGGTATCCTGGGGGTATCCCTGGCCGTTGCCCATGCGGCGGCAAATGAATTGGAACTCCCCCTTTATCGTTACCTTGGTGGTCCCCGCAGACTTTATCTTCCAGTTCCCCAGTTTAACATTCTAAATGGTGGGCAGCACGCTGATAATAATATTGATATTCAAGAGTTTATGGTAGCACCTGTTGGGGCAAGGAGTTTCAGGGAAGCAGTACAAATGGGAAGTGAAATCTACCAGACCCTGAAAAAAGTATTGCAGAAAAGGGGCCTTTCCACATCTGTTGGGGATGAAGGAGGTTTTGCACCCCACCTTAATACAAACGAGGAAGCTATTACTACGATAATTGAGGCTGTTGAAAAAGCGGGTTATAAAATGGGGGAACAAATAAAACTGGCAATAGACGCTGCAGCAAGCGAGTTTTATTCCGAGGGAACATATCACCTGGAAGGTGAGGGGAGGAAGTTAACCGGCCTGGAATTGATTGATTATTATAGGGAGCTCGTCAGTAAATACCCCATTTATTCCCTCGAGGATCCCCTGGCTGAAGATGACTGGGAAAACTGGGCACGCCTTACAGAAGCAATAGGTGATAAGATCCAGGTAGTTGGGGACGACCTGCTTGTAACGAATACAAGGTTTTTAGAAAGGGCTATTGCTGAGAAAGCTACCAATGCTATCCTGATAAAGCTCAATCAAATTGGAACTCTGACCGAAACTTTTGATACTATGGAAATGGCTCACAGGGCCGGTTTTAACTGTGTTGTTTCCCATAGATCGGGAGAAACCGAGGATACCACAATTGCCGACCTTGTAGTTGCAACCAACTCCGGTCAGATTAAAACCGGTGCTCCCGCACGTTCGGAAAGGACTGCAAAATATAATCAGCTGTTGAGAATTGAGGAAGAACTGGATGAAGTTGCAGTTTACTATGGGTTCCATTTGTTGAAAAAATAACTGGGAAGACCAATATTTCCCCGGAATTTAAAAACAAAAAGAAGCTGGGATTTTCCCCGTAAAGTAAAAATAATTATTTTTAATTTCCTGGAAACAAAGCCGGGCAATAAATTCTCTGTTCAGGAAAACAAAGGGTTTTTTTGCCCGGTGTTTTTGTTGTCTTTTTAGTTAGACTGTGTTACAATATGGAGTGGCATAGTCTGAAGGAGGTGCACGAAGAATGACTGTTTTAAAAGTTTTGCATGTCTTAGTATCCCTGGTTTTAATTGCTGGAGTTTTGCTCCAGTCTGGTAAAAGCGCCGGGCTTTCGGGAGCAATTGATGGTGGTGCTACGGCAGTTTTTGGGAAAAAGAGAAAAGGTATGGATGAACTCCTTGCCAAAGTCACTACTGTTGCTGCCATTGCTTTTATCGTTCTATCTGTATTAATAGCTGCTCTGTAGAAAGGAGAGGAATAGACCTTGACTGAAATTCTTGCAATTATTTGTGGAGTAATCGGGGTAGCTGCGGCAATCTACTTTACCCTCAGGGTTTTAAAAGCTGATGAGGGTTCCGCTCGGATTAAAGAGCTTTCCCAGGCCATTCAGGAAGGTTCAATGGCCTTTCTCCGCCGCCAGTACTCTGTGCTGGCTATTTTTGTGCTGATTGTTACCGTACTTATTGTTCTTATTCCCCAGATGGATTCCCGGATGGCAATTTCCTTTATAGTTGGAGCATTATTTTCCGGTATGGCCGGTTTTTTTGGAATGAAAATTGCCACCAAGGCTAACGGGCGTACAACAAATGCTGCCCAGGAAAGCCTGAACAAAGCCCTGGGAGTAGCTTTTTCCGGTGGTTCGGTTATGGGAATGTTTGTTGTTGGCCTCGGTCTTCTGGGTGTTACTATTTTTTACATGATTTTTGGAGAAAATGTGCAGCTCATTCAGGGTTTTGCCTTTGGTGCCTCCTCTATTGCCCTCTTCGGAAGGGTAGGAGGTGGTATTTATACCAAGGCTGCTGATGTTGGGGCCGATCTTGTTGGGAAAGTTGAAGCAGGAATTCCCGAAGATGACCCCAGAAACCCCGCTGTTATTGCTGATAATGTTGGAGATAATGTAGGGGATGTCGCGGGAATGGGAGCAGATCTTTTTGAATCTTATGTAGGTTCAATCATTGCAGCAATTGCTTTAGGTGCCCTTATTGCCCCGGAGTTAATTCTTCTGCCCCTGTTAATTTCCGCAGCAGGTATTATCACAGTAATTATCGCGACAACTGTTGTTAATGTAAAAGAAGGAGCCGATCCTGCCAAAGCCCTGGAAAGGGGAACCCTTGTCAGTGGGGTCCTTCTGGTAGTTGCCGCCTTGATCCTGGTTAATGTGGTTGTTGGTTCGGGGCATATGGGGCTTTTCTGGGCAATAGTTGCAGGCCTTGTTGCGGGACTGGTAATCGGTCGATCTACCGAGTACTATACTTCCCCTGAAAGAAAACCTGCCCAGAGTATTGCTGATAGCTCCCAAACCGGCCCGGCAACTAATATAATTCAAGGTCTTGCCGTTGGAATGCGCAGCACCGCAATCCCGGTAATTGTTATTGCCCTTGCAATTATTATTTCTTATGCTCAGGGCCAAAATGCCCTAGGAGATGCAGCAGGTGGGCTTTATGGAATAGCTCTTGCAGCAGTGGGAATGCTTTCAACCGTTGGAATGACCGTTGCAGTTGATGCCTATGGCCCTATTGCTGATAATGCTGGAGGAATTGCCGAGATGGCAAACCTGGATCCCAAGGTTCGGGAACGGACTGACAAATTAGATGCAGTTGGAAATACTACCGCTGCTATTGGAAAAGGTTTTGCAATTGGTTCGGCCGCTCTTACAGCACTGGCATTATTTTCAGCCTTTACCCAGGCTGCGGGCCTTGAGCTAATTGATTTGATTCAACCCCAGGTAATCGCCGGCCTTTTCCTCGGTGCTGGATTACCCTTCCTCTTTACATCAATTACCCTTCAATCAGTTGGTAAGGCGGCCTATGAAATGATTGAAGAAGTTCGCCGGCAGTTTAAAGAAATGCCGGGTATTATGGAAGGAACCACCAAGCCTGACTATGCCCGCTGTGTTGATATCAGCACCAAGGCTGCTCTTCGAGAAATGGTTATTCCAGGACTTCTTGCAGTGCTGGCTCCAATTGTGGTTGGTTTATGGAGCGTGGAGGCCCTTGGAGGACTGCTTGCTGGTGCCCTTTCCTCGGGAGTTTTAATGGCTGTAATGATGGCCAATGCCGGAGGGGCCTGGGATAATGCCAAGAAATATGTTGAATCCGGACACTATGGCGGCAAAGGAACGGAAACCCATGCTGCTTCAGTGGTCGGAGACACCGTAGGTGATCCCTTTAAAGATACCTCAGGACCTTCCCTGAATATTTTGATAAAGTTAATGACTATTGTTTCACTGGTATTCGTGCCCCTCTTTTTGTAAAATAAAAAAAGAAAGCCTCTGCCTCTGGTGGAGGCTTTTTTTATGAAAAAACTTAAATCATATGTTATAATATGGAACAGGGAAAGGGGAATGAGAGTGAAAATGGAGAATCCGCAAAAATGCTTTGGTTGTGGGCAGGAAAATAAAGACGGGTTGAAGCTTTCTTTTTCTTATTCCGAGAATAAAGCCTGGACGGAAACCAAGCTGGAAAATAAATTCCAGGGCTTTCCGGGGATAGCTCATGGGGGAATTGTTACTACCCTACTGGATGAAGTCATGGCCAATATTCTTATGAAGAAAGGGCTATTTGCAGTTACTGCCAAACTTGAAGTCAGGTTTAAAGAGCCAGTTCCAATCGAAGAAAATATCCTGCTTGCAGGAGAAGTTGACGAAGAAAAATCATCCTCAAGACTAAAATATTTATCGGCATGGATTGAAGATGAAAAAGGGAAGGTTCTTGCCCAGGCCGAGGGTGTTTTTGTTGATCAAACCAAAAAGATTATGGAAAGAAAATCAGAGGAGGAATCCTGATGACCCGAGAAGAAGCACTGGATCTTGTTAAGAAAAAGGTAAAACAAAAAAACCTGATAAAGCATTGCCTGGCTGTTGAAGCCGTAATGCGCAGGTTAGCCAGGGAATTTGGTGAAGATGAAGAAAAGTGGGGATTGACAGGTTTGCTCCACGATATTGATTATGGAGAAACCATGGATAATCCCGAAAAACATAGCATGCTGGGAGCAGATTATCTGGAGGAAATGGGTATGCCCCAGGATATGGTGCAGGCAGTAAGAGTCCACAACGAAGCCCATGGCCTGGCCAGGGAAAGCAATCTTGATAAAGCTCTTTATGCTGCTGATCCCCTGACAGGATTAATCGTTGCGGGAGCTTTAATCCACCCTGAAAAAAAACTTGCTCCATTGGATACAGAATTTTTACTAAACCGTTTTCAGGAGAAATCCTTTGCCCGGGGAGCAAATAGGGAACAGATTTCATCCTGTTCTGAGCTCGGTTTAACCCTGGAAGAGTTTATTGGCATGGGCCTTGAAGCCATGCAGGATATAGATAAAGATTTAGGTCTTTAGGAGGTGGCATTGTGAATATTTACGATTTAATTGCGAGGAGAAGGAGTATCAGAAAGTTTGAGCAAAAGGAAATTGAGCGGGAGAAACTGGAAAGGGTTTTAAATGCTGCAAGGCTTGCTCCCTCCGGGAAAAATGTACAGGCCTGGAAGTTTATTGTTATCCGGGACCAGGAATTGAAAGAAAAGCTTGTAGAAGCCTGTAAAGGGCAGAAATTTATGGCCGAAGCGGATGTAGCCGTTGCCGTTGCTGTAAACGAAGAGGAAGTTTATCAGGGCCATGGAAATTACATGACCTCCTTTGCTGTAGACGGGGCCATTGCCCTGGACCACCTTATTCTCGCGGCAACCCATGAAGGTCTTGGAACCTGCTGGATCGGGGCTTTTGATGAAGAAAAAGTAAGGAAGATAGTAAAGGTTCCCAAGCCCTATCGAATTGTTGCCCTAACTCCCCTTGGTTATCCTGCCCAGGATGGAAGGGACAGGGGAAGGAAGACTATGGAAGAAGTTGTAGTTTATGACCAATGGAAATAAAAAGGGAGGGCATCCCGGAGAGGGGTGCCCTTCAGAGGATTTAAGAGGAGGAAAAATTTTATGAGTGCAAGACAGGAAATCCTTGAGTTCATGCGGGGAAAAAGTTACCGGCCAATGACTTTTGAAGAACTGGTTAAGGAATTTGGACTGGCAAGAAAGGATCGAGAACCCTTTGCCCAGTTGATCGCAGAACTCGAAAAAGATGGCGCAATAGTTAAAACCAGGAAGGACCGTTACGGAATACCGGAAAAAATGAACCTGGTGGTGGGTGTCCTGCAGGGGCATCGCAAAGGGTTTGCCTTTCTTTTGCCTGAAGATCCCGAGCAACCTGATATTTACATTGGTCTTGAGAATATGGATGGTGCCATGCACAGGGATAAGGTTATTGTCCGGCGGTTAAAAAAGGGTAAAGGAGAAAAAGAAGAAGGAGAAGTAATAAGGATCCTGGAAAGGGCTAACGAAAAGGTGGTTGGTCGCCTGGAAATGGTTCGAAATATTGGTTTTGTTGTTCCTGATGATCCCAGGATTTATTATGATGTTTTTCTTCCCCCTGACAGTATCAAGGATGCCCAGGAAGGGGATAAGGTAATTGTAAAAATTGAGAAGTGGCCCCGGGGAAGACGAAATCCAGAAGGTAAACTAATCCAGGTTCTTGGGGGAGAAGACGAACCTGGAGTGGATATTGAAAGCCTAATCTACCGCCTTGGATTACCCAGAGAATTCCCCCGCCAGGTAGAGGGGGAAGCAAAGCAAGTAATAGAAAGGATACCCGAGGAAATAAAGGGGAAACGCCTGGATTTAAGAGATAAGCTGATTTTTACAATAGACGGTGAAGATGCCAAAGATTTTGACGATGCCGTTTCCCTTGAGGTAATAGGAGATGGTAAGGGGCAGTTGGGAATTCATATTGCAGATGTATCTCATTATGTCCAGGAAGGAAGCGAACTGGACAAGGAAGCCCGGGAAAGGGGAACCAGTATATACCTGGTTGACCGGGTGATCCCAATGCTTCCCGAAAAAATATCAAACGGGGTATGTAGTTTGCGCCCCAACGAAGAGCGCCTTACTCTATCTCTATTAATTGATATTAATATGGAGAATGGAGAGGTTTTGGATTATAATTTTGCTGAAAGTATTATTAAGAGTAAGCACCGCTTGACTTATACCGAGGTTAACAGGGCCCTGGAAAAAGGAGAAAGCATTTGGGAAGAGGAAGAACTTTTCAAAACCCTACGCCGAATGGAGCACCTGGCTAATGTAAGGAGAAAAGAAAGAGAAAAACGTGGGAGCATTGACTTTGATTTTCCCGAGCCCTACCTGGAACTGGACGAAAAAGGGGTTCCGGTCGCCATTCACCGGAGAGATAGGGGGATCGGGGAAATTCTTATCGAGGAATTCATGATTCTTTCCAATGAAATTGTTGCCGAACATTTTTACTGGCGGGAACTTCCTTTCATTTATAGAATTCATGAACGCCCGGATCTTGGCGATATTAAAGAACTTAACGAGTTATTGCATAATTTTGGCTTCCATATCAAGCAGGAAAATGGTGAAATTAAACCAAAGGATATTCAAAATGTCCTGGAAAAAATAAAAGGACGAGAAGAACAGCGGTTAATTCAGACTGTTGTCTTGCGTTCAATGAAACAAGCCCGCTACCACTGGATTAATATGGGCCATTTTGGTCTTGCCTCTGAAAATTATACTCATTTCACCTCCCCTATCCGTCGTTACCCGGACCTTGTGGTTCACAGAATTTTGAAAGAAACCACAAACAAAGGTTCCCTTAGTCCCAAAAGGATAGAACAACTTGAGGAAATGCTTCCGGAAATTTCCCGAACCAGCTCTGATATGGAAAGGCGGGCAATGGAGGGAGAAAGGGAATCTGTTGATATGAAAATGGTGGAATACATGGAGCAAAAGGTCGGAGAAGAGTATGATGGGATTATCAGTTCGGTGATGGCTTTTGGGTTTTTTGTTGAGCTGGAAAACCTGGTTGAAGGCCTCGTCCATGTTAGTACCCTAACCGATGATTATTACCACTTCATGGAGAAGGAGTTTGCTCTTCAGGGGGAAAGAACCAAAAAACATTATCGCCTTGGAGATAAGGTAAGGGTCAGGGTAGATAAGGTAAGCAGGATGCAGGGTGAAATTGATTTTGGCCTGGTAAGAAATTAAAGATCTGTTGACAGCAATGCTAAGGGTGTTTATAATATAGTGACGAATGGAGGGGAGAAAAATGAGTCGGGGAATAAAAGTGGTTGCCCGTAACCGAAAAGCTCGGCACGAGTACCATATTGAAGATACAGTTGAGGCCGGTATCATATTACAGGGAACCGAGGTAAAATCAATTAGAGCAGGAAGAGTTAACCTCAAGGACTCTTTTGCCGTAGTTGAAAATGGCGAAGTTTTCCTGTATAATATGCATATAAGCCCCTACGAGAAGGGTAACCGCCAGAATCATGAACCCGAAAGAAAAAGAAAACTTCTCCTCCACAAAAGAGAAATCCGCAAGTTAATTGGGTACAGTAAAAGCACTGGTTATACGCTGGTTCCTCTGCAGCTTTATTTTAATGAACGAAACCTGGCAAAAGTTGAACTTGCCCTGGCCCGAGGTAAAAAGATCTATGATAAACGGCGGGACATTGCCGATCGGACAGCGAAAAGGCAAATGGAAAAAGCCCTTAGAGAGAGGCAAAAACAATAGCGGGGGTGACATGGTTTCGCTCCGCTGGCGTAGGTATTGGTTGCGAGCCGAGGACTCCTTTCACTCGAAAAACACTGGAACTTCAATTTTAATTGCCAACGAAGACTACGCATTAGCCGCAGCTTAAGTCTGTAGCTCGCCCTCCACGACCGTTCCTGTCGGTTGTGGTAAGGGTGTCATAAAAAACAGGATATGCTATCCGGTCACCCGGGCCGGATAAGCAGAAAATAACCGGGTTTACCCGCCGAAATCCTGTCTGTAGGAGTTCGGTTGGGGAAATTAAAATACAGACTACGCTCGTAGAAGCTAATGCTGGCCCCAGTGGATACGCGGGTTCGATTCCCGCCACCTCCACCAATTATATGAATATTTTTTGGGTGGAATTTAGTTTAGTACTCTTACCGGCATTTTGATTTTTGCCGGTATTATTATTTTCTGGGGGGATATCATTGGGAAAAAAACTTTTGCTTTTTGGTCTGCTTTTTGTTTTATTGAGTTCAGTAAGTCCTATCTCTGCTTCAACAGAAGATAAAGCCTGGACTGAATTAATCTTTTACCAGGAAGAACAGATTGATAGCAGGATGGATATTTTTGATGTGTTTTTGGAACTTGATGACAGTGCAATAATTCTTAAGGGAGAGGTTAGCTCTTCTTCCATTGTAAAACCTTTTATGGATAGGCTTGGGGAAAAATTTACCGATTATGAAATAGTTGATGAAACCACCTATGTTTCCGGGTTGGGTTTTGCCATGGTGGGAGAAAAATTTATTGATCTTCTATCAGAACCCGGGGGGGATAGTGTTGTAACCCAATTGATTTTTGGAGACCCTGTCCAGATACTAGAAAAGGAAGGAGATTGGGCAAAGATACAGGGACCTGACCTTTATTTGGGCTGGGCCCGGCTTACCAATCTTATTCCCTTTGAAGATGGTGAATTTACTATCTGGAGAAGGGGGGACTTTTACCTTGTAGATGCCGACTCGACCGGGATATATGAGAGCTCCGACACCGAAAGTAATGTGATCTCCCAACTGGTTCATGGATCCCGACTGCATATTATTGAGGAGGATAATTCCTGGTCAAGGGTTTTTCTTCCAGGAGCAATAGACGGATGGGTAGAAACGGAAAAAATTAAACCCGAAAACGAAGCTTTTGATCCCACAGGGGAAGATATTATTGAAGTTGCAAAAAAATACATGGGGACACCGTATCTTTGGGCAGGAACACATATTGAAGGAGCAGATTGCTCAGGATATATTCAGCGGGTTCTGGCGGTAAGTGGTATCTATTATCCCAGGGATTCTGATCAACAGTTTTATTTTAGCGAAGAAATTTCCAGGGAAGAAATGAAAAGGGGAGATTTAATTTTCTTTTCTACCTACAGAGAAGGTCCTTCTCACCTGGGGATTTATCTTGGGAATTATGAATTTATCCATGCCAGTTCTGGCTCCGGGGAAGTCATAATCCACAGCATGGATCCCCAGGACGACAATTATAACCACACACTTCACTCAAGCTTTCTTGCCGGGGCAAGGATAAACAGAAATTTCGATTTTCTGGCTCCATGGTTAGACCCCGACATGGGACAGTAAAAAACCTCCTTATCGTTGACATTCGTGGGGCCATGTGGTATATTAGGTTACGGGAAAAAAGAATACGGGAGTGGCTCAACTGGTAGAGCACCGGACTCCAAATCCGGCGGTTGCGGGTTCAAGTCCTGCCTCCCGTGCCAGAATTTTAGCGGGCTTTCAAGCCCGCTTTTTTATTTTCGCTGTCCCTTAGATTTCCTTTCCCCATTTTGGTCTTTGGGAAAAAAATTCTTTAGGGGTATAATTCCGAGGAAAAGGAAAGATTCCATTTCCAGACATAGTACAAAATTTTTTGGGTTTTTTTAGTGGAACCTTCTCAAATTAAAGGGTAAAAAATAATGTTGGCGAATTTTTATTAGGGAAAAAAGAAAACTTTTTTTGGTTACCCCACAGAAGTCAAAAGTCTTTAATAAATTTTCTTTTTCGGGGCAAAAAAAGAATAAAACTCAGTTTGAGAGAGGGAGGAAATAGATTGAGGAGCATAAGCAAGCTTTATTTTGCAGTTTTATTTTTAACCCTGATTTTAATATCCTCTTCAGTTTATGCCTATTCACCCCAGGAATTTCTGGAGATTGTGAAAGAGGGTAGTTTTGAAGAGGTTCAAAAAGTTATTGATAAAGGTGCAAGGGTAAATGCAGGAAATGATTGGGGATGGACCCCTTTGATGTATGCCTCCCGGTATAATAGTGATGAAAGGATTGTTAAACTCCTTATTGACTCTGGAGCCGATGTTAATACCCAAGATAGATGGGGAGAGACCCCATTGATGTGGTCAGCAGGGAATTCGAACAAGAAAATTTGGAACCTGCTTTTGGAAACAGGTGCAGATCTTGATATTAAAGCAAGAGGCCGTGGAGGTAATACCTTTCTTCATATCGGGGCTCAGGATAACGGTAGTTTAGAAATTCTGGAGTTTCTTCTCTCCCTAGGGGCAGATGTGAATGCTAGGGATGAAATGGGTAACACACCTCTTTTGAGGGCAGCTTTAAATAACGAGGATAGGGAACTTGTAGAATTTCTTCTTTCCTCAGGGGCAAGCGTGGATGCAATGAATGAAACTGGTGCTACCGCATTGATGTACTTTGCTTCTTCTTTGAAAGAAAATGTAGATATTATAAATTTGCTTATCGCCCATGGAGCAGATGTAAACTCAGGGGATAATAGGGGAAGAACCCCGCTGATTTATGGTGCATGGAATAATAGCAATGTTGATGTAATAAGGGCCCTTCTTGAGGAAGGGGCAAATGTGAACTTAAAGGATTTCCAGGAAAGAATAGCATTAATTTACGCTATCCAATTTAACCCGGAGTTGGATGTAATAAAAACAATAATTGAAGCAGGAGCAGACCTGAACATTAGGGATGATAGCGGAATGTCAGCCTTAATGTATGCCTGCCGTATGGAAAATTTTGAAATTTGGAATATGCTTTTAGTTGGAGGGGCCGTTTTTGATTCAGAAGAAAAAAACAATCAGGGGGCAACATATCTGCACCTTGCTGCAGAATTTAACCAGGGTTCAGAAATTGTGGAAATGCTTTTGGAAGACGGGTTAAATGTGAATATTCCAGATGAGAATAATAAAACTCCCTTGATGTATGCTGCTCACCATAACAATAGTTTGGAAGTAATGCAAACCCTCCTTGGCGCTGGGGCAGATTTAAATACCAAGGACGACTTTGGAAGAACTCCCTTAATGTATGCTGCCTGGTATAGTTCTTCTTCCAAAAAAATCGAATTATTGTTGGATTCGGGAGCAGACGGAACATTAAAGAGTAACTCGGGAAAACAAGCTTTTGATTATGCCAGGGAAAACAAAAATATTTTAGATACCGAGATTTTTTGGAGATTAAATAATGCTCGTTTTGAGTAGGTTCATTATTTTGAAAAAACAATTCCTGAAAAAAAGATGGTTTTTAAGGTAAAGGAATTAGGATTCAGCCATTGTGTTTTTTCCTGTGATGGTTTGACCCAGAAGAAAATACTAGTAAATTAAAATAAGGTGGAATAAATAGGGATAATACCTTTAAAAATTTTTAATAACAAAAAAATATTGCCTAAAATGACCCTATTTGATATAATATAGGTGTTGGGAATAAAAACAATAGGAGGTGGGCAGATGGGAAGAAGAGAAGAAGTGATTTTCTCCTCGGAGGAATCAAGGGGTGTTCAGGAAATAGGGGACTTTCTAATTATGGTTGGTCAAAAATTGAAGGAACAGGGGTATTTCACTGTACATCAGGGGGAAAAACAGATTGAGATTCGCCCTGAAGGTGGAACCAAACTGGAATTAAAATATGAAATTGAAAGAGAAACCAAACATGGCTTTGAAATAGAAATTGAATGGGATACCGCAAAGGGAACAGCAGGAAAAATTGATATAAGTTAATAAAGTTTTTTACCTCTCCATAATTTTTGGAGAGTTTTTTTTAGGATGTATTTTTGGGTTTTCCCTAGGTGACTATAGACAGGGAAGGTTTTAACTGATTTTTGTGATTTTGTATAAAAAACCGTAAAAAATGAAGAAAAATTTGAAAAAACAGGGAGAAGTTCTAAAATAAAAAAGGGAAAAGGTGGAACTGTGACGAAACACTAATAAACTAAAAAACGAAAATGATATAAAATACTTATTTTTCAGGGAGAAAATTTTGATTTAAAATCCACCTCTCAGGGTTTGGGTTACTCCCTGAATTTTGCGACTCCGAAATTTTAAGAGGTTTTTCTGATGGGAAGAGAAAGAATCCAGATTGGTGAAAAGTGTTTGGTTGTGACTTAGAAAGACCCTGAAGAAGGGTCTAAACTTTCTATGGGCTTTTTTGGCTTTTGTTGGATATTCGGTCCTGTTTTGAGGCAAGGAGGTGAAAAAGTGGGAAAGGAATTGAATTATCAAAAGGCTCGAGACCTTCTGATTTCTTACCTGGATGGATCTGAAGATCTCCTAAGAGGTATTGTTTCCCAGGTGGTTGAAGAAGGTTATGAGGGGAAGATAGAGCCAATAAATAATTTTATGGAAAGTTACAATAATATTATTGGTTCTTCCCGGGAGGGGGATGATTCTGAGGTTTTAGTTAAAGAAATCCCCCCCAGAATCAAAGAATTGAGTTTTGATAATCCTAACCTGCTTTTAGAGCTCTGTTTTGGCTGGGCAGAATTAATTAAAAAACAGGCCCCAGATATTGCTGAATTGGTTGAGGACCATCCTCAACTAAATCAAGAACCTAAAATTAATTTGAATAGTGAAGAGGATCTGGAAAAAATTAAAACCCTCTGCAATAGCATTGGGGCTGAAATAAGTGAGGTATCTTTTGAAGAAAGTGCCCTTAACTCTGAGCAATTTTCCCTCTGGACGGCGATTAAAATAATTGAAAAATCATTTGAGGGCCCTGAAGAAAGCACCCGAGAGAAAATGGATATTCCTGTAGAGAAAGTACCAATTACTGAAGGAGAAGAAAACAGTATTTCGGATAAGTGGCAGGACCTCCTCTCTGAAATTGAAAGCTGGCCAACATCGGAGGATGTTTGGGATGAAATCGGAGGTTTTCTTCAAGGCGTAAAAAGAATTGCTGAAGAAAAGAAAAAGATTAAACTGCTTTACGAGAAAATCCTCGGACAGCTCAGGACAATAAAAGTAGAAAATTCCGATATGCTGGAGTTTTTCGGCTTTTCGGCTCTTTGTGATTGGGCAAATGAGACGCTGGATAAGGAATCTGCTGAGATTGTCCTGGAAAACCTCCAGGAACTTAAAGAATCTTTTGCCAGCTATTCGGTTCTTCACGAGAGAACCCCGGAAAATATTGTTGAGCGAAGGAATTTACGAGGACAAATGGCTGAACTTGAGAATAAAATTGGTTCTTTGTTTAAAAGACTGGAAAAACTCCTTTTTTCTTATGGAGATGAGGGGAAGGGAAACGAGGTTGGGACAATAGGTTTTAAGGTTGAAGATGACACCGTAACATCTGAAGAATGGGAATACAATCCGGAAAAAATTTCCCGGGTAAACAGAGAGAACCTCGGTGGGAAAATAAAAAATAATTCGGGAAAAGAAATATTAAAAGAAAACCAAAATAATTATTCTAAAACCGGGAGAGATGATGGAAAAAAAGAATTGTTTTCTTCGGAAAAAGAGTTAGAAGAAAAGCCGAAAAAGGAAAAAGAAACCAAGTCCAAAGAAAGTCAAATAGAGTTTGGGAAAAAGAGCGAAAAACCCGAGCAGGTTTTTAAAGAAGAAAATGGAGAAGATGATTTTCCCGGGCAGTTTTCAGAAGATCCCGGGAGTTCGGAAGAAAAACAAATGGATGCAAACTCTCCTGATATGAAAGAAACCCACAGGGTTGCCTTGGCTGAGAAGGCCCCGGAACCAGAGTCAGAGGTTTTGACCTTTGGGGAGAAAAAATTATGGGAAATGATCGGGAGAAAAGATCTTCCCGGAGCTTACTGGGTTAGTAAATCTCTGGAAAAGGCGGGAGAAGACCCCCTTGCTTCTGGATTAATCAAAGCTCTCCAGTCTTCCTGGTGGCTTCCCGGGGGTGGCTTTAAGGTTGAAAAGGAACTAAGGAATCTTGCCTCGGATTTTGAAATTAAAAGAGGTGAATCAGAAAGGATTTTTGCTCTTGCAGCAGCATTGGTTCCCTCAATTCTGGCTCCCCAAACCAGGATGCAAAAATGGCTTTTTAGCACGGAGGATTGTCCTGAACTTGCAAATCTTATTGAAAACATTCAGGATTTTGCTGATAAAGGTATTGCTTTAAAAATTGAAGATATGCAAAACAGGCCGGTTCAGGTTGCTCGAAAAGAAAGAATTAAGGAGCTATCTCTGGAAGTGGAAGGTTTACTGGCCGAAGGAACGGTCCCAAATTTTATCTCCGAACAGGGGCAAATTATATTAAAAAACCTTCTGAAAGAAGAAGGGGAACTTTTTAAAATTTTAGATCTGGTGGCAAAAGGGAAAAGGAGAAATCTGGAAAAAGTTGAGGAACTGTTGCAGGATTGGCAGGGAGAAGGGAAAATATCCCGGAAAATTTCCCAAATTCATTCGGGGTTATCATCTCTTGCAAAAAAGGTTTTAAAAGATTACGAATATCGTGAAATGACAGACGTCATAATTGGTTTGCTTGAGCCTGTAGAACAGTGGTGTAATGAGATAAACTCTTATAACAAAATTGTTTCAGGGGATGAGCGATATGATGAAATGGTTCAGATCCTGCAGAGTGTTGCTTCAGTATCTGGTCCGAAAGCAATAAAAGAGGTTAGAGAGGTCAGGGAAAAAAATAAGGATAATCCCAAATTTGAAGGCGCTTTAAATTGCCTTCTCTGGAGCCTGGGAGTTTTATTGGAAATCTTTAAAATTGACCATGATGTTGAATTTCCCAGTTCGGGAATTAATAATCAGTGGTGGATAGAAGGGGCCAGGAATATTGACCAGGCAATGAGTAAACGTTTTTACTGGGTCCCAGAAATATCTACTGATGAGAGTGGTTATCCCAATGAAGATCCAGGGAATTCAATTGTTGATGATCTTTATCAAACAAAACCCGAAAAGGATGCCCTGGTTGAGGTTGGGAAAAAGTGGCTTGAAATTGAGGATTTCAGTTGTATGGATAATATTTTAAAGGCCATTGAAGGCCATGAAGAAGAAGAAACTATTAAATCACGTTACCATGAAGAAAGGGAAAAGCTGAGCCAGGTTCTGGGGAAAAAAATATCTCAAACTGAAGAAACCATTGAAAGTGCAATGGGTAATGGTTTTATTAATGAGGAACAGAAAAAAAGGTTTAAAAGAAATATTACTGCTATTGAACCGGAAAAGGTGTTCAATTTCAAATCCGCTTTTGAGGAACTTAACAAGGTTAGACAGGGACTGGATAAAGTCCTTGAAGAACAAACTGATGAATTGCAGGCCAAGGAGGCAGCCTGGGCCTGGCTTCAGTTGAGGTTCAGGAGGCAAAAGGGCGAGGGTGAGACCAGGAAGTACATGGAAACCCTTTTCCAATTTCTCGGATTTTTGAAAATTCCCGAAGAAAATTCTTTTAAGGTAATTTCCTCCCAGAATGAATTTCTTCATTTGAGACAGAGAATGTCTTCCAGTGACCCCGGCCGCCTTTTTCCCCAATTTGCTTCCAGAACGGAAAACCAGTACGATACCGTTTGTTTCTGGGAAGAGCCGGGAGCTGACACGCTCGGGGCTTTTATCCAGGAAGCTAAACTTGATACCCAGGCTTTAATTGTTATTTATTTTGGAAAATTAAGCCCTGACCAGAGGAAAGAGCTAATTGAGGGGAGCAAAGGTGATGTCCAGGTTGCTGTTTTGGATGAATCATTAATCCTGGAGGAACTTGGCAAGGAAGATAATGCCCTGGCCGAATTAACCCTTGAGTACCTTGCCTTAAAGAAAAAGGCCCCTGGGAAAAAATAATGAAAACAATTTCTATTGAGATCCCCGTTCGGACCGACGGGGTTCTTTTTTTCGGATGGATTTAAAAGGTTGGGTTTTTGGAAAATTGTAATTATTTTTGATGCTTCATTTTTATAGAAGGAATTTTTGCAAGGAAACGGAAAAAACAATTACTCTCTGTGAATTTTTTCCATAAAAAATTAATTAACATAGTTTTAGGAGGAT
>SL_5KL_010_SEDDRAFT_10001114_pt1 | contig 16518 bp, 12 predicted proteins | sample SodLakKL_010_SED_FD_9118 | JGI IMG/M metagenome (IMG submission 9118)
GCCATCAATGCCCCCGTGTTGCCGGCGCTGAGAAAGGCATCGGCATCTCCGGAACGGACCAGCTGCAATGCCTTAACCATGGAAGATTCTTTTTTCCTCCGGATCGACAGGCCGGGGTCGTCATTACCGTTGATAACTTCTTCGGCATGGCTGACCACCACCCGTTCCCCTGGATATTTCAATCCTTCCAGGCAGCTGTAAACCTTATCTTTCCTGCCAACAAAAGTAATATGCATATCTTCCAGGGCGTTAAGGGCAGCCAGCGCGCCGGAAATAATTTCACCGGGCGCGTGATCTCCACCCATGGCATCTATTGACACTCGCAGCAATAAGATCACTTCCCATGTGTTCCGATTAAAATTCCATTAAAAATAGATACAGTACGCCCTTTTTGGCACCAAACAAGCAGGCGTACTGTATAATCCGTTCCTAATTAACTTTAACAGCTTCCCGGTCTTTATATTGACCGCAGCTTAAGCAAACCCGGTGGGGGGGTTTCAACTCATTACAGCCTGGGCAAGGGACCAGGTGGGGAGCTGAAAGCTTACTGTTAGCTCTTCTCATATTCCTTTTGGATTTAGATGTTCTTCTCTTTGGAACAGCCACTATAGCGCCTCCTTGTTAGTCTTAGTTGCCTGATTTTAATTCTTTCAATTTGAGCAAACGGATATCGATATCGCTATCATCTTCCTCGCACTGGCAGGCAGACTGGTTCAGGTCGGCTCCACAGCCGGAACAGATTCCCTTGCAGTCAGGCCTGCAGAGGGGGCTGTGATCCTCGGCCAAAATTATCAGCTGCCGGATGTACTCATCAAGGTAAAGAGTGTCCCCGGTAACTGTCAGCATATTTGCCGTTTCTACAGCCAGATCAGCCGGTGTTTCTTCTGCCGAAGATCCTTTAATCACCGTAAATGATTCCGTGAAGTTAGCCTTCAATTTCTGGACAAACGGTTCAAGGCACCTGGAACAAAAAGTTTCTACAAAGGCTTCTATGTTCCCCTTAATCAAAACTTCATGCCCGCTGTGCGAAGCCCTGACTATTAGCTTAACCGTTCCGCCTTCAGAAAAGTCAGCATGGAAATCGGCCAGTTTCTCGTCAAAATTATAATCGAAAATGTCACCTGATTTAGATTTAATATCAGGCAGATAGATATGCATACTGCTCACCCCAAAAAACTAAAGTAATTATATAGACGTTTATTTTTTTTGTCAACGTCAACACTACTAAAACCTCGCCGCCTTTTATCAGGTCAGATGCCCGCTTTAATAAGTGACCCCGTCGAGGTCGCGATCGTTTTGATCGGCAGTTCCTTCCACAAAGGATATTTTAATCCGGTTGGGCAGGCAAATTATGTGTTCATAAGAATGCTCTATCCAACCCGTGTGGGCACAAATTCCCCTGGGACAAAGTTCTTCTCCCATAGGCAACATCCTGACCTTACCGTCATCTATTTCCACCCTGGCCGTATGCTCTTCATCGTCTCCAAAGTTAAAGGTATACTCAAATGATTCACCTGGCGATAGAGACAATTCAGCGATTTGCTCGTTTTCCAGATAAATGACAGCGTATTTTTGCCCGGAGGCGCCGACTTCCTGCATATTAAACCACAGGCTTGCCAGGCCCAGGAAAAGAATGAAGCCGACTATGAAATAATCGGCTATTTTAATTTTCATCTTCTGCATGAATATCACCCAAGGTGATTATAACATAGACAACAGAGACTGTCCTATCCAGATCTGTTCCTCTCTCCAGAAATAAGCGCATCCGCCGCTACGGCGCCCTTCCCTTTTTCATATACAACTAAGGGGTTGATATCCAGTTCTTCGATATAATCCTCCAGGTCCAGAGCCAGCCAGGAAACTTTGATGATAATCTGCGCCAGCGCATCTGCATCCGCAGGCAATCGGCCGCGAAATCCTTCCAGGAGGGCTTTACCCTTCAACTCAGCAAGCATAGCCCGCGCTTCTGTTTCGCTGATCGGAGCAATCCTGGTCGCCAGGTCTTCGAAAACTTCCACAAACACACCGCCCAGACCTACAGCCACCGCCGGTCCAAAAATGGGGTCTTTTTTTACTCCAACCATTACTTCTAAGCCCGGCTTCAGCATTTCCTGGACCAGGATTCCTTCAATATGAGCTTCAGAATTGGTCAGCTCAGCTCTTTTATTCAATTCTTCAAAAGACATCCTGACCTCATCCGCATCCTGCAAGTTGAGGATCACCCCACCGAAATCACTTTTATGCAGCAGCTGGGGCGACATAACTTTCAAAGCCACCGGAAAGCCAATTTCTTGCGCCGCAGCCACCGCTTCATCGGCTGCAACAACCAGGCGCTCCCTTGTAACCGGGATACCATAGCCTTTTAATATCTCCTTGGAACGCCATTCTGTAAGCCCTCCTTGCGCTTCAATAAAATGCCGGCCGATCAGAGAACGGACCTTATCTTCTTTTCCGGTTCTCCTACCCGCTTCCTGAAAAGCCTTACCGGCTTTTCGGGCCCATTCGGCAAGGGAGCTTATGGCCCATAACCCGCTCGGGATATGCTCGATTACAGGCACACCGGCCTGGATTAATTCGTTTTTAGCTTCGACGGCATAATCCTGGCCAGTGGGCCAGGTAAATACGATCAGTGGTTTTTCAGTTTCATTGTAGGCCTTAATGATTTTTCGCGATGCTTCGGGATCAGGCATTTCAAAATTGTAAAAGAAACCTGCCACATCGATTTCTGGATCTTTCATAACCAGCTGGAGGGCCCTTTCAAAAAGCTCATCGTCATAAAAAATCTGAGAAGTTAAATCGACCGGGTTGGCCACCGCCCCGTAGGGAGGAAAAAATCGCCGCATAGATTCCTGGCTCTTTTCACTGAGCCTGGTCACTTCCAGGCCATACTGGGGACATTTATCGGCAACCACCACACCGCCACCCCCGGAAATGGTTATGACGGCCATCCTTTTACCGGCAGGAAATCGCCCCGTTGCATGGAGGGCAATCAGGGCATTCATCTGCTCAACATCGTCGGCCCGGGGCACCCCAAATTGCTTAAAGACAGCGTCGTAAACCCGGTCTGAACCGACCATGGCCCCGGTATGAGAGGCAGCAGCCCTGGCTCCGCTGGCGGTCCGGCCTACCTTTAGCACCGTCACCAGTTTGCCTTCCTGCAGGGCTCGCCTGCAGGCCTCGATAAAAAGTTTGCCGTCTCCCTGCAGACCTTCCAGGTAACCTGCTACAATTGAAACTTCATCACGACCGGTCAGGTAACTGAGCACTTCGGCAAAAGAGATATCGGTCTCGTTGCCGGTGCTGACAAAATAGTTAAAGCCGATGGACATCTGGACTACCATCTGGTATATAATCCCGCCGAGCCCACCGCTTTGAGTTATGAATGCCAGCTTTTCCGGGTGAACCAGATCGGCCCTTTTCTGGTTATAGAAAAAACTGGCCATATTGCCGTTGTAATAGTTGAGAATTCCCAGGCAGTTAGGTCCCAGGATGCGCATGCCGCTTTCTTCAGCAACTTTTTTCATTTCATCCTGTACTTTACGGCCCTCTTCTCCCACTTCGGCAAAACCCGAGGTAAAAATAATTACCCCTTTAACTTTTTTGCGCGCACAATCTTCCAGGGCCGCCATGGCCCGATCGGCCGCCACCCCGATAATGGCCAGGTCGACCGGTTCTTCTATATCAAGGATGGAGGGATAACATTTCAACCCGCCTACCCGATCATACTTGGGGTTAACGGGGTAAAGGCTGCCCTGGTAACTAAACATGCTCATCAGGTAGAGGGGAATGCCGTTTGGTTTTAAAGGATTTTGGCTGGCCCCGATCACCGCTACCGACCGTGGATAAAAAAAAGGTTCCAGCTCATTCAGTATTCCGAGTTCCAACTCCCGGGGACTCCTGCTGCTCATCTAGTATCCTCCTTCTTAATTTTCAGCATAACCTGCTGCTTTATTAACCGCCATCATGCTGTAGCAGTTTTGGATTATGAAGCTTGAATATATAAATATCAAGACAATTTCACTCTTTAATATTTTACATGATCAACAACTAATTGGGTATACTTTTTTATTTTTTTGTCATAAAAATAAGGATTTTTTTTATTCATTCGGGAAACTTTTAAATATTCCCTGTTAGAAAAGAATAGAGTATAATAGCTAGGGCATTAAGGAATAGAGCAAATGCCTTGTCCGGTATCTTGGTCACTATGTTATAATTTAAGCAAGAAGAACAATTATCCAGGAGGTCAACATTGAAGTGGCAGAGAAAAAACTTCCTTTAGATCAGCAAAAAAATAATACTCAAAATAAAAAACCCCGGAGCAGGTTCAGGATCTTAAAAATTATGATCCTGGTTGGAATGCTTTTGTTTTTTATAGTCGGGGGAGCTGCTGCTGCCGTAGTAGCCAACTATATTAACGAGACTCCGCCAGTAGATCCGGCCATGCTTGAAACCGTAGAAACCTCATACCTTTACGACAGTGACGGTAAAGAGATAACCGCCCTGCATGAAGAGCAAAACCGCATTGCCATCGGTTTGGACGAAATTCCGGAGCATGTTCAGCTGGCATTTATAGCCATCGAAGATGAAAGGTTTAAGGAACACTTTGGCTTTGATGTCATCGGCAGCGCAAGGGCAGCCTATACCAACTTCCGGGCCGGATCAATAGTGCAGGGGGCCAGTACCATCTCCCAGCAGCTGGCCCAGAATGCCTTTTTAACCACAGAAACAACATATGAACGTAAAATCCAGGAAATATGGCTGGCCATTCAACTGGAGCGGATATACAGCAAGGATGAAATCCTTGAAATGTACTTGAACCGAATCTATTTCGGTAACGGCGCTTACGGTGTGGAAGCCGCCGCCCAAACTTATTTTGACAAAAGCATTAACGAGGTTGATGTTAATGAAGCGGCTATGCTGGCTGGAGCAGTGCGATCGCCAAACTTTTATAATCCTATCGATAACGTCGAAGAAGCAGAGGACCGGATGCGCATGGTCCTGCATAATATGAACCGGCTTGAATTTATTACCGAATCTGAATACCATCAGGCCCTGGAAGAAGAATTAAACTATGCCGAAGCCAAAGGCCCGGAATATCCATACCCCCATTACGTGGACTATGTTGTCCACAACGAACTGATCCGGATTTTAAGCCAGATGCCTGAATACGGATCCCGTGAAGAAGCTTACCGGGCCATATACACCGGAGGCCTGCGGGTTTATACCAACCTTGAACCTTCCATCCAGAAGCATGTTGAAGAAATCCTGGCCAACGAAGAGCTGTACCCGGCCACTTTCAAGGTGGATATGGACCAGGCCAGGGCGGCTATAGCCAACCTGCCTTCAGGGGCCACCCTTTCCCAAAGCCAGCTTGAAGAAATAATCGATGAAGAAAACGGGGTTGCCCAGCCGCAGGCTGCTATCGTCCTTTCCGACCCGACTACCGGTCAGATCAAAGCTTTGGGTGGAGGCCGCGAATACCAGAAAAATGTGGATGAAGTATTACGCTTTGCCACTCTGCGCCAGCCGGGTTCAGCTATAAAACCGATCTCTACTTATGCACCGGCCTTTGAAGAAGGTGTCCTGGCCGGGGCCGGCTCAACCCTTGATGATGCGCCTTATATCGGCCCTAATGAAGACTGGTTCCCGGAAAACTTTGATTATAAATTCAGGGGCATGATCCCGGTCCGGGAAGCGCTCTTTAAATCCTACAACATCCCAGCCGTTCGCGCTTATGAAAAACTGGGGCCGCAAACAGGAGCCGAATACGCTGAAAGAATGGGCATAAGCACCCTGCACCCGGATGAGAAAAATAACCTGGCCCTGACCCTTGGTGGATTAAACAGGGGTGTCAGCGCCATTGATATGAACCAGGCTTACAGCGTTCTGGCCAATGAAGGCCTTAAGGTTGATCTGCATACAATCAATAAAATTGTCGACCGCCAGGGTAATACAATCTATGAGAACAATATTGATCCACAGCAGGTAATCAGCCAACAAAGCGCTTTTTTGGTCAATGATATTCTGCAGGATTTTGTCACCCAGTACCTGGGAACAGCCCTCAGGATTGACCGTCCGGTAGCTGCCAAAACCGGGACTACCGATGATTGGCGAGACGTTTACCTGGTCGCTTATACGCCCAACCTGGTCGCTTCCTTTTGGATGGGCTATGATGAACCGAGAATGGGCCAGATCAGGCAGGGCTGGCGTTATTCTACCGCTTTCCTGCGGGAAGTTTTCCTGGAATCTTTCGAAGACCTGGAAGTAAAAGAGTTCGAAAGACCGGATGATATTGTCCGGGTCCAGGTTTGCAGCAAGTCTGGAAAGCTGCCCAACGAAGATTGTGAAAGAGCGGATACAGTTATAACAGACTACTTCCTGGCCGCTCACGAACCTACCGAGAGGTGCAACATGCACGACGGCAGGTTTTACCGGCGCCCACCTTATATAGAAACAGATGAAAGATGGTCATCACGGGGAGGACCGGGAAGGAAACCGCAGGATGTGGAAGACATGCCCACCCGGATCCTGGCCCGGGAAATGGCCGAACAGGAGGGGGACACTACCGATGCAATCCCGGATTTTACGGCTTTCGTGTTATCAGATGGAGTTACCCTCCAGTGGGATTATGATGGCCCTCCTGTTTCAGCCTTCGAAATCTCCAGGATTGGGGCAGACGGGGCAGAAACCACGATTGCCGAACTGCAACCCGGCGCCCGCCAGTATTCCGATCATGATGTAGAAACAGACGAAGAGTATACCTACATCCTTACAGCCATACTCGATGACGACACGCCATCCGATCCAGCGACAGTAAATGTCAGTACAGAAGCTACGGAAGATGGTGACATTATAACCCAGCCTGAGGAGGGAACAGTAGTGGTCCCCGATGTAACCGGCAGCTTCCAGGCCCTGGCTGAGTCAACACTGTCCCGGGAAGGTCTTAAAGTAGTGCATATTGAACGCCAGTATGATGATGAAGTCCCAAGAAACCGGATTATATCACAGCGTCCGGAACCGGGTTCCACTGTGCCCGAAGGACGCGAAGTGCGCCTGGTGGTTTCCCGGGGTCCGGAATAAAAGATATTCTATATGATAGCGGTAACGGAAGGGGTTACTGTTCGAGCAATACAACCGTAACCCCTTCTCCTCCCTCGCCGGGTTGTCCGCTGCGGATACTTCTGATCTGTTTATGATCTTTTAAGTAATCCCGCAACCCCTGTTTCAATTTACCCGTCCCCTTGCCGTGGATCAAGTCCACTTGCTTCAAGCCCGCCCAAATAGAATTATCCAGATGTTTCTCCACCAGCGGGATGGCTTCATCCAGGGTTAATCCCCTTAAGTCGATGGCACTGCCGGTAGAGGGCCCTTTTTGGACACTGTAACTGCCGGCAGGGGCATGTTTTTGGTCCTCTCTTTTTGAGGCTTCACCTTCTTCTGACCGGAGCGCCCTTAATTCGCGCACAGGCAGGTTTACTTTAATTGCGCCAACCTGAACAGTTGCTTCATCGCGGGAAAAAGCAACAACCTCTCCTTTTTGCTTTAAACTGTTGATGTAAACCATTTGTCCGGCAGATAAATCCGCTGCGCTTAAAGGAACGCCCCCGGTTTCATCTTCATCTGGCTCCGGCTCAGTTTCACGCCGCAGCTCGTGGATCCGGCTTCTCACCTGTTCAGCCCGACCCCGGGCCTGATCAGGGGCAGTTGTCTTAATTTCCTGCAGCTCTTTTATTAATTGATCGGCGGAGCTTTTGGCCCGCCTTACTATTTGACGAGCCTCTTCACGAGCCTGTTTGAGGATGTCATCGCGCCTGGCCCGGAGTAAACTGCGTTCTTGTTCCAGTTCGGCCATCAACTGTTCAGCCTTACTGCGTTCCACTTCCGCCTGGCGGCTGTCCCTGGAGTATCGCTGCTGGTCCTCCACCAGGCTGGCTATAATTGATTCCACCTGGTCGTGGGAGCGGTGCATGTACCCTTTGGCATTTTCTAGCACATCTGCCGGAAGGCCAAGCTGCCCGGCGATGTAAAAAGCATTACTCTGGCCAGGCACCCCCTGCAAAAGCCGGTAAGTGGGGGCCAGGGTTTCCAGGTCAAACTCCATGGCCGCATTCTGCATGTTTTCCTGGGCCTGGGCAAAGAGCTTTAGCTCATTAATATGAGTGGTGGCCACTGTGACGGCTCCCTTCCGGGTTAGCTTTTCCAATATGGCCATGGCCAGGGCCGCCCCTTCCGTTGGATCCGTCCCGGCGCCAAGCTCATCAAAAAGGACCAGGGAACCGGGGCCCGCTTCTGCGACTATAGAAATGATGTTTTTCATGTGCCCGGAAAAAGTACTTAATGATTGGGCTATACTTTGTTCATCCCCAATATCGGCTCGGATCTGTTTAAAAACTGTCAGCCTGGTATCTTTACCGGCCGGCACATGGATTCCGCTCTGGGCCATAATGGCCAGGAGTCCGATAGTTTTCAGGGAAACAGTTTTACCTCCCGTATTGGGCCCGGTTACCACCAGGGTTTGCGCCTGGCCGCCCAGCTCTACTTCCAGGGGCACCTTATTACCGCTCAAAAGTGGATGAACGGCATTATCCAGGTAAAATTCCGGCTCGTCACCTTCCAGCAGCCGCGGTTCACTTCCTTCCAGCTCCAGGCTTAAACGGCCCCTGGCCACAATAAAATCAAGTCCGGCATAAAGGTCTCTGTTATGGAGCAGTTCATTTTCCATACCGGCCACCCGGCTGCTCAATTGAAATAGAATCCTTTCTATTTCTTCCTCTTCCTGTCTCTGCAGGGAGGTCAGAGCATTCTGCATTTCCACTACCGGCAACGGCTCAATGAAAACAGTAGCTCCGCTTGAAGACTGATCGTGGACCACTCCTTCCAGGTTTTGACGGTATTCCTGCTTAACGGGCAGGACATAGCGCCCTCCCCGGATCGTGATCAGGGCATCCTGCAGATAACGGCGGTAATTGGAGCTGCGCAGGTATTGATCAAGCTTCTCCCTGATCTTTTCCTGGTAAGAGAGTTTCTTTCTGCGCAGGGAAGCCAAAGCTGAAGAAGCGCTGTCAAGAACAGTTCCTTCCTGATCAATAGATAATTCAAGAGCATTAGATAAAGTGGAGCAGGTGTTAATCTCTATCCCCAGTTCCTTCATCAGCGGATAAAGTTCGCAGTGGTCCCTGTTGCTGAAAAAATTCTTCCAGCGCCGGGCGGCTTTGAGAAAATGCATAATTGCCGCCAGTTCGGGGCCCGAAAGCATGGCCCCTTTTAACGAACGATCCAGGTAGATTTTAATATCTTCAACAACAGTAGGGTTGAAAGCATTCTTGGAACAAAGCAGGCGCCCTTCGCGGGCTTCCTGCTGCAATTGCAAAACGGTGCGGTAATCGCCGGAAGGCGCAAGCTTTTCAGCTTTTTCGCGGGCCATAGGGCTGACGGTCATAGCAGCCAGTTTCTGCCTAATGCTGTCAAATTCAAGTACCTTTATTTCTCTTTCCGTTACTACTGCGGACAAAGCATTTTCACCTCGATAAAAACCTGTTTCCCTCGATAATAAAGCGCAGGCATAAATTTTTTGCCGACGAAACACCGATGCGGGGGGTCCTTTGAACAGGCAAAATAAGGGGAGCTCCCGGATTATCTTGCAGGTATAGGGGCTCACGGCTCAGTTCATGGCCGTTAAGAGATGTATCTATGGCAAAGGCCTGACAAAGCTTACCCGGACCGCTGGCCAGATTATTCAAAGCACACTCTTTGCCCCGACGTTTTTGCATCAAAGCCAAACCTTCTACCGGTTCCACCGCCCTGATTAAAACCGCCTCTCCTCTGCCTTCCGGGCCGGTCACAACGTTAAAACAATAATAATTGCCATAAATAAAGTAAACGTAAGCAATGCCGGGAGGGCCGAACATGGCGGCATTCCGCCTGGTTTTTCCCCTTGATGCATGACAGGCCGGATCGCCTTCACTTAAATATGCTTCGGTTTCGACTATTACCCCTGCAACCAAACCTTCTTCGGTTTCCCGGCATAAGTATCGTCCCAGCAATTTGCGCGCTGCTTCAACAGTGTCAAATCCGCAATAATCATCAGCCAAAAGCCCCCACATATCCTGCTTCATGACTCTCTCCAAATGCTTTTAAGATCATTACCGCCCTTATAATACCGGTAAAGGCAGGTCCTTGATCAAAAGTCTTGTTTATAAGTCAATTTTTTATCTCGAGCATAAAAAGCCAGTTTAACCCGCCCCTGCTGCAGCTCTGGAATCAAAAATCGCAGGAAGCCGGAGAAAAACCAGCTTTCGCTCAGCTGTTCATGTTTATGTAGTAATCAACAATCCACTCTTTTAACTCTTCAGCCAGCGGGGTAAAATAGTGTTCGGTAATAAGGGCTATCTCGGAATTATCAACAGCTTCCATGAAAAACTGAAATGGAATCATAGACAGGGCTGCCACTATGATATAGATAAAAATTACTCCAACGACAGCACCCAGGAGCCCTCCTCCTATCCGATTTAAAAAACCGATCACCGGGAGGCGGTTGATCCAGCGGAACCCGCCGGAAAACAGGCGAAATACAATACTTAGAATAATAAAGAGTCCTAAAAATGCCAGGATTCCGCCGATAAGCTGGGGCACCTGTTCAAGAGCCACTTCCAGGCCCATGTTTTCAATTAATTCATGATGGGGAATAATATTATCAACATTGATATACTCGGCCAGCGCTTCGCTGAACATTTTACTGCCCCAGAAGGATAGCAGAATCACTACGAAAAAGCCAACAATGTCAAATAATTGTTTGACCATACCGCGTGAAAAACCGCTTATTAAATGCAGGAAAAAAACCACCAGCAAAAAAATATCAAGCCAATTCATCATTTTTCACCATTTTCCCAGTTTTTTACCGGCTGAGACTGCTCCTCCTTTCGGCCCTCCTTGAGCTTAAGGAGTTCGTCAGCCAGGTTGAGGGCGGCTAAAACTGCAATCTTCTGCTTGCTCATATGGATATTCTGTTCAGCCAGCGATTTCATCAGCTGATCAACGTAACGGCCAACTCTGTACATATCATCAGTAGAGGAGGAACCCCTCAAAATGTATTCTTCCCCCATAATTTTAACTGTTACCCTGTTTTTAGCCTTATCCTCCATTTAATCGCCCGCTTTCCCGTCAAAAAACCGGAATATCGCCGTATTGTTTTTATTCGAGATAAGCCGCGGTTATCCTGCCTGGTTAGCTGCGCAATACTGCTCCCAGTTCAAACAGGGCTTTTTCAATATTGTCCTGGGCTTGATTAATTTCGGCTTCAGTCAGCGTCCCCTCATCCCGCCTGAACGTTATTGAGTAAGCCAAACTGCGTTTACCCGACGGAATTTGTTTGCCTTCATAAAGATCGAATAAATTCACCTGGCTGACCAGTTCACCGCCTGCTTCCCGGATGGCAGTTTCCAGCTTTTCAGCCGGAATCTCCCGGGGCACAACAATGGCCAGGTCCCTTTTAGCGGCTGGAAAACGGGGAAGGGGAACTACCCGGGGAACCAGGTTTGCTTTGGCGCAGAGCAAGGGCAGGTCAATTTCACAAACCGTTACCGGTTGATCAATTTCCCAGGCTTCAGCCACATCAGGATGAACCTGGCCCAGGTAGCCAAGTTCTTCACCCCCGGCCTTGATCACCGCACACCGGGCCGGATGGCTAAATGGCATCGCTGCCGGAATAAAAGTGACCTCTTCTACCTGGAGTCGATGAAATAAGGTCTCCAGGGCCCCCTTTACGGCAAAAAAATCTGCCTCCCTGGAGGGAACAAGCCAATTAGGTTCCGGGACCTGCCCGGTCACAGCCAGGCCCAGCTTCATCCGTTCTTCAGGTAAATCCTCCAGGGGCAGAGAGCCTGCTTCAAATACAGCCCCCAGTTCAAAAAGAAGCTGGTTTAGTTCCCGGTGACTGTAATTATGCCGCACCGTCTTCAACAAACCGGGCAGCAATGTGGTGCGCATTACCGACTGCTCTTCTGAAAAAGGGTTTTGGACCGGCACTGGTTTTGTTCTCGGGTCATCATCCGGAAACCTCAACCTGGACAATGCAGCCGGGTTGATAAAAGAGTAAGTGATACACTCATAATAACCGCAGGCGGCCATTACATCACGGACCAAATCATGCACTTTTTCTTCATATGACTTGACATTTCCAAGCAGCTCTCCCCTGGGCAGCGTAACCGGTATCTTGTCATAGCCGTATAACCGGGCTACTTCTTCGATAATGTCTTCTTCAATCTGCACGTCGCCCCGCCGCAAGGGAACAGTTATGTCTAAACTCCCCTGGTCGGTTTCATTAATTTTAAAATCGAGCCTGGAAAGCAGATCGACTACAACCTTTTTATCCAGTTCCAGGCCCAGCACCCGGCTGATTTTCCCAGGATCAACCATTATCCTGCTTTCCCGGCTGGGAGCTTCATTTCGATCAACCAGGCCGCGCAAAACCCGGCCCCCGGCCAATTCGTGCATCAATAAAGCAGCCCGATCCTGAGACCAGGTGACCGCTTCCGGGTTGACGCCCTTTTCAAAACGCTGGGAAGCCTCCGAAGGCAGGTTAAACTGGCGGGCTGTTCGCCTGATACTGGTGGGGTTAAAAGAAGCAGCCTCGATTAAGACTTTCTGTGTAGCGTTATTAATTTCTGTATCTTCCCCACCCATCACTCCGGCCAGGGCTACCGGTCTCCTGCCGTCGGTGATAACCAGGGCTTCAGGACTCAGAGTCCGTTCAATACCGTCAAGGGTCACCACTTTCTCGCCTTTTCCAGCCTTTCTAACTAAAATTTCACTGCTGTTAAGCAATTCCAGGTCAAAAGCGTGCAGGGGCTGTCCAAATTCCCACATCACGTAGTTGGTAATATCAACCACATTATTGATGGGTCGGATCCCGGCTTTTAACAACCTCAGCTGCAGCCAAAGGGGTGATTTGCCAATCTCTATTCCTTCAACAGCACGTGCTGTATAACGGGAGCACAGTTCGCTGTCTTCAATGTTCACAGCAATAATATCCTCGAGGTCCGGACCCTTTTCAGGCGGCGAAAGGCGGGGCATCCTGACTTTCCGCCCGGTCAGGGCGGCAACTTCATGGGCCACACCGATCATACTAAGGCAGTCGGGGCGATCGGGGGTTAATTCCAGGACAATAACCTGATCGCCAAAGCCCAGGAGTTGATCTACCGGTTCGCCGGTTTTTGAATCCCCATCCAGGATCAGGATTTCATCTTCCAGACCCAGTTCCAACCCCAATTCCTGGGCAGAACAGAGCATTCCAGGAGAACTAACTCCGTGAATATCCACTTCCTCTATCTTACGCCCGCCGGGCAGTTCCGCGCCGGGTCTGGCTGTTGGAACTTTGTCGCCGATCTGCATATTCTTAGCGCCGCAAACAATTTTTAAAGTTGTGCCGCCAATATCGGTATCCACCAGGGTAAGATTGCTCCGCCCCGGGTGCGGTTCCATGGCCTTAATTTCACCGACCACTACCATGGGAAGAGCGGTGCCGAATGTTTCCACCGCCCCTGCTTCTACTCCTGCAAAAGTTAAAAGTTCGGCCAGTTCTTCGGCTGATAGGCCCGGATCGATATATTCTTTAAGCCATTCATAGGAAACTCGCATCTATTTTCCTCCTCCAATCAATATTCGATAATCCGGTTTAACTAAATTGTTTTAAAAAGCGCAGGTCATTGGAAAAAAAGAGGCGCAAATCACCGATACCGAATTTCAGCATGGCAATCCGCTCGATCCCCATCCCGAAAGCGAAACCGGTTACTTCCCGCGGATTATAGCCCGAAACCTCTAAAACCCTGGGATGGACCATGCCAGAACCAAGAATTTCAAGCCATCCGGTATAACTGCAGGTCCGGCAGCCTTTCCCACTGCACATGATGCAGGATATATCAACCTCTGCGCTCGGTTCGGTAAAAGGGAAAAAGCTGGGCCGGAAGCGGACCCTCTGCTCCGGGCCAAACATCTCCCTGGCAAACAAGTCAAGCGTTCCCTTTAAATCGGCAAAAGTAATGTCTGTATCGACCACAAGTCCTTCACACTGGTGGAACATTGGTGAATGGGTAGCGTCATCGTCTCTGCGATAGACTTTGCCCAGACAGATTATGCGCACCGGCAGTTTGGGCGCCTGCCTTTCCATGGACCGAATCTGCACCGGCGAAGTATGAGTGCGCAGCAGAAATTCATCGGTAATGTAAAAGGAATCTTGCATATCCCGGGCCGGGTGATCGGCCGGTATATTCAGGGCTTCAAAATTGTAATAGTCCGTCTCAATATCGGGCCCATAAGCAAGCTGGAAACCGAGGCCGGTAAATATTTCTTTGATTTCATCGATGATCATGGTCAGGGGGTGCCGCTGGCCAACAGTGGCCGGCCACCCGGGCAGGGTAACATCAATCCGTTCTTTTTCCCACTTTTCCTGGCGCTGTTCATCCTGGAGAGACTGTTCCCTCAATTCTATAACCCGTTCCAGCTCTTCCCGCAGGGCATTGGCTTTTTTGCCGATAACGGGCCTGTCTTCGGCCGGAACGCTGCCCAGACTGCGCAATAGCCTGGTCAGTTCGCCTTTCTTGCCCAGGTAGCGGACTTTTAAGGTTTTAAGCTCCTCCAGGTCGCTAACCCCTTCAATTTTGTTCTTTGCTTCATCTTCCAATTCTTTTAACTTGTCCAGCATTTATTAACACCTCCGGATAATAAAAAAACCCTCCAAAAAGAGGGACGAAAGATTAACTTCCGCGGTACCACCCAGTTTAGCTACCGCACAGCTCACTTGAAATCTTTAACGGGATTAGCCGTATCCATCCTACCGGGCCGGTTAAAGGACCCTTCAGCGGAAAAGCTCAGAGAGCGAAATTCGGCCGGGAGCGCCGGGACGGTTCACAGTCGAGACCGTTCCTCCCTTGGCGGCGCCTGTTTCCCAGGCTTACTAAACTCCTTCATCGCCATGCTTATTCAAATATAATAGCATTATAGCATTAAGCAACCGGCGCATCAAGGCACTTTTAGCCCGGCAGCGGGTCCTCAAAACCCGCGCTGGCGCACGATTTCATATAAGATCATGGCGGATGCAGTAGCGACATTTAGCGATTCCACCGGGCCTTTTAGGGGTATTGTAACCTTCAAATCGGCTTCCGCAAGGAGTTCGCCGGCAACGCCGCCTGCTTCATTTCCCACGATCAGGGTGGTTGGTCTTTTAAAACCCGCTTCCCAGGGTAGCAATCCTCCCCGGGCGGCAGCAGCAACCACCTGGACTCCTTTTTCTTTCAGATCACAACTTAACCTGAGGGAATCTGAAACCTGCTGCACCGGTAAATGAAAAACAGACCCGGCGGTGGCCCGCAGGACCTTGGGGGCGTATGGGTCTGTGCTTCCTTTCGTGTAATAGATAACATTAGCCCCGGCTCCGGCAGCGGTACGCATAATTGTGCCCATGTTGCCGGGATCCTGAATTCTATCCAGAAGGATGGCCAGGGCGGGAACTCTTTCTAACCGCCCCTCGTATTCAGGGCGGGCAAACCAGAAAATAGCGGCTACAGGTTGCGGGGTTTCAGTCTGAGCTATCTTTTTAAACAAAGCCGGGGGCATCACAAATTGCCTTGCCTGGCCGGGCAGTTCGGCGAGAATATCCCGGCCTTCATTTTCATAATAATCAGCACTGAAAAGAAATGCTTCCGGAAAAAGACCGGCCTTCAAGGCTTCCACGACCAGGTTTGGCCCTTCAACAGCAATTTTGCCGCTTTTCTCCCTGAAGCGTCTGTTGTTTTGCAACCGGGCAAATTCTTTAAGAAGGGGATTATCCAGACTGTTTATGGAAACAGGGCCCATCTGTTACTCCCCCCCCGTTAGTAAATCATGATTAATATCAAACTGCCTGATTCCTTTAACAAAAAGCATTCTAAGGGCTTACCGTAATTAATGCCCGGTATAATCGAATCACTGAATACGATTATACCGGACTTTCTAACCGGCATAAAAATATCTCCAGCCGGAGATTATCAAGGTTTTACCGGGCCCTTAGAAGCATGCTCGCCCTGCTGCTAATTATTCTCTTTCGCCACTTCGACCAGTCGGGCAAAAGCCTCTTTATCGTGTACAGCCAGGTCAGCCAAAACTTTCCGGTTAATCTGGACATCAGCCTTTTTTAAACCGTTGATAAAGCGGTTGTAAGAAAGCCCGCCGGCCCTGGCGGCGGCATTGATCCGGGCAATCCACAATTTACGGAAATCCCTTTTGCGCTGCTTACGGTCCCGGTAAGCATAAGAAAGGGATCTCATTACCTGCTGGTTGGCCACCCTGAACAGCTTGCTTTTAGCGCCGTAATAACCCTTGGCCAGCTTTAATACTTTTTTACGCCTTTTACGGGCGACATTTCCTCTTTTCGTGCGAGGCATAATCAATCATCCTCTCATTTTATACTCTCTGTAAATGTTATAGTATCAGGGCATATTTAAATGCCTAGCGGATTAGCTGTTTAACACGCTTCACATCGGCGGG
>SL_5KL_010_SEDDRAFT_10001115_pt1 | contig 16504 bp, 14 predicted proteins | sample SodLakKL_010_SED_FD_9118 | JGI IMG/M metagenome (IMG submission 9118)
TAAGATAGCTGGGAGCTGTGAACTGATTGATCGATGAACTATTTAATAGAAGGGTATTCTTTTGAAGACTGCCCTGCATACCAAGTGCAAGTCCGATTTCACACATGATTTCGATGTCGAGAAGGCAGGGCACATCTTCAATAATTACTTGCTTGTCTGTCAAAATCGAGGCTGCGATTAAGGGGAGTGTGCCATTCTTGGAACCACTGATCCTGGTTTTTCCCTGTAGTGACGGAGTTCCTTCGATTATTAGTGTTTCCATTTATGCGCTCCTTATCTTTATTCTCATCTGGTTAATGTTTATCGGACAAGCAGGATTTTATAAAACCCGGGCGCTTATTGAAATAATAAAATATTTTATACCCAGAAAACTATCAGCATAGTTCCCATTTAAAATTGATCGCCTTTGCATTTTTCAGTGCGTGGCTAGAAGTTTAGGTACCCACTATCGTCCTGTCCCTGCCATTGCTAAAGCTTAACCTTCAATTTGCCGGTAAAATTATAGTTGATTTGAAAGAAGTCAATCTCCCAGTGCTGCAATTAATTCATCTAAAGCGATCCAAATAGAGTGTTGAATGATTCAGAAAGAGTGGGATGGGCGAACATGCCGTCTCGAAGGACTGTATAAGGCACACCGCCAAGCATTGCGATCTGAAGTGCCGACATTAATTCGCCTCCTTCCACTCCCAGGATCGCTGCACCGATGATCTGGTCGCTCTTTTTATCAACGATTGCTTTCATGAGCCCCCTTGTCTCATCGGTTTCAATGGCCCGGGCCACCCGGTCCATGGGAATTTTTGCTACTTTGTAATCGTATCCATGGTCACTGGCTGCTTTTTCCGTGAGACCGACACGCCCCAGCTGAGGGTCTAGAAAGACGACGTACGGTAGAAGTCTCTCGGAGGTATCTGCCTTGCTGCCTTGCTGGTAAGATGGGCTATCCTGGCCGAAGCGATCATGGTCTTGGTGGGGGTACAACCCGTATTAATACACGAGCCCCCGACATGCTTGCCTTCTGCTAAGGCAATCTGCCAGCCGGCATCAGCCAGGGCAAACGCAATGGGATTGCCCCCCTGCCCGGATCCTACTACGATGGCATCAAATTCCTTGAATGTAGCGCTCATTTCTTTACTCCTTAGTTTATTTAAGTAGCCATTTAGAACTCTCAACGAGCCTTCATTAAAACTAAGTAAATTATTAAACCATACATTACCCAAATTGCTATAAGAAAAACCCCTACTTTGCTATGAGTGCATTCTCATTTTTCGATGGGGTGAGGCGTGTCCAGGTTCTACTGGCCAGTAAACTGGGCAACATAATTACTAATTCAAACCTGGTTGATGATTTCTTGCTTCAGGCATCTTTCAGATTATAAAAATTCTCTGCTATAACCTGAGACTTCAGCTATAAGGCCGTACGATAGCTGATGGCCTCCTGTTTGCACTGATCAGAGCAGTCGAGGCAGACCAGGCATTCTTTTTTGTTGATTGTGTATTGCTTTTCGTTTACCTCTACGGCCGCCGCCGGGCATACTTTTTTGCAGATTGCGCAGCTGTTACACTTCTCCTGGTCGATTTTCATGGTGTATTTGGCTGTTGATGCCGGCAAGCTTAAGATAGTCCCGTTACCCTGAAAATTTTAAAGTTGGATCAGGGATGAAGCTTTTCCCGGGAATGCAATCTTGTAATAACTGTTATATAATCACATTAGGGTGATCTGCTATTTTAAGGACTAACTTCCTTCAAACTATTATTATAAAGAAAGGACATTTTTATTGACCCTACCAGCGCAGCAAAAAAGTGACGGCATACTGGCTGTAGATATCGGCAGCGGAACCCAGGATATTTTGATTTACCGGCCCCATGAGGAGATGGAGAATAACGTTAAGATGATCCTTCCTTCACAGACCCGGATTATCGCAGGCAGGATTGAAAAATTGACGGAAGCGGGTCGGGATATCTTTATACACGGCCACTTGATGGGCGGGGGTAGTTCTTCCGGTGCGGTTAAAGAGCACTTGAAAGCTGGTTATAATGTTTATGCCACCCGCCAGGCTGCCCTGACGATCAAGGATAATTTAGAGAAAGTAACCGCCCGGGGGGTTAAAGTGGTCGAGACACCTCCGGAGAATTGCGTCCCGGTGGAATTTAAAGACATTGATATCCCTGCTTTAAGGGAGGCGCTGCAGCCCTTTGGGATAAAACTCCCCGGGGTATTTGCTTTTGCCGTCCAGGATCACGGGTTTTCGCCCGACAGGAGCAACCGGCTATTTCGTTTCGAACACTGGGAGAGGTTTTTATCTGCCGGCGGGAACTTAGCTGATCTGGTTTATGATCAAGAAAGCCTTCCCGGCTATTTTACGAGAATGAAGGCAGTTATGGAAAGCTGCCGGGAAGAAGCGGACCAGGTATGGCTTATGGATACCGGCGCTGCCGCAATTATGGGCACCCTGGAAGACCCTGTGGTAAGGAAAGCAACAAATAACGGCGGCAGTATACTGGTTAATGTGGGCAATCAGCACACTATAGCTTTCCTGGTAGCCGGCAGCAGGGTTTACGGTGTTTTTGAGCATCATACGGGTATGCTTAACAAAGATACTCTGCAAGATTACCTGGCCCGTTTCCAAAAGGGAAACCTCACCCATGAAGAAGTTTTTGCGGACCACGGGCACGGCTGTGCCATTCTTCCGGAAGCAGGGGATTTTTCCTTTGATTTTATTTCCGTTACCGGCCCGCGAAGGGGTCTTGCCGCGGGCAGCGGTTACATGGCGGTTCCGCATGGAGATATGATGATTTCCGGGGCGGCCGGGCTGGTTAGAGGTGTGCTGAATGCTTTAGATTAGTATATAACTCTTCTTTATATTTACAGGGTTCCCGGTTCCGCGGCAATATAACTGAACTGCTTGTTCAAGTAAAGCATCGGACGGGGCTTGTTGATTTGAGATTATTTTTCCGTCAACCCGGTAAGGCTGTGATAAGCAGCATATGTTGTCAACAACCCCGTCCCCCTGACAACTTTGGTGAAGGGGTTGGTTTGCGCAGGCGTTCAGAGAGCTGAACTAGTTGCTTGACCCTGGTTACTGTTTCCGGGGTTGTTTCAACCGCTTTGACGATTTCTTCTTCTGAATAACCTTTTCCCGTGGCGTAAAGGATTAAGTCGAGTTTTTCGTAAGTTACCTGCAGGGCCGTTTCGTCTGTGATGCCCGGTAATAGGTCCGGGCTGGGAGCTTTTTCGATCAGCCGCCGGGGTAAATCAAGGTGGCGGGCCAGGTTTCGGACCTGGCTTTTGTATAAATCAAGGATCGGTGCAATGTCGGCGGCGCTGTCACCGAAATGGACAAAGAAGCCGGTTAAATACTCGGTCAGGTTCAGGCAACCGGCTACCAGTAAATTATCCCGGTCGGAATGCTCGAATAAGACAGCCATCCGCAGGCGGTGTTTAAGCCTGAAAAAAGCTATGGCCCGGTTAAGGGTGCGGTTATCGGTTCGTTCCAGGGTGATCCGGTAGGGATCAATGTTGAAGAAGCGATCCAGACCCCAGACAGCCAGGCGGTTTACTGCCTTGTTCTTGATCGCTTCTGCTACAGCTCCCTTGTAGCAGCCCAGTTGCTCAAGGGCGGGGGTAAGGTTAAATTCTTCGTAGCGGATTCCAGTTGCTTCCGCTACCTCGCGGGCGCATGCATAGCTGTCTGCTTCAGTGTCGCGTTCCGGCAAAAAAAGCCCTTTTACCCTGTCAGCCCCCAGGGCCCGGGCTCCGAGGGAGGCAACCACTGCGGAGTCGAGCCCGCCGCTGATGCCAACCACCAGGCCCCGTGAGCCGGTTTCACTTACCTGGTCGGAAATAAAGCGGCATATTTCTTCGCTTGTTTCTTCCCGGTTTAAAGCCAGGGCATTTTGCAGGTTGTTCTCAGCCATTTAAAATTTCTCCTAACCCGGGTAAACCGGTGAAATATAATTCGAAGCTCGAAAGGAACCTCTCCAAATCCAGTATGCATCTGTGTTTCCGGGATTGCTAAAAATAGTTTTGCCATATTTGCGCAGGATTTTTGAAATTAGAGTTTAAAGCGGCAAAGGGATTATTATAATTTTAGTCCTGTTTCAATTATAGTTTATTGCCGGAGCGCTCTCAATAGGTGCTGCTAAATATTGCTTGAAAATTCAGAGTTAATGTGGTAAGTTGATCAGGGAAAAAGCGATGGAAAAATGTATAAAGACGCAAAAGTGGGCTGGGGGAAAAAGGCCGCCCGGCCAAGATGGTTTTGAACCATACCCGGAACAGGGTTAAAAAGAGAGGGGATCAGTAGATGAAAAAAAAGATATTAATTTTGGCTTTGCTGCTGCCGGTTTTCCTGCTGTCCTTGAGTATTTTCGGCTGCGAGGAAGAACAACGATTAGACGTGAGCGCTGAGCCTGAAGAAGGGGGTAGTGTGGAAGGAGCCGGTAGTTATGAACAGAGGAAAGAAGTTGAAGTTAAAGCGGTCCCCGCAGAGGGTTATGTATTTGCCGGCTGGCAGAAAGAGGGGGAAATTGTTGGCACCGAGGATGTTTACCGGTTCACAATTGAAAGAGACATAAGCCTGGTTGCTTTATTTGAAGAAGAATTGGAGTATGTTACAGTGGACCTGTTTTTTGGTTGTTCGGAAGCGATTCATACCGGCGATACTGGAGAGTACGGTTACGTAACCCCCTATTCTATTGAAATTTCAGAGCCTGAAGCACCCGAAACCCTGCTGCGGATCACTTTGGAGGAATTGATTAAAGGCCCCCCTCCCGAAGAAGAAGCTTACTCTGCCGTGGTCTATGAAACCCTGGAAGTGCTTGCCGTTAATATAGATAAAGAAAAAGTGGCCGAGATCGTTGTCTCGGAAGAAATGTTTGGCGAACAATGGCCGGGCGGTTCTTTACCGGGAACCGTGTTCATGCAGTCTGTTGTGCTCACAGCCACCCAGTTTCCTGAAGTTGATGCGGTGATAGTTACGGTTGAAGGTGAGCTGTGGGACGACAGCCACCGGATTTGGGAGGCTCCGGTAGGTCCGCAAGATGTGATTTAACCGGCTTCTTCGGAAAGCAGTTTATTTAGCCGGTCCAGCCTAAGATCTGAAATGGTTTGCTCAAGGGGAACGCCGTTTTCCTGGTCCCAGCCGAAATGTTTCCAGTATTGCCGCATCATTTCTTCGATCGGCACGGACTTGCCTTTTAAGGGCCCTTCTTCAAGCGGCGGATTGCCCGCAAGGCGGTTCGGCATCTTAAACTCGGGCGGGTTAATCCCTTCCCTGATGTTAAACATCTGGCGCAGGGTTTGAATCCGTCGCCCGATTTCCATGTATTCATCGGCGCTTTTATCCCAGCCGGTGACCGCGTTTAGCCATTCGAAAATCGGCCAGTGTTGCACGCCGGACATGGCGGCAAATAAACAGCCGCCCGAGCTGTCGAGAACCTGTTTGAAAGAAGCCCCTACCACTGCTTTTAAAGCTTCGGTTTCCGAGGGGATATATTCATCGGCTTTAGGGTACCTGGTAACCCGCGGTGCCCAGCTTACTTTTTCCCAGAGGTGCATCATCAGGTAATACTGGGCGCAGCCGATGGTATGCCTGCCCGGGGTGGGATCTGCGCTGAAGTGGACTCCGAGCATGGGATCAAAACGTGGATCATGGAGGCCCGGCTCCTGTCCACCGGCATGCATCGCGTAGGAAGCGCTCTCCCTGCCGATTTTTGCGGCGGCCCGTTTAACGCCGTCGGCCAATAGATCGCCGATTCCTTCCCTGGCGACCATCTTCTTAACCAGGGCGGTGATGGCCGGGGCATTGCCCCAGGAAAGCTCCAACCCGTCGGTATCTTTATGATCAAGCAACCCGTTTTCATAGCATTCGATTGCGAAGGCNACCGTGTTGCCGGCTGATATGCTATCCATGCCGGCCCGGTTGAGGATTTCATTGATATAAAAAATCGAGTCCCGGTCTTTGTTTGCCAGCAGTCCGCCGAAAGCGGCGCAGGTTTCATATTCAGGTTTGTGGGTTTCTTTATATTCTCCCCCGCTGATATCATCAATTTTACAGATTCCTCCACAGCCGATAATGCATGAATAACAGCTGTATTTTTTTTGTTCCCGGGCAACGATCAAATCCGGGTTCAGGTGGCGGTATTGGAAGTAGTTGAAATCAAGGACTGAGCCGCCCCAGTTCTTGATCGGCAGATCGCCTGAAGTCACTCCTAAACTGTTGCTCAACGGGGTGCCCCATTTTTTAAAACCGGGGACAATTGTAATCATTCCGTCAAGAGCAGTCATTGTTTTCATTTTGCCTAACAGCTTGCCGGCAAGGGGAAGCATGCTTCCCTTGACGATACCCGGCATTTTTACTTTTTTCACCTTGGCTGTGTAATTTTTGGTCAGGCGTCTAACTTCGTCTTTGCGGGCGCTCTTTACAGGATTATTGCCGGAAAGTACCACCGCCTTGAGTTTTTTTGAGCCCATCACCGCCCCGCAGCCTGAACGGGCGGCAATCCGGCCGTAATCATTACAGATCCCTGAGATCAGTGAAAGATTTTCCGCTGCCGTGCCGATAACGGCTACGGATGGTTTTTTCCCGGAGCGGTGCTTTTCTTCCAACCATTTTTCTGCTTCTACAGCGTCTGTGCCCCACAGCCCGGTTGCATCTTCCAGGCGGGGGCCTTGTTCATCGATGACCAGGTAAACCGGTTTTTCGGAGATGCCTTTAATAAAGATGCCGTCATAGCCGCACTGTTTAATGGCAGGGCTGAAATTGCCGCCGCAGTTGGCATCTCCCCATCCGCCGGTAAGCGGTGATTTGCATACTGCCATCCACCGGCCGGTAAGTACGCTGCCGGTTCCGGTCAAAAGGCCGCTGACAAAACCAAGGATATTGTCGGGGCCAAGGGGATCTGTTCCCCTGGGAATATGAGTGTAGAGGTAGGAGATCCCCAGTCCGGAACCGGAAAGGAAATTCTCATAAAAATAATCAGGCAGTTGCTGTTCTACGCAGCTGCCCTGGTTTAAATCTACAAATAGTATTTTTCCGCAATAACCTTTCATTTTATATAAGCCTCGCTTTACCTGTGGTTTGCGGTGGGGTAAGAGAAAGTAATGCCTTGAAAAAGTGGCCGGTCATTTTGAGCCAGGTTAAACCTGCCTACCCCCCGGAAATAAATGAAAAAAAGCTGACTATGTCACCATCCTGTAACCTGGTATCAAGGCCTGCCTTTTCGTAATTTACCCGGCAAAAATGAACGGCTGCCGCGGGAAAAGGCACTTCAAGCATATGCAGTAGTTCCTTCAAGGTGGTGCCATCTTGAAGATGAGCATACCCGTCATCGCCTAAGTTCTGACGGTTTAAATATGGAGGCAGGTATACTTTTACGCGCAAACCTTAGATTCTCCCCGGTCAGCTAATTTCCGGTAACAATTATACTATGTAACATCAGCAGGAAACAAGGCACAAGTTGACCCTTAAAAATATTGCCGGTTAAAAATTTTATGCGATCAAATGAAGGGGAAACTGCGGGTAAGGGTGAATATTTACTTTTGGCTGCAATCAAATGGCCGGTGTAAACCAAATAGAAAGAGGGAGCTAGATGAGCCGGATTGAACTTTTTGATTCAGACTTAAGCGGCGCTAGGGGTCTAATTAACCACCACCTGGATGCGCTTGCCTTCCCGCTTGAATCATGGGTTGAAGATAATGTATTCAAGGCACAAATTAGCTTAATCGAGCATGAGGGAAAACTTATTGGTTATGCCGCAACGAAGAAAAATATCCTGGAAACCTTTCATGTCTTGAAGGAGCATTACCGTCATGCCCCGGCAGCTTTTTCCGGGGTTATTGAAACTAAAAATATTGAACGGGTTCGGATGATGACCCATGATTATTTTCTCGCCGCGTTACTGGCTGAATGGGATTATGACAAGGTAAAAGGAGCCTGCTTTTTTATAGATACAGCTAACCCGAAAAGCCTGAAAAACGAAACATTTGATGAGGGGTTCAGGATCGCTTTGCCCGGCGACCTTGGTGCTATCCGCACAGTTTCCGGTGAATTTTTTGAAGAACCGGGCGGCGGCTTTAATACGCTCGAGGAAAGGGTTGCCGCTGAAACGATTTTTGTTATTGAGAATGGGGCAGTTCTCACCGGCTGCGGGATCCTGGAAAAAGGCCGTCTTTGTCCCGGGTTCGCTTCAATCGGCATGTTTACCAACCCCGATTACCGCAACCGGGGAGTGGCAAAAAAGATGCTGGTTAACCTTAAGAAACATGTTTACCGCCTGGGGCTTACCCCGCTGGCCGGGTGCTGGTATTACAACACCCTTTCCCGGAGGAGCCTTGAAGCAGCGGGCATGGTGGCCGCTTCGATCGGTTACGAGGCTATTTTAAAAGGCAAAGAGGAAGTGCCCCTGCAAACCGCCCTTCCGCCTCATGAACCCGAATAAAAGTTGTCAACAACCCCGTCCCCCTGACAACTTTTATATGTCAGCGCGCTTTTCTTTGAGGCGGGCATAGATATAGGTGCCGAAAATCATGCCTGCAAAGGTGAAAAAGCCGTATATTTTGCCTTCACCCAGCTGGGCCAGCACTGTTCCCGGGCAGGCGCCGGAAAGGCCCCAGCCGATGCCGAATATTGCCGCGCCGAGAAGGCTCCAGGGTCCCAGTTTTTTCTCGCTTATTTTCAGCGGCTCGCCGGTTTTTGTTACACTTCCTGCCCTTTTTAAAACCTGCATGCCGATCAACCCGACAATGATTGCTGTTCCGATTACGCCGACCAGGGTATAGTTTTCACCGGTGAACATACCGACGATCAGGTCGTACTCGGAGGCGCCGGACCTGCTCAGGGCAAAGCCGAATAAAATGCCAAAACCTAAAAAGCCAATTTTTTTATTCACTACCAGGCACCTCCCATTATAAGGGACCGGGCCAGGTTGGCTGATATAATCCCGCCAAGTACAAACAGGGCAGTGGCCATGATGCTGGAAAAGTGCAGGTTGGCAATGCCATGGATACTGTGGCCGGAAGTGCAGCCCCCGGCAATACGAGCGCCCAGGCCGAGCAGGATCCCACCGGTAAAAAAGTAAACGGCATTGATGATCGCCGGCCATCCTGCAAGAGCGGTAAAGCGCCCCATTTCAGCGGTAAAGCCAAAATTACCGGAAAGGATGGAAGATATCAAGCCTCCCAGGATTATTCCACCGATAAAATAAACCCGCCAGCTGAAGGTATCTGCGAACTTAGTTTTTATCCACTTAAGATGCCCGGCCGGCAAAAATATTTTTGCCAGGTTTCCATAACCGGTGGATACTCCAAGGGCCGTGTTGTAGAAATAATAAAGCAGGGGTACCAGCAGGCCGATAATGATCCCCCCGGCCCAGAAGGGCCAGGGGTGAACGAAAATAGCTTGCAGGATCGTTTCGATCATTGTTCATCACCGCCTGATTGCATCGGAAAACCGGCAGCAGCCCAGGCTGTGGTGCCGCCCATAACGTTTAGAACCCGTTTAAACCCTTTTTGCTTTAACAGGCTGGCTGCTGTCATGGAGCGGTTGCTTGTATTGCATAAAACAACCACCGGTTTTTCGGGATCCCACTCCACGTGGCGGTGCCTGATGTCCGGGGTGGGTGCGTTAATTGTCTCCTTTATATGCGCTTCCTCGTATTCGCTTACAGCACGAGTGTCCAGGGCAAGGACCTTATATTTTTCCATTAAATCTTGCAGCTTATGCACCGACATTGTTTCAATGTTGTTAACGGGAAAGCCGCTTTTGATCCAGGTTTCAATCGAACCTTCCAGGTAGCCGTCGATGTTATCAAGCCCCACGACCTGCAGGGAATCTTTTATTTTTTCCAGGTCGTCGTGATGATCCATTACCAGGATCAGGTTGTCCTCAGGCGGAATTATCCAGCCGGCAAAAGTAGGCAGGTTGCCGTGTTTGCTGATGCTGTAAGATTCAGGGATATGGGCCGAGGCAAAGGAAAGGTAAGTGCGGACATCAACCACGGAATAACCGCCTTTGTCTATAGCTTCCGAAACTTCATCCGGGCTAAAAGCCCTGGTGGGTAAAGTATCCTGCAGCAAAACCGGCCCCTGGCGGTTAAGTTCAGTGCAGCGAGCAAAATGATCGGGAGCTGCGGGCATGCCGGTCAGCAGGTCCTTTTTAAAAGCATCGAGATCTTCGTGCTTCAGGGCGTAGTTCTGCCGTTTTTCGATACCGATCGTGCTCGAAAGCTTGGCTGAAAGGGCCCTCCCGCAGAGTGATCCCATGCCGTGGGCCGGGTAAACTTCGACATGATCCGGCAGTTCTTTTATCCTTTTAATGCTTTCAAAAAGACTTTCTGCCAGTTCTTCTTCCCGGTTGGGGAAAAGGTCGGGGCGGCCCACGTCGCCCACCAGCAAGGTGTCACCGGTGAAAACCATCACCGGCTCTTCACCTCTTTCCTGGTCTGTAACCAGGGTAATCGTGCAATCCGGGGTATGGCCCGGAGTTTCAAGCATCTTGAAACGCAGGTTTTCTACGGTGAATTCTTCCTCGTCCCCGAGGGCATGGTGGGGGAAAGTGCAGTTGCCAATTTTGGGAGCGTAAACTTGAGCCCCTGTTTTTTCTGCCAGTTCCAGGTGGCCGGAAATAAAGTCGGCGTGAAGGTGGGTTTCTAGCACCGCCGCGATTTCCATATTAAATTCTTCGGCCTTGGCCAGGTACGGTTCTATATTACGAACCGGATCCACGACCACACACTTTTTTCCACTGCCGATCACGTATGAACACTGGGCAATGCCCGGTGTATAGATTTGTGCAAAATGCATCAGGTTGTCCTCCTTTAAAGTTTGATATTATCAGAAATACTGGCCGGAATTTGGTTAATGATGTTTATGCCAGTATATATTTAAACCGCTGCCAGGTAAATAAATTATTGCCAGACAGCAGCGATAACCGCAGAAGCGGCAAATATACATAAAACAGATAAAACCAGGCCAAACCGCATAAATGATTTAAACGGAAAGGGTGCCTTGCTCATAACCATCAGGGCGGCCTGGTGGGTGGGGATCAGCAGGGTTAAGTTAGCCCCGGCTGCCGTTGCCATTAAAGCTGCCGCGGTCTCTATATTGCCCCCTGAAGCAATGCCTACCGCCAGCGGAGCCATAAACACGGCCGCTGCAGAATTGTTGATCGCATTGGACAGCAAGGATGATACAATCACTATCAGTACAATAACCCAGAAAGGTGATAGTTCCCCGGTAAATCCGGATAGGACCGAGGATAAAAGATCAAGTGCCCCGGTTTGCTCCAGGGTTTTTCCAATGCCGAGCATGGACCCCAGGAACAAAACTATTTTTAAATCGATACTTTCGTAAGCTGAAGAGATTTTTAAAATTCCCCAGGCGATCATCAATAATGCCGCAATGCCGAAGCCAAAGGCGGGGTGTAAAAACCCAAAGCTAACCGAAATTACGGCTGCCAGAAGGATAACCAGGGTTATTTTTTTTTGCCGGTTAGAAAAGGGTGAAAAAGAGAATTTCTCACCCAGGCTATCCAGATCGCCGTTTTCTGCTCCGGTTATTCCGGCACCCCTGGTATTGCCGGGGCCGGTTTGCTCATTTCCGGGAGGCTGGCTGCTGTTTTTCGGATTCTGTTCTTCCGCCGGTCTTTTTTTAGATAGGGAATCGCTGCCTGTAATAGCAGGACCGTTTCCTACCGGTTTAATGCCGCAGCTTTTGCAAAAAAGTAATAAAATAAAAGCCAGGCTCAGCATGGCCAACCCATGGGGAGCGTAATCAAACATTTTAAATGGTTGACCGGTGGCTGAAAACATGTATGAAGCGATTATAATATTGGGAGCACTGCCGACCAGGGTGACTGCGCCTCCTAAAATCGAAGCCATGGCCAGGGGCAGGCCAAAACTGCCCGGATCGGTACCGAAACGTTTGGCCATCCTTACCGTTGTGGGCAGCATCAGGCCGACAGCGCCAACATTATTCATAAAAGCTGAAAGCACCGACCCGACTGTGGCAACACTCAAGGTTTGTCCGTGTAAAGTATGTACTCGCCGGGCCACAGCCTGGCCCAGCCCCCGCAGGAGGTTTGATTCGACAATGCCCTCGCTGACTAAAAATACAGCGACAATCGTGGCCAGGGCAGGGTGTCCGAATCCGGAAAAAATAGCCTGGGGTTCGGCTACCCCGGCCAGGCCCAGGAATAACAGGCCACCCAGGGCTACCAGGTCAATCCTGAACTTTCCGGATGCAATCAGGGCCAGCACTACCAGTAATACTAACCAGGTCACCAATTTTTCTACCCCAAGGCAATCCCCCTTAAATAAGAGTAAATCCTAATATTATAAATATTATTATACCTTATGTAAGGAGGTAAATAAAGTAGCAGGGGATAAGGCAGGCCGCTCATAAACTTTACAGCCTGCTGTCGTACTCCACGGCGCAGGGGATGCAGACAGGCTGGCCGTTTTTGACCCTTGCTCTCGGTTCCATCACTTTTTCGCCGCACTCGCTGCAGTTTACTGAGTTAAAAATCCTCGCCTTTTCAGGTATTTCGCAGCTGGTCTCCTCAACTTTTACAACTTTGTCCAGGGGATCGTTTAGGTACTGCTTAAGCGCTTCGGCTGTCACTTCTGATAAAATTTTTTGATCTTCTTCTGTAGCTTCACCGTTTTGCACTTTTTCTCTCAGCCTGTAAAGCTCCGGGAAACGGTTTTCGTCGGGACCGTAAGCGACAATGCGGACTGCCTTGTTGTCGGAACGGCGAATAAACGTGTAAACCGGTTTCCCGTGGTCATAAAACAAAAGGTTGCCCTTGCCCATGGTGCAGCCGGTGAGATACTGGACAGCATCAACAGAGCAGTTGTCGTTTTCAACAATGCCCACAATTTCTTCGTCAATATCCCGGTCACTCTGCAGTTTTTTAAGGGCGGCTTCTGCTACCCTGTAACCCATGGCTAACCCAAAACAGCTGTGCCCGTGGAAATTAACTACTTCATCCCAACCTGCCATTTTTTTCATTACAGATTTTCCTCCTTATTAGCCTGGGGGTTTAGGCCAGTACGGTCTTTTGTTGCTAAAAATCATGGTAATAGCAAGCAATCATATATATGCCCCAAGCGCGGCTGTCCCCACAAACAATTCTACTGCTTAATGCTTTTACTGTCAGCAAAACTTTGCTTGCCTGCCTGTGCTGGTAACTTTATCCGTGTGACTTATAGTCTGTAGACTTAACGTCTACATCATATACCATAAACGGAAAATAAGACAATAGTGCGACTAACGACTTCCCTCTCGTATATATACCGGTCAATACATCGGTATAAGACAGACGTTGCAGTTCCTTGGAGTTTATATACTGCATCCGCTTATATATATTTATCCGGTATGAAGAAATACTGCTCAGAGTTATGAACAGAATCATATATACAACGACCGCAGCCAGTTCCATTGTTACTACTTCTTCCGGTCGAGCAAGCGTAGTAACGACAAAAGCAAAACCTAAAAAAAGGGAAATAAGTAAGGCATGAAGCCAACGGTTGCCAAGGTGGAAAAAAATATAAATCAAAACAACAGCGCCAAAAGAATGGATAAAAATGTTGGGCGCTTCGTAATTATAATAAATCAGGAGAAAACTTAAGGCGCTCAAAAACTCATAAACAGATATCCAGTGCAATTTATAATGAAGGGAAGGCTTGAATTTGAGTTGAAGGTAGAGCAAAATAACCAGAGCCAAGAACGTGCTTCTAATAAATAAAATAAACCGGAATCTCTGACTGTTTTCAATCAGGTAATAATCTGGTATAACAAACAGGAAAAACAATATACCCAAAAGCAGCACTGCCGGACGGATATATTTAATGGCTGCAGTATTTTCATGTTTTAAGAATTCAGTTTCGAGCTGCCTGTCAATCAATTCACCGAGAAAGTTATTATAAACCATGATCGATTATTCTACCTGTTGTTGATTTATCCTTTTTATGACTTCACATAAGAAGGTAGTAGTTTAAAAAATAATGGGAAACCATTTATTGCTGGGTTATATTTAGTTGTTAAGTATAACTAAAGTTAAATTTAACATTGAAAATCATCCCTCCCTCGCTCCAACAATTCCTTATTTTATAGCCTTCTAATATTTCTTATTCTGTAAAATAATTGGTGCATGTTTATTTTAACAGTGTTACAATTCTGACAGATAAGGGGGAAAGTTATGAACTTTGCCTATAAAAGAGTCAGCACCGAGAAGCAAGATTTAAGGCGCCAGGAAGAAGCTTTTAAAGATATCAAAATCGACCAGGAGTATTGCGATAAACTAACCGGCAGCAAATCAGACCGTCCGCAATTAAATAAGCTTAGGCTGGAGGCCCGGAAAGGCGATCATGTTTATGTTGAAAGCATCTCCAGGCTGGGCCGCAATGTAGACGACCTGCGAAATATCGTCCAAGAGTTTAAAGATAAAGATGTAACCGTTCACTTCATAAAAGAAGGATTTAATAGTGGTAACGAGAACAACATGTTTAAGTTCATGCTTACCATCCTGGGTGCAGTAGCCGAAATGGAGCGCAAGCTAACCGTGGAAAGGATCCGCGAAAGTTTAGCCAAAGCAAAAAGGTATGGTACCCGGTCCGGCAAGCCAATCGGCCGGCCACCACGTGAAATACCGGCCAGTTTTAAAAAGTATTACCCGATGTGGAAAGGCGGAGAGATTACTGCTGCCGATTTTGCGAAATTGATGGAAGTTAGCAGGCCAACGCTTTATAATTACATTAGGAATTACGGAAATTTGTAGTACATCCTGAATGTCTTTACTTCAGCCAGCCGTTTGCTGGGTGCTGTTCCGATAAAGCCACCTCTCTCTTCCTTCCGCCGGCTTACCACAAAACAGCTTCTGCATTAATCTTGTAATGGCTGACTGTTATCTTGGGAGGCTATAGCCAGAATGACTGATCATAACAGGCACAAATATACTAAGCTAACTGACTTGATTGAGGACCTTAAACCCCATGATCACCTCTGTCTCATCTATGAAAGCCGGGAAGAATGGCTGGAAACTGTGGTGCCGTTTATCCTTTCCGGCTTGAGGCGGGGCGAGAAATGTATTTATGTTATTGATGCCAATACCGCCCAGGAAGTGAAAACAATCTTCGAAGAAACAGGGATGGCGGTTGATGAATATGAAAAAAAAGGTCAGCTTAGCATTATCCATGAAAGAGACACCTACACCCGGGAAGGGTTTTTTGACCCGGACCTGATGATTGAGCTGCTGATCGAAGAAACCGAACAAGCGCTCCGGGAGGGCTACCCTGCCCTTCGGGTTACCGGCGAAATGAGCTGGGCCCTGCGTGGCTATGGCGGCGCTGAAAAAGTTTTAGAATACGAAGCCAAGCTAAATAAAGATCTCTTTCCCGCCTACCCTTGTGTGGCCATATGCCAGTATGACCGCTGGAAATTTGATCCCGAAACCATCAAGGGAGTTGTTCTTACCCACCCCTTATTGATCAGGGGCGGTCATATTTACCGCAACTTCTATTATATTGAGCCTGATGAATACCTCAACCACAAAAAGGGAGAAATTGAAGTCCAACGCTGGCTAAACAACCTCGAACGGGAAAGAAAAACCCAGGAAAACTTGCGCGAAAGCGAAGAAAAACACCGCCGTCTCTTTGAAACGATGGCCCAGGGCGTTATCTACCAGGCTGCAGACGGAAAAATTATTTCGGCCAACGCGGCAGCAGAAAGGATCCTCGGTATTACTTTAGATCAGATGCAGGGCAAAACCTCAATGGATCCAAGCTGGAAAATGATCAACGAAGACGGCACACCGGTGCCCGGAACCGATCATCCCGCCATGATTGCCCTGCGAACCGGACAAAAAGTAGGCCCTGTAACCAGGGGAGTCTTTCACCCGGACAAGAACAGCCATATCTGGCTAAACATCACCGCCATCCCCCTTTTCCAACCGGCTGAAGAGGAGCCTTACCAGGCATATGCAACTTTTGAAGATATTACCGAGCGAAAGAAAGCAGAAAAAAACATGGAAGAAGAGTTCAAACTGAGAACAGCCCTGCTGGACAACATACCAAACTGTATCGCCCTAATTCTGAAGAAAGATACTAGAGAAATTGTGGCTTCTAATAGAGCCGGACAGGAAATAGGAGCAGTCCCGGGCAAAAAATGCTTCCAAACATGCGCTTTGCGAGAAAACCCCTGCCCCTTCTGCATGGCACCTGAAATGTGGAAAAGCAGCCAGCTACAAAATATTGAAGTCAAATACCGCGATACCTGGTACCAGGGCATATGGGCTCCACTTTCAGATGATCTTTACGTCCATTATATTTTTGACATCACCGACCGCAAGCAGGCTGAAGAAGCCATGAAGAAGCGCCTATATGAACTGGAAAAGCTAACTAAAATTTCTTCTACTATCCGAACCGCTGAGACCCTTGATGAAATGCTAACCATGTTTCTCGATGAAACCCTTGAAACCCTCAACACCGATACCGGAGCAATCTGGCTA
>SL_5KL_010_SEDDRAFT_10001117_pt1 | contig 16494 bp, 17 predicted proteins | sample SodLakKL_010_SED_FD_9118 | JGI IMG/M metagenome (IMG submission 9118)
CATGTCTTTCCTTTCTCTCCCCGCCCCAACACGGCGGCCGCCGGCTTCGACAAACAGGTCTCCCCCGAAGTGAAAAAGGAACGGGTGAATAAGCTTCTAAAACTGAACGAAGACCTCGCCAAGGCTTATCGCGAGGATCTCTTGCAAAGTGAAAGAACCATGCGCTTGCTTGTGGAAAGCTGTGACTCGACCGGCTGCAGCGGCCACACGGGCGAATATGTCCGGGTGCGGATCGATCGTGAGGAAGCCCAAGCGAACACCGTCCGCACGGTCCGTCTGCGAGACGCCGCCTATCCCGTATCCACGGGAGAGGTCGTCGGATGAATCTTTCCCCGGACAAGGCGCTAATCCTTTACAAGAAGCGGATATTCTGTTATTATGTCTGTAGTCAATTCACCGCATAGCGGAAGGGAGGGAAATAACATGCCCAAGACCGTCGTACGGAACAACGAATCTCTTGAGAACGCCTTGAAGCGTTTCAAGAAGAATGTTTCACGTGCGGGCACTCTCTCTGAAGCCAAAAAGCGGAAACACTATGTGAAACCGAGTGTCGCCAAGAAGATCAAGCAGAACAAGAACAAGCGCAAGCGATAACGAAAAGAATAACGGTGCGGAAACTTCCACCGTTATTTTTTTCCCGCCGGTGTGCGGTTGCCACCCTTTATATGCTATAATGATTAAAGGGTCTTTTACGAATTCTTCCATAAAGGAGCGGGTCGTTTGGAACTCATAACCCTCGATGTCACATTCAAGAATATCAACACCTTCAGTGCGGTCATCGGCGTCGCCGACCGTCATTTGGACGTGCTCGGCCGTCTTTTCAACACGACGATCCACACCCGCGGGGACACCGTGAAGATCCCCGCCGCCGACCAAGACAAGAAGGGCCATCTCGAAAACACCCTCCATGTCCTCATCAACCTCGTCGACAACAACATCACCGTCAGCGAGCGCGATGTCATCTATGTCGCGAAGCTCGTCGAAGAGATGGACAAAGAGGACATTCTCCACCATTATCTCCACCGCAAGGAGATCACGAAGACGGTCACCGGCAAGCCGATCCACGCCAAGACCATCAACCAGACCCGCTATCTCGAAGCCATCGAGAACAACGACCTCGTCTTCAGTGTCGGCCCCGCCGGCACGGGCAAGACCTACGTGGCCATCCTCTACGCCGTCCGGCAGCTCAAAAACGGCCACATCCGCAAGATCATCCTCACCAGGCCCGCCGTCGAGGCCGGCGAGAGCCTCGGCTTTCTGCCGGGTGATTTGAAAGAGAAGATCGACCCCTATCTCCGACCGCTCTATGACGCCTTGAACGAAGCGTTGGGCTTCAAACAGACGAACGAGCTCATCGAAGACGGCGTCATCGAGATCGCCCCGCTCGCCTACATGCGCGGTCGCACCCTCGAAAACGCCTATGTCGTGCTCGACGAAGCCCAAAACACCACGAAAGGGCAGATGAAACTCTTCCTTTCGCGGTTGGGCTTCCATTCGAAAATGGTCGTCACGGGCGATCTCACCCAGATCGACCTCCCACCCCGGGCCCAAAGCGGCCTCGTACACGCCATCGAGATCCTCGAAGGCGTGAAAGGGGTCGAAGTGGTGCGCTTCGAACGCATCGACGTCATCCGCCACCCGCTCATCCAAAACATACTGGAGCGATACGAAAATGATGAACATCGTTAATCAATGCGACCAGGAGAACTACGAGCCTTTGATCAAACCCGTCCTGAAAAAGGCCTACAAACGGATGAAGACGGACAAGAAGAAAATCGTCAACATCGTCCTCGTGACGAACGAGTACATGCGGGAACTGAACCGCACATACCGCAACAAAGACGAAGTGACCGACGTCCTCACCTTTCCCGCTTCGATCGACGAGGAACTCGGTGATATCTTCATCGCCCCGCGCAAAGCCCTTGAACAAGCGCGCGGCCACGGTCACACCTTCAAACGCGAGCTCGCCTTCCTCGTCGTGCACGGCTTTCTGCACGCCCTCGGCTACGACCACGACACCGAGGAGAAGGAGCTCGTGATGTTCAATCTGCAAGAAAAAATCCTGGACGAAGTGAAAATCTTCCGGTGAGGTGGACGCAATGAAGAATGACCTCGTACAAGCGGCGCTCAAAGCCAAAGAGAACGCCTATGTGGAATATTCGCATTTCCCCGTCGGCGCCGCCCTCCGTCTCAAAGACGGCCGCATCATCACGGGCGCGAACATCGAGAACGCCTCGTTCGGGCTCTCGAACTGCGCCGAACGCTCGGCCCTCTTTGCGGCCTACAGCCAAGGGATCCGACAAGTTGACATCGTCGAGATGGCCGTCACGACGGACAACGAGACCTTCGTCACGCCCTGCGGCGCGTGCCGACAGGTCATGAGCGAACTCGTCGGTCCCGATGTCGACGTCCACCTCGTCAACAAGACAGGCGCCGTGAAAACGTTGAAGAACAAAGAACTCCTCCCCTTCGCCTTCAACGCGGAGGAACTCCCCCGATGAAGTCGGGTTTCGTCGCGCTTGTCGGACCGTCGAACGTCGGCAAGAGCACGTTCTTGAACGCGCTCTTGGGCGAAAAGGTCGCCATCACCTCCAAGAAGCCGCAGACGACGAGACACACCATCCGCGGCATCTATAACGACAAAGATAGCCAGATCATCTTCATCGACACCCCGGGGATCTATCGGGCCAAACACGAACTCGGCGCCCGGATGCGCCGTTCGGCGTTGAAAACCTTGAACGCCGTGGACATCGTCATGGTCATGATCGACGCCACGAAGACCGACGACCCTTTCGACCATGTCCTGTTGGATCGGCTCGAAGGCCTTTCCACCCCGGTGTTCCTCCTTGTGAACAAGATCGACGCCGTGCGCGATTTCGTGCGGTTGAAGGCGTTCGTGGAAGACTTGAAAGAACGTTTCCCCTTCGAGGCGGTCTTTCTCGCCAGCGCCTTGAAGAAATGGCACCTGAAAGAGATCGTGCGCGATCTGAAAGAATATCTCGAGGAAGGACCGGCGTATTATCCCGACTCGATGTCCACCGACCAGCCCGAACGGTTCGTCATCGCCGAAAGGATCCGGGAGAAGGTCCTCGAAGAGACCCGCGAGGAAGTCCCCCACAGCGTCACGGTCCTCGTCGAAGACATGCGCCCCGACGAAGAGAACCCCGACCTCTTGCACATCGGGGCGACGATCGTCGTCGAACGGGAATCCCAAAAAAAGATCGTCATCGGCAAGGGCGGCCGGATGATGAAAAGAATCGGTACGAAAGCGCGTTTGGACATCCTCGACCTTCTCGGCACGAAAGTGTTCCTCGACCTCCATTGCAAGGTCGTCAAGGACTGGCGCAACAACCCTGCGCGCTTGAAGGATTTCGGCTACCGGGAGGAATGACCCTTGCGCGCCTACATCCTGAAGACGATCGACTACGGCGACCACGGCAAGATATTGAAGACCTACACCGTGGAAGGCGTGAAAAGTATGCTCGCCCGCGGGGCGAAGAAGATGGAGAGTCCCTTGCGGCACATGTGCCAACCCTCGATGCTCATCGAAGCGGACATCGGCAAGGGTGACCTGCCGACCGTGAAGGACGCCAATCTTTTGGACCATTTCCCCGCCGTCAAAGACGATTTCGACAAGTCCACCGTGCTCCAGTGCGTGAACGAACTGATCTATGTGAATGTCGGCGACGACAATCATGAAAAACTCTTCGATTTTCTCATGCGCTTCATCCGCCGCCTCGCGGAGCTCGATGCGCCCTTCGAACTGTTGGCGCTTTTCGAGTTGAAACTCCTTTGGTTCCTCGGGGCGGGCGTCCATCTCAAGGACTGTCATCTTTGTCACAAAAAAGAAGACCTCCGCTACGATTCCCGCGAAGGGGCGCTCGTCTGCGCCGACTGTGCGAAAGACGCCTCGCGCCTCTATCACAAAGAAGAAATCCCCGCGCTTTTGCAATACTATTACTATGCGGACCTCGCGGCTTTTAGGCCGAAAAGGCCGACGCAAGCCGCGCTGAAGACCGTGTTGGAACTCACCGACGCCCTCTACGCCATGCACCTCGACTACAAGGGGCGGGCGAAGAGCATCCTCAAATCACTGCTAGACGGGAGGAAAACGACATGAAAATCACCATGGACACGCTCGTGAACTATGCCAAGAACTACGGTTTCGTCTTCCAAGGGAGCGAGATCTACGGCGGTCTCGCCAACACCTGGGATTACGGTCCCTTGGGCACGGAACTGAAGACGAACATCAAGAACCTCTGGTGGAAACGGTTCGTGCAGGAGGACCCGCTCGTCGTCGGTATCGACTCGGCCATCCTCATGAACCCGAAGACCTGGGAAGCGAGCGGTCATGTCGAGAATTTCAACGATCCCTTGATCGATTGCCGGAACTGCAAGGCCCGCCATCGCGCCGACCATCTCGTGGAAGCGCACGATTCTGCAATCAAAGCCGACGCCCTGAGCGAAAAAGAGCTCGAAGAATACCTCAAGGAACACGGTGTCGCCTGCCCCGCCTGCGGGTCGAAAGACTTCACCGGCATCCGCCGGTTCAACCTCATGTTCGAGACCGACCTCGGGGTCACCGCCGAGAAGCGCACCCCGATCTATCTCCGCCCCGAGACGGCGCAAGGGATCTTCTTGAACTTCAAGAACGTCCAGCGCACGAGCCGCATGAAAGTCCCCTTCGGCATCGCCCAGACGGGCAAGAGCTTCCGCAACGAGATCACCCCGAAGAACTTCATCTTCCGCACCCGCGAATTCGAACAGCTCGAACTCGAGTTCTTCGTCAAGCCGGGCACGGAGAAGGAGTGGTTCGACCACTGGCGGCAAGCCTCCTACGACTTTCTGGTCGACATCGGCCTGCAGAAGGAGAACCTGAGACTCTCCGACCACGACGAAAGCCAGCTCTCCCATTACTCCGACCAGACCACCGACATCGAATACCGTTATCCCTTCGGCTTCGACGAGCTTTGGGGCATCGCTTCCCGCACCGACTTCGACCTCACCCAGCATGAAGAGCACGCCAAGACCTCCTTGGCCTATCTCGACCCCGAGACGAACGAGAAGTACCTCCCCTATGTCATCGAACCCTCGCTCGGCGTGGACAGGCTCTTCTTGGCCGTGTTGGCCGACGCCTACCGCGAAGAAGAACTCGAAAACGGCGAAACGAGAGAATGCTTGCGCATCCATCCCGCCCTCGCCCCCTACAAGGTCGCCGTCCTCCCTTTGATCAAGAAACGCCACAGGGACAAGGCGCTCGAACTCCAAAAGACGCTCGGCAAGCACTTCATGGTCTTCTATGACGAATCCGGCAAGATCGGCCGGCGCTATCGAAGACAGGACGCCGTCGGCACCCCGTTTTGCGTCACCGTCGACGACGAAGGCGAAACGGAAGGCTTCACCGTCCGTGAACGCGACTCCATGGAACAAGTCCGTGTGAAAGCGGAGGATCTGGTCGAATACATCCAAAAACATGTCCGTTTCTAGGTGATGCACGTGAAGACGCGTGATAACACTCCCATCGAGAAGATCCTGTCGGCGATAGACATCGTCGACCTCATCAATGAAACGACCCCGCTCGAAAAGAAGGGGAAGAACCACATGGGGCTCTGTCCTTTCCACGACGAAAAGACCCCCTCTTTCAGCGTGAACCGCGAGAAAGGGGTCTATTACTGTTTCGGTTGTCATGCGAGCGGCAACGCCCTCACCTTCGTCAAAGACCAAAAGAAACTCTCCACCCGGGAGGCGATCCGCCACCTCGCCGAGAGGGCGGACATCGACATCGAACTCTCCTCCTTCGAACACAAGCACCAAAAATACTACGACACCAACTATGAAGCGATGCAGTTCTTCAAGGTCTATCTCCACCACATGAAAGAGGGGGAGGAGGCCCGGGAATACCTCGAAAAAAGAGGTCTCGACCGCGAGACCATCGAGCGCTTCGACCTCGGTCTCGCCCCGGGCAAGCGGGACGCCCTTTTCCGCGCCCTCACCAACAAGGGGATCGCCAAGACGGATCTGGGTGACCTCGGCCTCGTCAACGAAAGCGAAGCGGGCGAGCCCTATGACGTCTTCCGCAACCGCATCATGTTTCCCATCAAGAACGAGGACGGACAAGTCGTCGGTTTCTCGGGAAGGACCTACAAGGAAGAGAAGAAAGAGACCGCCAAATACATGAACAGTCCCGAATCCGTCGTCTTCAAGAAGAACCGCATCCTCTACAACATCCATCGCGCCCGGCGGGCGGTGCGGGAGAAGAAACGCATCGTCCTCTTCGAAGGCTTCATGGATGTCATCATGGCCGACAAGGCGGGCCTCGAGGAAGGGACGGCCGTCATGGGCACGGCCCTCACCGCGAACCATGCGAGTATCCTCGGAAGGATCGCCAAGCGGATCGTCCTCTGTTTTGATGGGGACGAGGCGGGCCGAAAAGCCGTGCGCACATTTTTGGGCGACCTCGGGAAGAACGCCTTCGAGACGGCGGTGGCCCCCATGCCCGAAGGGATGGACCCCGACGATTTCATCCGCAAAAAAGGCGCCGAAGCCTTCCTCGAAGCGATCGACAAGGCGCAGAGCGCCGCGACCTTCCTCTATGAAGACACCCTGCGGCAAGCCGACCTCACCGACATCGGCGGCAAGGAACGATTCAAAGAAAGCGTCTTCCGCCTCATCAGACCGCTTTCTCCCACCGCCCAGGAACAGTTTTTGCGCCGGCTCGCCCAAGATCTGGGCGCGAGTCCGGACACCCTCGAAGAGGACTTCCGCGACAAGAAGAAGCCTTCCCGCCCCTCCGTACCCGCCTATGAGAAGGCGGAGTTCCCCAGCCCCGACAAAAAGTTCAAAAAGGCCGAACGCGGCTTCATCCACTATTTTTTGCGGGACGAATACTACGTCCGCCGCTTCCTGCGCGACTTCGACGCCGTGACCTATGTCGACAAGCAGGCCCGGGACATCCAATTGGAGATCTTCGAACTCTACGAGATGCATCCGCAAAGCTGCATCCATCCCGCGCTCTTCGCCGAGCGTCTCTCCAAAAAACAAAAAGATTACTTCGAAGAGCACATCCGCTTCAAGACCTATCCCTATAAAGACGAAGAGTTCGAGGACTTCTTGCGGGTGATGCACGAATACGTGAAAGAGAACCGCATCCGGAATCTGCGCAAAAGAAAAGCCGAAGCGAAAGACATCCGCGAAAAGATCCGTTACCAGAAAAAAATCGATGCCATCAACATGGAGGTAAAACATGGACAAGGAAAAAATCATCCAGGAACTCATTGAGCTCGCCAAGACCAAAGGCTTCCTCGAGGTCAAAGAGATCGAACGCTATGTCGACGCCGACAGTGACGATTTCGACGACATCGTGAACGAACTCGAAAAACAGGATGTCGACGTCGTGAGCGAAGAAGACATGGTCACCTACAAGGTGCCCAAGATCTCCTTGGACGACGAGGATGTCGATGAAGAGACGGTCGACAAAGCGGTGCAACTCAATCTCGACTTCGCCAAGGACATCGAGGAAGAACTCCTGCAGGACAAGTCGTTCGAGAGCATCGAGTCGATCAAGGTCGACGACCCCGTGCGGATGTATCTCAAAGAGATCGGCCGGGTGGAGCTCCTTTCGGCCGACGACGAGATGAGTCTCGCCAAGGACATCTACAACGCCAAGATCGCCAAGGAACAATACGACCAGCTGCAAGAGGACGGCGAAGAGATCGGCGCCGAATACGTCGAACAGGTCGAAGACCTCATGTACAAGGGAGAACTCGCCAAGAACAAGCTCGTCGAGGCGAACCTCCGGCTCGTCGTCTCCATCGCCAAACGCTATGTGGGACGCGGTATGCAGTTCCTCGACCTCATCCAAGAAGGCAACATGGGCCTCATCAAGGCCGTGAGCAAGTTCGACCACACCAAGGGCTTCAAGTTCTCGACCTATGCGACCTGGTGGATCCGCCAGGCCATCACCCGCGCCATCGCCGACCAGGCCCGGACCATCCGCATCCCCGTGCACATGGTCGAAACCATCAACAAACTCGTCCGCACCCAACGTCAGCTCATCCAGGAATTGAAAAGGGAGCCCCTCCCCGAAGAGGTCGCCCAGAAGATGGACATCAGCGTCGAGAAGGTGCAGATCATCCAAAAGGTCGCCCAGGAGCCAATCAGCCTCGAAAGCCCCGTGGGCGAAGAGGAAGACTCCTCGTTGGGCGATTTCATCCCCGACCAGGACACGCTGACACCGATGGAATACACCTCGAAGGAGATGTTGAAGCGGGAGCTCGACGAAGTGCTCGAAAGCCTCACCGACCGCGAGGAGAAAGTGCTCCGCATGCGTTTCGGTCTGCTTGACGGCAGGACGCGCACCCTCGAGGAGGTCGGCCGCGAATTCGGTGTCACGAGGGAAAGGATCCGCCAGATCGAGGCCAAGGCGCTCAGGAAACTGCGTCATCCCTCCCGTTCGAAAAAACTGAAGGACTTCATGGGCGGCTGATGCTCTCGCAAAGGCTCGAGGCCTGCCTCGCTTTCATCGAGGAAGGGGCGAGACTCTACGATGTGGGCACCGACCACGCCCTCCTCCCCATCGCCGCCGTGCAAAGGAAGAAGGCCGAACAAGTCGTCGCCCTCGACAACAAACAAGGCCCCTTGGCGCAAGCGAAAAGAAACGTCAGCGCCGCGGGGCTAACCGACAAAATCCGCCTTCTACATGCGGACGGGCTCGCCGCCCTCGATGCTTCCTTCGACACGGTGACCATCGCCGGCCTCGGCGGCAACACCATCCGCCGGATCATCGACGGGGCGGATCTCCACAATGTCCGCCGCTTCATCTTGCAGCCGGCGAACCACCCCGAAGCGGTGCGTCGCCTCGTGCGCGACAACCCTCTCGCCGTCAAAGACGAAGAGGTCGTCGTGGAAAACGACATCCTCCACACCGTCATCGTCATGGAAAGAGGGCGCCAGCACCTTTCGCGGAAAGAGGAACTCTTCGGGCCGGTGCTGCTTGAAAAAAAGCCGCAAGCGCTCCGTGAGGACTTGGAAAGACAAAAGACCTTTCTGGAAAGACTCTTGCAGGACATCCCCTCCGCACAAGCGAAGAGACCCTTGCAAGAAAAACTGGGATTCATCGAGGAGGTTCTCCATGAGTGGGATCAAGGTTAAACGTTTCTTCGAGGAGCACTATCCCCTCTCGTTGGCATATGAATGGGACAATGTCGGTCTGCAGGTGGGGACTTTGAACAAGGAGCTCACGGGCATCCTCATCGCGCTCGATGCGACGAAAGAGGTCGTCCAAGAGGCCTTGGACAAAGACTGCAACCTCATCATCACCCATCACCCCCTCATCTTCAAATCCCTCCGTTCCATCACGACCGACGCCTACAAGGGACAACTCATCGAAACGCTCATCAAAGCCGACATCGCCGTCTATGCGAGCCACACGAACTTCGATCGGGGCGAAGCGGGGATGAACGAGGCTTTGGCCGCTCGCATCGGGCTCAAAAACACGGAGATCCTCGATTTCGACACGGAAGAAGAGGGGATCGGCAGGATCGGCGACATCACCCCCATGAGCCTGCAGGAAGCCGTCACTCACGTGAAAGAGCGTCTCGGCATGGAAAAGGGACGCCTCATCACCAAGAAGCCGCTCACGAAGAAAGTGGCCCGCATCGCCATAAGCGGCGGCTCGGGCGCCCATCACATGTTCGCGGCCAAGATGAAAGGGGCCGACCTATATGTGACGGGGGATGTGAGCTATCACCAGGCGCACGACATGTTGCAGATCGGGCTCACGACCTTGGATATCGGCCACTATGCCGAAAAGATCTTCCGCGAGGCTTTGCGGAAGGAACTCTCAGCCTACGGGATCGAAGCCCCGATCCACATCGCCACAAGCGAAAGCGACCCCTTCCGGATTGTCTGAAACCGACCGCCTTCCCAAAAGGCGGTTTTTTTTATGCCTTGACAACAGCGGGAGCTTGTCGATGCAGCAAGGCCTTCGGGACCGCCTGGAAGGCTTGTGTGAACAATTCCATCTTGACAAGTAAACGTTTTCAGACTAATATGGAAGTGTACTGGTAATGACATCATAACATCATAACCAAGGGGGTGTGAATGTGAATTCTCTCCATGAAGGTCTGCCCAAGTACCATGTGGTCAAAAGGAATCTCCTCGAAAAAATCAATGAAGACGTCCTCACCGAAGACCAGAAGATCCCGAGTGAAAGGGAACTCATCGAAGAGTTCGGCGTCAGCCGGATCACGGTCCGCAAAGCGCTCGACGAACTTGTCAACGAGGGTCATCTCTACCGCATCCAGGGCAAGGGCACCTATGTGAAGGGAGACAAGACCGAGCAAGACCTCTTTTCCATCACGAGCTGTACAAAAGACATCATCAATCACGGGATGAGGCCGCGACGGAAGCTTCTCGGCCTCGACATCGAGCCCGCCAACGACAAAAGAAGCAAGCTCCTCGAAATCGACCCGAAGGATGCCGTGCTCCGTTTGGACAGAATCTATTATGCCGACGAGATGCCGGTGAATAGGACGATCACCTATCTGTCCAAAAAACTCTTCCCCGGTCTCGAAAAACACGATTTCACCGCCCAATCGCTCTACGAAGTCCTAGAAAGAGAGTACAACGTGACGATCACCCGGGCGAAACGGACGATCGAAGCCGTGTTGGCCCACGGCAAGACGGCGCATCATCTCGAAATCGAGGACGGCTTTCCGATCATCCTCTTCCAGGCGGTGACACACGGCGTGGTGAACGGTCGGGAAGTCCCATTCGAGACGTTCAAGTGTTTTTACCGGACCGACCAGTTCAAGTTCTATATCGATCAGGTGAAATGAGGGAAATCCACGAAACGACGTTTCGTGTTGAACCAAAATACGGTTTCAAAGGAGAGTAGACTTATGAAACGCTTGGCTATTGTGTTTTTGGCATTCGCGCTCGGCCTCACCATCGCTGGTTGCCGCCGTGACGACGACGAGATCAAGATCGGCTTAATCGTCTCGGCCGCGGGGGCGCATGACATGGGTTACAACCAGTTCGCCATCGAAGGCCTCGAAGCGGCCGGTGAAGAACATGGCATCCACACCCATGTCGTCACGACACCCGAGGACATCCCGGGTTCGCTCGAAGCTCTGGCGGAAGACGGCTATGACCTCATCTTCTCGCTCGAGTACAACTTTGACGCCCTGATTCACGACGACGGGACCGGACAGGGCATCGCCGCACGGTATCCCGACACCATCTTTGTCATCTTCAACGACTTCGCCAACACGGACGGCGACGGCAACAAGATCCATGACAATGTCATCGAGATCCTCTTCAACGTCAACGAGGGCTCCTTCCTCGCCGGGGCCGCCGCCGCGCTCGTGAACGAGTACCATGATGTCCTCTTCGATGATGACGACTATGACTTCGAGCCCAATGACGGCACCCGGACGGTCGGCTTCGTCGGCGGCAGCATGTCCCCGGGCATCCTGGTCTTCAACTGGGGCTTCTCACAAGGCATCAACTACATCGCTTCGGAATACGACGTCCAATACCGGATCTTCGAAATCCATGACGCCGGCTTCGCGCCGAGTTCGTCCAACTATGACACCATCGATTCGTTCTATGACTCCGGCGCCAATGTCGTCTATGCGGCCGCGGGCGGAGTCAACGTCAACCTGCGCAGCGCCGCCGAAGACAACAAGCGCCTCATGATCGACGTCGACGCCGACCTCGACGGCGAACAGCCCGGCCGGGTCCTGACAAGCGTTTTGAAGAACACCAACGTGCCGGTCCGTGAACTCATCGACATGTTCGTCGACGGTGAGCTCGAAGGCGGCGTGGACTATCTCTACGACCTCGATTCCGGTGCGGCGGGCATCACCGACATGTCGGTCATCGCCGAATACATCAAGGACACCACCGAGGCCCAAGACGCTTGGGACTACATCATGGGTCGCATCGACGAGATCCATGACCTCATCGCCGACGGCACCATCGACGTCGTCAACGCCCAGATCGGCGAAACGCTCGACTATGCCGACTTGAGTCACCTCACCCGCGCCAACTGATCCCCCGAAAAAACCATCACAAAGGAGAACGGCCATGTCGATTGTGCAGACGAAAGGCATCACAAAAAGTTATGACGGTTTTATGGCCAACAAGAACATCAGCTTCCAAGTCGATGAAGGGGAAATCAAGGCGATCGTGGGTGAGAACGGGGCCGGGAAGACGACACTCATGAACATCATCTACGGCCTTTTAGCGCCTGACGAAGGCGAAATCCTCATCCATGACGAACCCGTCACGTTCAAGTCACCTGCCGATGCCATCGCTCATGGCATCGGCATGGTGCATCAACACTTCAAACTCGTACCCTCGCTCACCGTCTATGAAAACGTCCTGTTGGGGATCGAGGAGACGAGGAATGTGAAACTGGGCAAAAGAACCTTGAAGACTCCTTTCATCGACCGCAAACGCGAAATCCGGCGGGTGCAGGAGATCATCGACAAGTACGGATTCAACCTCAGCGCCACCACCCGGGTGCGAAACCTCTCCGTGGGGGCCCAGCAGAAGGTCGAAATCTTGAAGATGCTCTATCGGGACGTGGACATCATCATCCTCGACGAGCCCACGAGCGTCCTCACACCGCAGGAGATCCGCTCTCTCTTCGAGACGATGCGCTGGATGAAGGAAAACGGCAAGACCATCCTTTTCATCACGCACAAACTCAAAGAGGTCATGGACGTGAGCGACAGCGTCATCGTCATCAAGGACGGCGAAGTCGTGGGCGACATGCGCAAGAGCGACACCGACGAGGTCGACATCGCCCGCCGCATGGTCGGTCGCGATGTCTTGCTCGAAGTCGACAAGCCCCGTCGCAAGTCGCCGGACGAGCTCTTCATCTATGAGGTCGAGAACCTCTCGACGGTGAGCGACCAAGGCGTCGAAGTGGTGAAAGACGTCTCTTTCGGCGTGCGCCGCGGGGAAATCCTCGGTGTGGCCGGTGTCGAAGGCAACGGCCAGACGGAGCTCCTCTATCTTTTGATGGGGCTCATGCACGCCACAAAGGGTCGAGTGTTCTTCAAGGGCAGAAACATCACCAACCGTTGGCCCAAGGACATCCGGCGCTTGGGCATCGGCATCATCCCCGAAGACCGCTACCTCCACGGTGCCTGCAAGGAACTCACCATCGCCGACAATATCATCGCCGGCTATCACGGCACCCCCGAACTGTGCCGGTTCGGTTTCCTGAAGCAACAAAAAATCCTCGAACGGCGTGACGAGCTCGTCGAGAAGTTCGACGTCCGCCTTTCCAACAAGGAAGGGCTCGTGGACTCCCTTTCCGGCGGCAACGCCCAAAAACTCATCATCGCGCGCGAGTTCAACGCCGACCCCGACCTCCTCATCGCCGCGCAACCTTCGCGGGGGATCGATGTGGGCTCGATCGAGTACATGCACCAGTCACTGCTCGATTTCGCCGCCCGCGGGAAGGCGGTCATCCTCATCTCGAGCGAGCTCTCGGAGGTCATGAGTCTCTCCGACCGCATCATCGTGATGTTCCGCGGGGAGATCATCGGTGAACTCGAAGCCGCCAAGGCGACCCGTGAAGAAGTGGGGTTGTTGATGGCGGGTATCACGAAGCAAGGGGAGGCAAGGCTCCATGGATAAAGAGAGCAGAATCAAGAAGGTCCTGAACGTGCTCCTCCCCGTGATCTTGGCCTTGCTTTTCGGAGCGGTCTTCATCGCCATCGCCGGCGAGAACCCGCTCACGACCTATGCCACACTCGTCCAACGGTCCCTCTTTGATTTCCGGGGCCTCATGCAGACTTTGCATTTTGCCGCCCCCTTGATCCTCACGGGGCTCGCGATCGGCATCAGCTTCAAAGCGGGGCTCTTCAACATGGGCATCGAGGCCTGTCTCCTCATGAGCGGCCTCTTCGTGGCCGTCTTGGGCTTCAGGCTCGGGCATCTCCCCTCCCCCGTCCTCATTCCCATCCTGCTCGGCGCGGGGATCCTCGTCGGGGTGCTCACCATCATCATCCCCGCTCTCTTGAAGGCCTTCTTCAATGTGAGCGAACTGGTGGTGACCCTGCTCATGAACTATGCCGTGATTCTGCTCGTGACCTATCTCGCGACCTATGTCTTCCGCGACCCTTCGAGAGGCTACATCTCCACCCACGTCATCAGCAGCAACGCCATCTTCAGCCGCATGTTCGGCACCAGGCTGACGCTTTTCTTCTTCATCGCTTTGGCGGTGTTCGCCCTGGCCTTCATCCTCTACAAGTACATGCGTCTCGGTTACGAGATGAACGCCCTGGGCAAGAATCTCCCCTTCTCGGAAGCCGTCGGCATCAACGTCCGCTGGAAGATCGTCACGATCATGTCGATAAGCGGCGCCCTCGGCGGGCTGGCGGGCGCGGGATGGATGATGAGCCACGCCTACGCCTACACGCCTTGGTTCTCCACGAACCCCGGTCTCGGCTGGGAGGGCCTTTTGATCGCGCTTCTCGGCTCCGAATCCCCGCTCGGGATCCTCATCGCGGCCATCTTTTACGGCGCCTTGAAATACGGCGGCTACACCATCGCCCGCTACACGAGCGTGCCGAGCGAGATCATCGGCATCATCCAGGCTTTCTTGATTTTGTTCCTTTCGATCCAGTTCATCCGCCGTCACCGCCTTTTGGACAAGTTCAAAGGTTGGTTCAAGACGGACAAATCCCATAAAGAGGAGGGTGCTTGAGCATGGACTTTGTCATGAGCGTTCTCGAGAGCACCATCCGTTACGCCGCGCCGATCATCCTTTGTACCCTGGGCGGCATCTTCACCTACAAGGCCAACATCATCAACATCGGCCTCGAGGGGATCATGCTCTTCGGGGGTTTCGCCACCGCTCTCATCCTCTATTTCCTGGGGTTCTATTGGCTGAGCATCCTCGGGACGGTCCTGGCCGGTGTGCTTCTGGGCCTGTTGTTTTGTTACTTCGGGATCACGAGGAAGGGCAACTTCATCATCACGGGTTTCGCCATCAACCTCCTCGCCATGGCCTTCGGCTATTACACGCTCGCGCTCATGGGTCGCACCGACATCCCCGTGGTGCGTCACCGGGCGACGATGATCCGTCTCGACTTCCCCCTCATCCGCGACATCCCCTATCTCGGCCGCCTCTTGAGCAACCACCCGCTTTTCACCTATGTGGCCTATCTGAGCATCCTCATCGTCTTCATCATCCTCTATCGCACCCGTTTCGGCGTGCATCTCCGGGTGACGGGTGAAAGCCCCGAGGCCGCGAAAGCGGTCGGGCTCAAAGTGGACCGCATCAAATACATCGGCGTCGTCATCGGCTCCATCTTCGTCGCTTTGGCCGGCTTCAACGTGACGCTCGAACACCTCGGCACCTACACCCCGGTCATCACCGGCGGGGTGGGTTTCATCGCCATCGCCGCCATCTATTGCGGCCGCGGCTCGCCCGGGGCCTCATCGCTCTATGCGATCCTTTTCGGTCTCATGCGGGCGCTCTCGGTCCGGCTTTCACTCATGATCGGCGCCGTGGCGGGTCTTTTCCAGGCTCTGCCGTATGTGACCGTCATCATCATCCTGGCCGTCGTGGCCATCGTCCGCAGCCAACGAACGAATGTGAGGAGTTATAGCCATGAATGACACCGCCCTGATTCTGGTCGATTTCCTCAAGGATTTCACCACGCCCGAAGGAAAGGTGTACTATCCGGAGGCCGACGCCGTCGTCGACAAAGCGGCCGCGCTTCTTTCCCTCGCCCGGAAACACGGTTGTCTCGTCATCTTCATCCGGCACAGCTACCGCAAGGGCAAGCCCGACAACAACCTCTCTTCCATGCGGTCTTGTTGCGTCGAGGGGACGGGGGGCGATGAGATCGACGAGCGCCTCCGGGTCGATGAAAAGGCGGACTATGTCATCGTCAAGCGCCGCTACAGCGCCTTCTACGGCACCGATCTCGATCTGGTGTTGCGCGAAAGGGGCATCAAGAACCTCCTCATCGCCGGCCTCAAGACGAACAACTGCGTCCATGCGACGGTCCTCGACGCCCATTACCGCTCCTACGACACGGTCGTGGTCGCCGATTGCATCGCCACGAACGACAAAGAGGCCCATCGCGTCTATTTGCGCGACATGGAGCGGTATCTATGCGAAGTGGCCACGCTCGCCGACATCGAAAAGAGATTCGAGGAGGGATGACGATGGTGAAAACAGACCTTGTAGCCGGCGGATATTCGAGCATCGACCGCATCATCAAAATTCGCCAAAAGGCGCAGATCGGCCATACCGCGATCGTCGACAACAAAGAGAGTTTCCGCCCCCACTTCGGCGGATGCGCGGTGAATGTCTGCGTGCTGCTCTCCCGCCTCGGTTGGCGGACGCTTCCCTTGATCCGGGTCGGCGACGACTACGAGTCGAGCGGCTACCGCGACCATCTCGAAGAGGCCGGCGTCGGTACCGACGCCGTCACGAAAGTCCCTTCCGAGAGCACGAGC
>SL_5KL_010_SEDDRAFT_10001118_pt1 | contig 16489 bp, 16 predicted proteins | sample SodLakKL_010_SED_FD_9118 | JGI IMG/M metagenome (IMG submission 9118)
GGCTGTTCATCTCAATGGTGGTTGAGGGGTCATTGACGTCGGCGACGGTTTCTACATCGCCGGTCCAGTCGAAGAACCGGTAGTTGTCTTCAGCCTCTGCCTCCACCTCGACCACTGACCCGGCATCATACTTGAACGTCCCTTCACCAGGGATAGTCACCGAGCCCCCCTCTGTGCTTGAGAGACTCAGGCTGAACCCGTTAGGATATCCTTCAAGCCAGGTGATGTTGTTCCAGCCGGCGTACATATCGATACTAACCGTGCCATACTCTAAAGTGCAGTCAGCGTCCACGAGAACCCAATATGCGCTGCCTACCTCCAGTTTCTCTATCGTGTCGATGCCGGCCTGAGGCCAGTACATGTCCCAGCTCTGGGTTGCCGTGCGCCAGATGTACACTATTAGCAGGTGGTCGGCGATGGACTCAAAACCTTCTCCGGGACTCGGCCCATCAGGCATGGTCGCGACGTACGTCACATGGTCGAACCTCGTAAGCTCATCTGCCTCTCCTGTGGGTGGTGCAGTCTGAGCCACCACCGAACTGGTTACAAAGAAAGCTGCAAGTATCACCGTAGCCACAAAACGGATTATCTTCATATGCTCCATCATCTGTTTCCTCCATCTTATCTAGCTAACGACGGTAGCGACGGCCGGACCCCGATGTTCCACGGAATTCCCCTTTCCGTCACTCCCACGAGGTTCTCTATTGCGGCAGCCAGGCCGTGTTGTTCCAGCCAGCGTAGAAATCAATGCTAACCGTTCCGTACTCCAGGGTGCAGTCTCAGGTGGTCTCCATTGGCTGGACAGGATAGGGGCAGTATTGAGGTGGAGTCCTGCTGTCCCTGAGAGGTATGGTGTTAGGGATTCTACCATACCTGCGTCTGCGTCTTCCATCGGCAGTGAGACGAATATTTCTGCCGAGGTCTTATAGCCCAGGGCTTGATGTGGCCGTTCATTGTTGTAGAAGTGGAAGTAGTGGCCAAGGCTGCGTCTGGCCTCTCTGCCGTCCTGATAGGCCTTCAAGTATATTTCTTCGTACTTCACCGTCCGCCACAGCCTCTCGATGAACAGATTGTCATTGTACGTGTAACGGAGGTTTCAAGAGAGGCAAGGATACGTGCGATGCCAGAGCTTTGCCGAAGGACAAGCTCGAAAGACTGGTTATCGAGCAGGTCAGGGAGAGGCTGCTTAACCAGGAGTCGTTGGTAGAGTTGGTCGGTCTGGTAAATCAGGAACTCGATTCCGGCAGTGATATGCTGAAGGAGAAGCTTGATGCCGCCGCTGCTGAACTGAATGACGTGCAGGCAAGGCTATCGAAGCTTTACGATGCTCTTGAGACCAGCAGGCTGAGCCTCGATGACCTTGCCCCCAGGATCAAGGATCTGAGGTCCCGCCAGGAGGAGCTAACCAGGGCGAGACTTCGATTGCAGCAGGAACAAAGCACAGGCAAGGCCAGGCACCTGGATGCCCGAATGGTAAAGGCTTATGCCGAAGACCTGAGACGTCTCCTCGATGAGGAACGTGTCGCCGAAAGCAAGGCATTCCTCCGCTCATTCATCAGGAGAATGGAGATCGACGGGGGAAGCGCAAGGGTACACTACGTCGTGCCTGTGCCGCCAGAGGGAGGGGAAGGAGGGTCAGTGGGAGTTCTGCCTTTGGTGAACTTTGGTGGGGAAGGGGGGACTCGAACCCCCACGCCTTTCGGCACATGATCCTAAGTCATGCTCGTCTGCCAATTCCGACACTTCCCCACCCGGCAACTAAGACGACCGGCACCACCCGCCGGCTCTAGCCCCGCCGACGGGATCCTCTTTTGGACTCGAATCTTCCGATCTTCAGTATTCGGGCTATGTTAGCATCCGCCGAGATACTGGGTTTCAGAACGGGCCTGGCACTCGTCATCACCGTCGTCACACCGGGTCCGTGCCCCGAAGATCTGCAGTCGCTGTGGATTACCACGCCTATAGTGGCAGCGCCCTTTCTATAGCATCTACCAAACACGTCATCGTGGTCCTCAATCAAGACTATGTCCCCGAAGCGCAGCTTATCCAGTCCGCACTTCTTCAGGGCTTTCTCATCTGACGTCATGATGTCATAATCGCCCGTGCCAATGCTCGTGGAGCCTACACCCGACCCCATTAGGAACGAGGGGACCACCGCAACAACCGGCACGTGGAGTTCCCCGTTCTTCTCGACGATCCCCATTCCCTCCAGGAGGTTCGGGTCGAGGTTGTAGACGTGAACATCGGGATGATCCGCCAACTTCAGCCCCTGCCCCATACCTCTGATCAGGAACTTGTCATCGTGCGTGAGTTGCTCCAGGACGTCCTGGCTGAAATCGATGAGGACATGCTCGGCCCCACCGTGATGGCCGGTAACCACACCCGTCCTTCCTTTGGCATCGCCCGTCACAACCCTGGCTTCGTTTCCTATGCAGGCATAGAAGTTGTAGCCCATGTTGGGAGCGGAGGATCTCTCCTTTTCATCAAGAATGCTTGAGACCCCCGGCTCGACATGGTCTACCTCCCAGCCCAACGCAGGATCACCAACACGGACATTGTAGGTAATCCCGCCTGTACCGGGAAGCATGAATGGCTCACCGCTGTGCGAAACGCGATGCCTCCCCGAATGCCCGGGCCTGGATACCGTCCCCTGCACCGATATCATGACCAGTCTGTCTTTGTTCGTTTTCATAATCGTCACCTCAGCCGACATCTTAACACAGCTACGCCGCTCTTGTGTACTCCCGGGTCTGAGCGTCATCGTAGAAGTGACACATGCTACCGGCCATCCCGCCCGGGCCGGATGATAGATTTGGACCGCGGCCGCGGTTATAATAGGCTGGACAGATATGAAGGCTTTGGTACAGCGGGTCTCGAAGGCCTTGGTCAGCGTGAACGACGATGTGGTAGGCAGCATCGGCCCGGGTCTCGTGGTCCTGCTCGGCGTCGCCCGGGATGATTCGCCGGAGGACGCACGCTACCTGGCGAACAAGGTGGTCAACCTGCGCATCTTCGCCGACCAGGCCAGTAAGTTCGCCCTCTCAGCGCTGGAGACGGCCGGCGAGATCCTCGTCGTCAGCCAGTTCACCCTGCTGGGGGACTCGCGCAAGGGAAGGCGGCCCAGCTTCATCGAGGCAGCTCAGCCAGAACTGGCAGAGGAGCTCTACGTGTTCTTCGTCTATGAGATCCGAACCACAGGGCTCAAGGTGGAGACGGGGCTCTTCCAGGAGCACATGCATGTCGAGATCCATAATGACGGCCCGGTAACCCTGCTTGTGGAGAGCAAGACGCGAAACCAGTCGCTTTAGCAATCTGTTGCAATAATGCCGCCCTTCTGTTATACTGCTCTCCGGTAATGAGCTGCCACGAGGTTCTTCAGAAGCAGGGCCACCGCATGACCCTCCAGCGGATGCTGGTCATCGAGGCGCTTCACAACGCCGACCGGCACATCAGCGCCGAGGAGATCTACAGGCAACTCCGTCGAAGTCACCCCTATGTCAACATATCTACCGTATACCGCACCCTGGAACTGCTCAAGGAACTGAACCTGATCACCGAGACCGACTTCGGAGAGGGTCGCGTTCGATACCACGTCGCCGAGAAGGGCCGTCACCACCATCTCATTTGCCACGGCTGCGGCAAGACTATAGACCTGGAGGATTCTGCACTGCATTCGTTGAGAGACGGCCTGCTGCGTGAGTATGGCTTCGACGCCAGCTTGAGGCACCTGGCCATCTCCGGCACATGCAGTTCATGCCGGCACAAGAGGGAGGAATCATGAACAAGAAGATCGTACTCGGAATCGCAGCAGCAGTGTTGGTGATGGTTATCGTGGCCGGCTGCGCGCCACCCGAATCATCGGCGGACATCGTAGCCGGCAGCGCGTTCATCACCAATATAGTCAACGACATAACCAACGGCAGGATGGAACCGCATACCCTGATCAGGCCGGGTGACTGCCCCGGACACCACGATATCAAGCCGGGCGACGTCAGGGCAGTGAACAACAGCAGAGCGCTCATCATCCACAACTACCAGCAGAACTTCGACTACATACATCAGTTGAAGGAAGCCGCCGATAACCCCGGCCTCGATATCGTCGTTATCGATATCATGGGCAACTGGATGGCACCCCCCGTCCAGGCCGAGGCTGTGAGCAAGATCGCGCAGACTCTGGCAGAGGTAGATCCCGATAACGGTGCCTTCTACCAGCAGAGAGCCGCAGATCGAATGGAGGCGATCTCGGAGAAGGGTGAAGAGGTGAGGGCCAGATTGCAGGATATGGGAGTGGACGGGATAAAGGTGGTGTGCGGTGAGATGCAGGCCGGGTTCCTGAGATGGGCGGGTTTCGACATCGTGGCTACCTATGGACGACCCGAAGACCTGAGCAGCGCAACACTGGAGGAGTTGATAGCTCAAGCCACCGCAGCCGGAGTTCCGCTGGTGATCGACAACCTCCAGAGCGGGGAGATCCCTACCCTGGCAGAGGATATCGGGGCCGTACATGTGACGCTCTCCAACTTCCCCGGCGGCTTCAGGAACACCGAGACCTGGGAGAAGGCGCTGGATAAGAACCTCGACCTGCTGGAGGAAGCACTGCAGCAGATCAGCTAACGATATGGATAGCACGGTAATCAGGATTAGAGACGTGGTGGTCTCCTACCGGGAGGACGTCGCTCTCCAGGGAGTGTCTCTGGAGATGAGGAAGGGAGAATTCCTGGGCATCATCGGGCCCAACGGCGCGGGCAAGACCACGCTGCTCACCGTGATCAACGGCCTTGGTAGACTGGTTCACGGAGAGGCCTGGGTACTGGGATCACGCGTTAACGGCACCAGCCGTACCGCATTGAGAAAGCGTATCGGCTACGTGGCCCAGGTTCAGAAGATAGACCCCAGGCTGCCCATAAACGTCAGGGAGACGGTGATGGTGGGATGCTACGGCCGCCTGGGACTGTTGCGCAGGCCCACCAGGGCACAGTGGGAAAGAGTCGACAACGTGCTGGAGATGGTAGGCATAGCCCACCTGGCCCGACGACCCATAGGGCACCTGTCGGGAGGCGAATACCAGAAGGCCGCTATAGCCCGTGCTCTGGTCCAGCAGCCTGAGATATTTCTGCTCGACGAACCGACGGCCTCGATCGACCCGCAGGCCCAGCGCGAGATCATGAGCCTGATACAGCTTATCCACACTGAGTACCGCATCACCACGCTGCTCGTCACTCATGACCTCAGGCAGTTGCCCTTGATCTGCGATCGCCTGCTCTTGATGAAGGAGGGGAAGATATGGAGGGAGGGTGCGCCGGAGTCGATGCTCGCGGAGGATGTGCTGAGCGAACTCTACAACGGTGCGACGTCGGCTGAGACCGCGTCCCTCTGCCCCTAGCTCCTGGTGATATTATGGACCTGTCGATCTTCCAGTACCAGTTCATGCAGAACGCCGTGCTCGCCGGCCTGCTGGGTGGCATCACCTGTGCCGTGATAGGCGTCTTCGTGGTGACCATGCACCTTTCGTTCATAGGCGTGTGCATCGCACATGCCGCCTTTGCCGGCGCCCTGCTCGGCCTCTGGCTCGGGTTCGAGCCGCTGATCGGAGCACTCCTGTTCAGTTTGGCCGCAGCCGCCATCATCGGACCTATGGCCGACCGTGGAGAACTGAATCCCGATACATCGATCGGCATCGTGTTCTCTCTCATGCTGGGACTGGCTTTCCTGTTCATGGGCCTCATGCCCGGAGCGAGGAGCGAAGCGTTGAGCCTGTTCTGGGGCAGCATATTGACCGTGACGCGGCATAACCTTATCTTCCTGGCGATCACCACGGCAGTCATAGTGGGCCTGGTGGTAGCGTTCTACAAGGAGATCCAGGCCGTGCTCTGCCATCGGGAGGTTGCCCTGGCCGTGGGCATACCGGCGACCTTTGTCTTCTACGGCCTGCTCTTCTCCGCCGGCGTGACCATCACCGCCTCGCTTCAGAGCATCGGCGGCCTCCTAATCTACAGCCTCATTCTGAATCCCGCCGCCGCAGCCTACCAGCTCACCTACAGCCTCAAACGCATGCTCCTGATCGCTGTTGGCTTCGGCGTCATCTCATGCTGGGCAGGACTGGCCATCTCTTACACGCTCGATACTCCTTCGGGGGCTTCAATCGTGATAACCTCCTCCGTGATCTTTGGACTGGCAACTCTTTTCTCTCCCAAGCGAAAGGTGAAACGCTGGCGGCAGGCCCGGCCGGCAGGTTAACTATGGAACTTCGAGAATACTTCGACGAAGTCGCTCCGACCTGGGATGATCTTGTCACCGAGGAGACCATGGGTCGCATCGCCGGCATCATCGACCGGCTGGAGATCAGGCCCCGGTGTCGTGTGCTCGACGTCGGCAGCGGCACGGGCATTCTGCTTCCCTTTCTCGCCACCAGCATGCGAGACGAGGGCACGATCCTCGCCATCGATATCTCGGCGGAGATGCTGCGACAGGGCAGGCGCAAGGCCTGCCCATCTATAGTTGAATTCGCTCAGGCCGATGCCATGGCCATTCCCCTGGCCGACGGCTCGGTGGATATCGCCATATGCTACAGCGTCTTTCCCCATTTCTACGACAAGCTCAGGGCACTGACCGAAATGGCCAGGGTGCTGAGTGCGACCGGCGCGCTGGTCATATGCCATACCATGAGCCGTGCCATGATCAACGAACTCCACCAGAACATCGGAGGCATAGTCGCCGACCACAGCTTGCCCGACGAGCGCGAGCTCAGGAAACAGGCGGAAAGATCCGGGCTGAGGATAACCTACTTCGAAGACCGCGCCGAACGATACCTGGTGATCGCTGAGAAGGACCGCCGCTGAGCCGGGCGGCCTGCCGAACCTGCTCCTTTCTACGATCGGATCTCTAGTTCGAGACTGATATCAAGAGCCCTGACTGAGTGGGTAAGGGCGCCGATCGAGATCATGTCAACGCCCGTCTCGGCTACACCACGGACGTTCTCCAGATTGATCCCACCCGAGGCCTCAACCAGTGCACGCCCGTGAACGGCCCTCACGGCATCATGCATGTCGACCGGGTTCATGTTATCAAGCATGACGATGTCCGCCCCCGCTTCTACGGCCTCCACGGCCTCCGGGACACTTGTGACCTCGACCTCGACCGTCAACCCCTGAGGAGCATTCTGTCTTGCCCTGCCCACAACATCCTTCATCGTCAGACCCCTGACACGCAGGGCAGCCAAATGGTTGTCCTTGATCAGTATGCCATCGCTCAAGCTTGTGCGGTGATTGTGGCCGCCGCCGACCCTGACCGCGTACTTCTCCAGAGACCTCAAGCCCGGAGTCGTCTTCCGCGTGTCCATGATCCGTACCGGCAACCCCTCGACCCTCTCAACGTAGCGGCTGGTCTCGGTGGCAATGCCGCTCAAGCGCTGGAGGAAGTTCAGTGCCACCCGCTCCCCCTTGAGAATACCGGCGATGCTGCCCGCCAATCCGGCCACAGTGTCCCCCGGACCAACCCCGGTCCCGTCCTCCAACAGCAGATCGACCTGCAACTCCGGGTCGACCCGCCGGAAAACCCGCCCGGCCAGCTCCACGCCGGCCAGGATGCCCTGCTCCTTCACTACGATACGCCCGACTCCGCACCACTCTCCCGATATCAGGGAGTCGGTCGTAGCATCGCCCCCGCCCAGATCTTCGGCCAGGGCACGCTCGATTATCTCGTCGATCAGATCTCTATTCGCCGGCATTCTTCCTGAAGACTATGTGTCGCTGCCACTCCGGCAGTGCGCGAGGAAAATCCGTACGGAAGTGGGCGCCTCTGCTCTCTTCGCGCAGCAGGGCGGCCTCGGTGATCAGCCTGGCACATAACACCAGGTTGTGCAGTTCATGAGAAGGACGGTCGCTCGGTTCGGGTAGTGACGCTTCCCACGTGGCCAGCGTCCGTGCGGCATCCCGGAGCTCCTTGCCGGAACGCATAATGCCCACCTTCTCCCACATCAGTGACTGAAGCCCGGGCAGGTTCAGCGGCGGGCAGGTGGAACATCGCTCGTATTCGGGCAGAGCGCACGGGTCATCAACTGGCAGAGGAACCAGGTCCTCTCCGCAAGCCGCCCGCTCGGTCGCCTCCACCACCCGCTTGCCAAAGACAACCGACTCCAGCAGCGAGTTCGAGGCCAGTCTGTTGGCACCGTGCACTCCGGTGCAGGCCGTCTCCCCGGCAGCAAATAACCCCTTGATGTTCGTCTCCCCCCAGCTGTTGACCCTGACTCCTCCCATAAGGTAGTGGGCGGCCGGCGCCACAGGAATCAGCCCCTTTGTGATATCGAGGCCGTGTTCCTGACAGAAGCGGTATATCTGCGGAAAACGGGTCGTGACCAGCCGGGGTGACAGGTGGGTGACGTCGAGAAAAACACTATCGCTATCGGTCTTCTGCATCTCGTATACGATGCTACGGGCTACGATGTCCCTGGGCGCCATCTCAGCCTCGGCCACGTAGTCGGGCATGAAACGACGGCCCTCCACATTTCTCAGTATGCCACCCTCGCCTCTGACCGCCTCGGAAATCAGAAAAGGAGCCACTCCCGGCAGACGCAGAACCGTGGGATGAAACTGGAAGAACTCGACATCGCTTATCTCGGCACCGGCCGCGAAGGCCAGGGCTATCCCATCCCCGGTTACCACGTCCGAGTTGGTAGTGTACTTGAAGAGGCGACCCGCGCCCCCCGTGGCCAGGATCAGGGAGCGGCAGCGATACTCCTCGACAGAGCCGATACGACAGTCGAGCGACCTTACGCCTTCGACACTGTCGTTCCGCAGAAGTATCTCGGTGGCAAGGCAGTTCTCCAGGATCTTGACCCCTGTCGACCGCACCCGGCGACTCAAGGTGACCTCGATGTGCTCCCCGGTGGCATCTCCCCCGGCATGCATGATGCGCGACACGCTGTGTGCTGCCTCCCGCGTCAGGGTTATCTCTCCATTCAGCGTGTCGAAGGGCACCCCGAATCTGATCAGATCGGCAATGCAGTCGGCAGCCTCATCGGTCAGGATCCGCACCGCGTCAGCATCGGAAAGACCATCACCCGCAGCCAGGGTATCATCGAAATGCAGGTCTGGCGAGTCGTCCCTGCCCATAGCCGCAGCAATGCCACCCTGGGCGTACCTGGTGTTGCAGTCATCTACACTGCCCTTGGTCAGGATGAGCACACTTCCCTGCTCTGCGGCCAGAAGTGCAATGTAGAGTCCGGCAATGCCGCTGCCGATGATGATGTAATCGAACTGGTTGTTCTTCATCGACTGGCAAGATCCCGGGCTTCCTCCGTTCCTCGCTCACGCAGTTTGTATCTCTGGACCTTCTCCGTGCCCGGAGTCCTCGGCAACTCGTCCATAAACTCAATATACCTGGGCACTGCGAACTTCGGCAACTGCTTCCTGCAATACTCAACAAGCTCCTCGGGTTCCAGCTTCTCACCTTCTATCAGAACCACGGAGGCCTTAACCTCCTGTTCTCCGACCTCAGACTCGACCCCGGAGATGGCGGCATCCTTGACCTGAGGATGGGCTCTGAGCACGTCCTCCGTATGATCGATGGGAACGAATTCCCCCGCCCTCCTTATGCTCTCGGACCTCCTCTCCTTGAAGACCAGTACTCCGCGCTTCATGTGGCCCAGGTCTCCGGTGTGAAACCACAGGTTACGCCACGACTCAAGGGTCTTCCCCTCCTGTCTGTAGTAGCCCTTGAAGATGATGTCCGGCTTCTTCGGCCTGCATACGATCTCACCTACTTCGCCATCGGGGAGCTCCCGATCGGCATCGTCGAAGATCTTGACCTCGAAATCGTCTCCCGGAGGTCCGCATAGATCATCCGGGTTGCCCTTATCCAGTTCCATTATGCAGGGGAACCCGACCTCTGTCATGCCGAAGGTGTTGTAGCACCTGCCTATCCCGAACCTATCCCGCACCTCGTCAAGACAACGGGGCAGCACCGCATTGGCCTTCTCGACCGGGTTCTCCCGGTCATCGGGCCGCTCCGGCATACCCAGTAGCATGTCGTATATGGCGAAGTGTCCGGCAAACACGTTGAAGCCTGTCTCCCTTGCCTCCTCCCAGAAGCGACTGGAACTGAATCTCCTGCCCAGCACGAAACTGGCCTCCGATGCGATGGACGTCATGAAGCCGGTCACCCTGACCACGTGGTAGAGGGGCAGGGGACAGAAGAACCGGTTATTCTGTGATGTCTGCATCATCTCAGCCCACTTCTTTGCGTGGTGAATGTAGTACGTGTGCGGCAGCATGGCCGCCTTGGGCAACCCGGTGGTCCCGCTCGTGAAGATAAAGGTCGCGACATCGCTTCCTTCCATATCGACGGAGGGAGGATCATCGGCGCCCGCTTCTTTCACCAGGGCAGCGTAGCTGAAGACGCCTTCGGAGGACACCCTGACATCAGGCTCGGCATACACCACCATCCTGCCCACCGATTGTAGCTGATCGCGAACATCATCATAGATGTGTCGGTCGATCACCATAGCATCCAGGCTACAATGCTCGATTATGTCCCCCAGGAGCTTCCCCTTGAACTGCGGGTTGATGGGCACGTCGATCGCCCCCAGTTTCATGGCGCCCAACCAGGTATGCAGATGCTCCGGGATATTCGGGAGCATGATGCCGACTTTGTCGCCCTTCCCGATACCGAGCCCGGCCAGCGCGTTAGCCACTCTGTTCACGTCGCGATCGAACTCTCCGTAGGTATACTCCTTGCCTTCGAAGACAAGAAAGACGCGGTCACGATTCTTCTTCACCTTGTCTTCAATCCAGGATCTCAGGTTCATGTATTACCTCCTTGTATAGATATCCGCCTGAAAGGATGGCCGGAAAGGGTGACAAGCACTCCACAGCATCATCAGATCGTCGCTCATCCCGCGAAAGTCCGCCTGTCCGTGATAGGACACTGAAGTTGATGATAAGGTGTCCTCGATGGTTTGTCAACAGATCGTCCCTCCACGGTTGCCTACCCGGGATTATCCAGGTCGATCCGCAGGGCCATGCCCTCGTCATAGACCGCCGCTCGTCTAAAACCCATACTGAAGTACAACCTCTGGGCGGCAACGTTGTATCTGCTCACACCTATTTCGATTCTCCTGGCCCCTTTCTGCTTCAGGATCTCCAGGCCCCTGCCCAGCATGATCTTGCCGAACCCGCGTTTCTGGTATTTCCTGTCCACCAGGAGTATGTCGACATTGTAATACGCTCTCCGCCTGTCGATGGCCAGCACCAACAGGCCGACAGCACGCTTGCCCTCCATGAGCACATAGGGCCGACGTACCCTTCGCTTGGCCAGCGCGTAACACAGTGAGGTCTTGGCATCGAGAACGAATGACCGTTGGCTCTCATCAACCTCCAGGCTCATTGCATCCCAGTAGTTTTGCTCGGAGTATGCTCTCAGGCTGGTGAACCGTGGATATGTCGTCTCCTCTTCGATCACCCGGCGCATGTCCTTTCGAAACCAGTACCACTCGCCGTCCGTCCTCCTCATCGTCTGGCTCTCGTTGCCCATATGTATGTAGCCCAGCCCGGCATCCTGGTCGAAGTACAGGTTGAACTCGTATCCGAGCAAGCCACCTTCGCCGCAGGCAATACCGTTCACATTCTCGGCGAGAATCGCCTGACCTTCCCTATCATACGCCAGAGCCGTCTTCCAGGCCCTTCTGGACAGCAGTCGTCGATCAACCATGCCCCTCATCAACCTCACCAGGTCGTCAACTGTGGTTCTGATGGAATGGTCTATCCTCTGCACAACGGGAAGACGGACCAATACCGTCTCCTTGATGCACCCGTAGGAGACCGTATCGGCATCACATCCCTGCACGGTATCGACCATCCCCAGCGGCTCGAATATGTTCTTGCGCTGATAGTCGACCAGCTTCATCCCGCTCACACGCTCGACTATTTCCTGCAGCAACACGTCGTTGGAGGCACTCCAGTCGTCGGTACGACTGCCCGGCTCGAACTCCAGAGGTGCATCGCCTATGGTGGCCAGCACATCATCGAAGGTAATCGGCGCTTCGTAAGCATAGGTCTCAATTCGGAATCGGTCTTCGTCGGTGAGAGCCTGATGCTGCTCCGACCGGGATAGCTCGATCATCTTCCCGCCATGGAAGTAGTCACGAATGCCGCTTGTCTGATACAGTAGATGCTTGATCGTTATCTTCGATGCGTGCCGGTACTCCGGGATGTACCGGTCCAGGGTGTCCCGGAGCGCGACTTTTCCTCGGTCGATCAACTGCATGATGCACAGCCCTAGCAACAGCGTAGACCTGGCAGACATCAGGTAGGTAGAATCGGGTGACGTTCGAATGCCCTTCTCGCGATCGGCATAGCCGTACACCTTCTTGTGCACGATCCGGTCATCGGCGAGGATGACGACAGCACCGGAGATGTCCCATTTCTCCGCTACCACATCGATGCGTTGCGACAGCCTTTCGAAGTCGACCTCCTTGTGGTTCATCCCTCCACCCCGTGGTAGCCGGCCCTGCAAAAGAGTGAAAGCAGGTTCCGCTTCGAAGGACAGCAGAAACGATCTCCAGTCATCTTCATGGGCTAACGACCGACCTCGATAGGTCGCTCCGGGGACGAACAACCAGCCTGATGAAGATAGCTGAGAGGATGCAGAAAACGCCCAGGTAGGTGAACACCGGCAGGAAGCTCCCATCCGTCAGGTCCAGGATGTAGCCGCCTAGAGAAGGGCCGAGCAGCCCGGATAGATAGCCGAAAGCGGTGAACACCAGGCCGAAGATCGCCCCGAAGTGCTTGATTCCGAAAGAGTCCGAGACCAGCGGAGCAGATACGGCGAACAGGGTTCCATAGGAGAACCCGATGACGGCACCCAGAAACGCGGCCACTCCGATGGTGCCCACGTGGGGAAGCACGAAATACGCGCAGGCCGCGGCAAGGAAGGTCGATACCAGCGTGCGGTGCCTCCCTACTATGTCGGATATGAAGCCGCTGAGGATCCGGCTCAATCCGTTTGTCAGGTTGAAGGCAGTGAGTAGCAGGGCAGCAGACTCGCCGAACCCCCTGGCCCGGCCAAAGGATATCGACAGAGTCACCATCGCTATACCGGCCGCACCCTGGAGGGCCCAGGTCAGCCACAGATACCAGAAGCTGCGGGTCCTGATGCTCTCCCTGGCCGTCATGGAATAATCCGCAGTCATTACCTCTATCGATCTGCTGGATGTACCGGCCTCGCCTCTGGCCGTAGTCTGGCCGGCTTCAGAGCCGCCCGCGCCCACCGCTGAACCTGATGACGATAGCGCGTCGGAGTAACCTGCCCTCTCCGGAGACTCAACGAACAGGGCGCCCAGAATCCCAGTGCCGACTATCAGAAAGGCCAGCAACCTGTTCATAGGCTCGTAACCCATCGTCAAGAGGAGGCTGCTGAACACCGGCGCCATGATCGCCCCCCCGATGCCGAAGAACAGGTTCACCGTCCCCGATGCCAGTCCCTTTCTGTGAGAGAACCATCGCTGGACAACGGTCACTCCAGGCAGATAGATGAAGCACGAACTCGCGCCGGTCAGGAAGGCCCAGACATATATGAAGTGGATGCCGGGAGCATAAGAGGCAGCGAGCAAGGCCAGACCGCAGACTACGGCGCTGATGGCAACCATCGGCCTGGCGCCTGTCCTCTCCTGCCACCGACCCACCACGAACATGAAGGTCCCCACGCCGGCAAGCATGAAGAACAGCACACTGCCTGTATCCCCTTGACCAACACCGAACGTATCCTGCCAGTACGCCGCCATCACTCCGGGATAGCCAAAGATCATCGCGCCCGGCCAGAATATGGCTACACAGCTGCCGACCGCTGCGAGGACACCCCTTCTCGTTCGGGTCATGTTGTGCCGTTTGCTCCTTTCAGGAGTAACGACACACTATCGCATTGAGTATTCAACTCCATCTGGAAACACAGGGCACCGACATACCATGGGCATGCTCCATGACCAGAACACCGGGCATAGACCGGGCCAAGGCACGGATCAATGCTGGACGGCAGTCCGGCTATGCCGATCGTTGCCGCTCCAAACCGGAATCAGAAGACTCCGGCGTCGCCCTCCGTGGTGCCCTGCTTGCCTATCACGCTGGCCCTGGCAATCCTCATGGTTGCTCCCGACTCGACCTTGAGAAGCACGGTCTCCTCATCAACGCCCTCGATCTGTCCGTAGATGCCTCCGGCCGTGACCACACGGTCGCCTGACCTCAGTTCCCTGGTCATCTCCTCCTGCTCTCTCTGTTGTCTCTGTCTCGGCCTGATCATGAGGAAGTACATGATGGCGAAGAACGCCACCAGCAGGAGAATCATCGGTCCTGCGCTTAAAAGCCACTCCATATGCCCTCCTTCTTTGAGCTATTTGTCGCTAACCTCGCCCCCCAGCGACCATGGACTGGTCCTGCCGATCCTGATCTCGGCCAACCGGCCCGCCCAGTCACCGCGGGCTGCAAAGAACACTAGTTTATCACTTCTGGTGCGTCCAAACCACTTCCCCTTCTTCTGACCCTCGACCAGGATTTCGACCGGCCTGCCCTGAAGTCGGGCGTTTATGTCGCTGGCTATGCCCGCCTGCAGCGCTTCGATTCTGGCAAGCCTCTCCTTCTTGATTGCCTGCGGAACGTCGTCCCGGTATTCGCGGGCGGCCTCGGTGTCAGGGCGAGGAGAATAGGCTGCGACATGAACCACGTCAAACCTCAGGCTCTCAATGAGCGAATAGGTGTGGCCGAACTGCTCGTCCGTCTCGCCGGGGAAACCAACGATGATGTCCGTGCTGAGCGACACCTCCGGGATCCTGCGACGGATGGTATTCACCAGTTCAATGTACCGCTCCACGGTGTAACCGCGCCCCATCGCCTTCAGTATGTCATCGTCGCCCGACTGTACCGGCAGTTCAATGTGCTCGCATACCCGGTCGCTGCAGGCTACCGTGTCGATCAGTTTCAGGCTGATGGCCTTCGGGTGATTGGTCAGGAAGCGGATTCTGGCCAGCTCGTCGATGCGGTTCAACTCGGTCAGCAGGTCGGCAAGATCGGGATGCCCGGGTAGATCATGTCCATAGGAATCAACGTTCTGTCCCAGCAGGGTCACCTCTCTGATGCCTTGCCTGGCCATTCCCTGTACCTCGCACACTACGTCCTCCACTGGGCGACTCACCTCCCTTCCCCTCCTGTAAGGGACAACGCAGTACGAGCAGAAGTTATCACAGCCCTGGATTATCGGGACGAAGGCGCACGGAGAGGCAGCCCGCTGTAGACTCGCCCTCTCCAGAGACATGCCCTGCCTCTTACACCAGGCGACAAACCCTTCATAGTCGCCCGGTCTGAACGAGAAATCAACCTCGGGAAACCGTCCGGCCAGATCATCGTCGGAACCGACAAAACATCCGGTCACCAGTACCCGGAGGTCCGAACGCTTGCTCTTCAACCCTCTCAGCAGACCGAGGGTGCCCAGCACCTTGTTCTCAGCGCTCTGCCTGACCACGCAGGTGTTGAGAACAACCAGGTCGGCGTCGGACAGGTGAGTAGCCGGCTGACCACCGGCAGACTGTAGATAGCCGGCAATCCGCCGTGATTCCGCCCTGTTCATCTGGCAGCCGATCGTCCATATATGATATCGCAGCATCGTGTCATCACCTTCGCAAATCCGGGTCAAAGCCCACGGACACAACCCACCCAGCTTGCTCTATTATAGTGGAAAACAGGCGATCAGAGAAAACAGACCGGATACACAGACGAGAGCGCAGAGCCAGACGTTATCACTGTCCAGAAGGGTCCGCTGACCCGGCGCGGCGCCTCAATGCATAGCTACCCGATAATCAGGTCATCCAGCCGTCTCTTCGGCACGTGATGCACGCCTTCGGCGTCCCGCCAGTACCTGATGCTCCCGTCGCGCCCCAGTTCCTCGATAACTACGGTCTCCTTCGGTCTGCCCAGAGCGAGCACCAGCAGCACCTCATATCGCGACGGTATCTCCAACGCCTTGCCGAGCCCTTCCTTGTTTGCACTTCCGATCATGCAGCCCCCCAGGCCCCTCTCAGTTGCCCCGAGCATGATGCTCTGCGCCGCTATTCCGTGGTCGCAGCCGAAAGACCGGCTTATCTCAGTGTCCCCGAGGATGATTATGTAGGCAGAAGGCCTCTCTCCTTCACGCGGGCCCGGCCAGTCCTTGAGATACCCGGCCCACCCGAGATGAGGGAAGATCAGCGAGTTCTTCGCAGGATCACAGGAGAGGATGTACCTCAGCGGCTGCAGGTTCATCCCCGACGGCGAGAGCCTCGCCAGATCAACGAGTTCCTTTAGCGTCGCGATACTTATGTCAACTTCTTGCTCAAACCGCCTGTAGCTTCTGTTCCTCAATACAAGATCTTAGTATATGGAGTAACAAGAAGAGACAGCTCCGGCTACAATAAGAGTTGATGGTGTCGCTTAGCACCAAATCTAAAGCAGGAGGAGCTATCTCAGATGAA
>SL_5KL_010_SEDDRAFT_10001119_pt1 | contig 16480 bp, 14 predicted proteins | sample SodLakKL_010_SED_FD_9118 | JGI IMG/M metagenome (IMG submission 9118)
TTGAAGGAACTGGCTGATGAACTGGATGAAATAGTAAATCAATTTGTTATCAAGTAAGGGTTCGGAACTCTGACAGGAGGTCTTTGGGGACCTCCTGTCTCCCTTATTGCCGAACAGGTTAATGCAGGGAAAGTTTGTTTTTCCGGATGAAAACCCGGCCTGACAGTACAGGGCAAAAAATCGCATCATTTTTCCCGACAGGATTGTGAAGGGAAGGGGGGCAGGCATTGAGTGTGGAGCATAGATTTTTTCCCCCGCAGGGGCAGGAAATTCTGGGTGATTTGCTGCAACTGAGCAGGGAATTCATAAAAACTTCCCGCGAGGGATTGGATTATAAGCAAATTGCTGCTGATCTGCGCCGCCTGACTGGAGCCAGGGCAGTACTTGTAAATCGCCATCAGGAAAACGGGCAGGGGATGAAAATAATGGCTGTGTGTGCCTGTCCGGAAGACCTGGAGGTGGCCCGGACTGTACTGGGGGAGAAGCTGGAAGAGATCCAGTGGCCTCTCCAGGCAGCCCAGATTCGAAAATTGAAAAAGAAAAATTTCGCTATATTGCCGGGATTGGAAATTGCTCTGGCCGGAACTTCCCGGGAAAACACCGGACGTCTTCTTGATGAAAAGCTTAAACCGGGAGCAGTAGGAATTCTGCAGGTAGGAGAACCAGAAACAGCCCAATCCAGCATCACCATCATAATGGGTCCGGGGGAGAAAATTGCTCATCAAGAAATACTGGAACTATTTGCCGGTCACGTGGAACTCCTCATGGAGCGTGCAGAGAGAGAAAGAGCCCTTCGCCAGAGTGAAGCCAAGTTCCGCTTAATATTTGAGAATGCACCCCTGGGTCTTTTTCACTTTAATGATCAGGGTCGAATAACCGCCTGTAATGAGCGTTTTGTGGAGATAATTGGTTCCAGCCGGGAACAGCTACTCGGACTCAATATGTTAAAACTTCCCGATGAGAGGATTACCGGGGCAATCCAGGATGTCCTCCAGGGGAACTCCCGGCGAGTCGAGGGAGATTACAGATCCTTTACCGCGGAAAAAGTTACACCAGCCCGGGCTTTTTTTGCTCCCCTGCAATCCAGCCAGGAGGATGTGGCCGGAGCCATGGGAATTGTGGAGGATATCGGGGAACGCAGGGCGGCGGAAAAAACCCTTGAGGAAAGGGAGGCCCGACTCCAGGCCATTCTCCAGACTGCCCCCATTGGAATAGGGGTGGACGTGGGACGAATCATCCAGGAATGCAATGAATATCTGGGGGAAATGACCGGTTATGAGCCCGGAGAATTAATCGGGCAGGATGTGCGCGTCCTCTATTTTGATCAGGAGGAATATGACCGGGTGGGACGGGAAAAATTTGCCCTGCTGGAAAAAACAGGCCGGGCCACCCTGGAGGCCCTGTGGCGAACAAAACAGGGTCAGCCCATAGAAGTTTTATTGAATGTTACCTGGCTCAATCCGGACAATCACAGGGAGGGTTCCACCTTCACCGCCCTGGATGTAACGGATCAGAATAAAAATGAAAAAAGACTTTACTTCTTGAGCTATCATGATCCCCTGACCCGGGTAAAAAACCGCACCTACCTGGAAGAAGAGATGAAAAGGCTGGAGGAGTCCGGTAATTATCCCATCAGCATAATAATAATGGCGGATATTAATGGGCTTAAAATGATAAATGATGCCTATGGGCACCGGGTAGGAGATCAACTCCTGCAGAGGGCTGCGGATTTAATGGAAGCCTGCTGCGGGGAAAAGGGTATCATAGCTCGCTGGGGCGGAGATGAATTTGTTTTCCTGCTGCCGACAACTGAGCCTCAGAAAGCGGAATCCATGGGCCAGTCCCTGATAGCTTCCTGTATGGGAGTAAGTGTTGCGGGAGTGCCCCTGTCCATTTCCTGGGGGATTAGCTCCAGTGAGAATGAGGAAAAAGGCCTGGAGGAGGTTTTACAGGAAGCCGAGGATCAGATGTACCGCCATAAATTGGCCGAGGACAGGAGCGTGAGGAGCTCTGTTCTTTCCGCAATCCTGAAAACCCTGGGCTTAAAAAGTGATGAAACTGAGGAACATGCTCTGCGGATGCAGCGAATGGCTTTTGCCATGGGGGAGCAGCTCGCTCTTTCCCAGGACGACCTGGATCGATTGATTCTCCTGGTGGCTCTGCATGATATTGGCAAGATATCAATAGGGGAAGATATTTTGCGCAAACCGGGTCCCCTGACCTCAGAGGAATGGGAAATCGTGAAAAAACACCCGGAAACAGGATATCGACTGGCAATTTCCACTGGAGAATTTGCCCATATTGCCGAGGAGATCCTGTCTCATCATGAGCACTGGCAGGGCTCAGGCTATCCCCGGGAATTAAAAAAAGAAAAAATTCCTCTTCTGGCCAGGATTGTTTCGATTATAGATGCCTATGATGTTATGACCAATGGGAGGCCCTATAAGGAGCCTATGAGCCGGGAAGAAGCGCTAAAGGAATTGGAGCGCTGTGCAGGAACCCAGTTTGATCCCCGGCTGGTGGAGATTTTTGTTGAATTACAGAAAAAAGCAAGGAAAAATGAACAAGCAGGGAGGTAAAGTGGATGAGTGGTTATGGACAGACCCAATTTATTACTTTTCAGCTGGCCGAGGAATTATACGGGATAGATATATTAAAGGTGGAAGAAATCCAGAGGATGAAAGAAATTTCCCTGACCCGGGTGCCCCAGGTGGAGGATTTCATTGAAGGCATTGTCAACCTGCGGGGTAATGTAATCCCCGTGGTTGATCTCAGAAATCGCTTTGGCCTGGAGGACAAGGAAATTGATAAACAGACCCGGATTATCGTGGTAAATATTAAGGATCGCTCCCTTGGTTTCCTGGTGGACCGGGTCAATGAAGTTATAGATGTAGATCAGGAGGCCATTGATGACCCTCCTGAAGAAATCAGCAGGATTGACGCCTTCTTTATCCAGGGAATTGCCCGCCACGAAGAGGAACTGGTAATAATCCTGGAAATCGAGAATATTTTAAGCTCTAACGAGCAGGAAGAAGTAGTGGAGGTAGCAGCAGGGGAGTAATAGCCGAGAGGAGATTAATTAACCCACGGTGGTACAACTGGCCTGTAGCTTATTAGCTGCAGGTCCTTTTTTTCTGAATTTAAAGCCTGATCAGACTGATGGGGGAGCCCGAGCGAGCTTAAAACAAATTAGTGGCATATAAGAGGTTGCAGCCCGAGCTAATGTTCCCGCAGGAGAGGGAGAAGGCTTAAATCAAGGGGAGTCTCTATTGACCCCCGGGACAAAAAACAATAAAATACTAATTGCAGGAGAAATGCGAATTATTTGGGAGTATTCAAGGGAAAATAGCCTGAGAACAGAAAATAAAGGCGAGAAAGAACAGGGAGGTAAATTAAAATGTCGGGGGTTTTAGGGGTTTTTCTGACTGGAAAAGGAGATCAAGAACTGGAGGACATGGCCGAACCATTATCCTATCGGGGCAGCAAATTGATTCAGCAAAAAGGGGCTGACTTTGCCCTGGGCACCCTGATCTGGGGAAAGGAAAGTGGCTATGATGGCCCGCCTCTGGTGCTGGAGGGTTACTGTCGGGACAAAATGACGGGAAAACTCCTGGATAAAAAGGAACTGGACAAGAGATATTGGGAACAGGGGCCCCTCATGCTCCACGGGGTAGAAGGAGAATTTATACTGGCCCTGTATAATGGGCCGGATGACTTTTTACTGGCCCGGGACCGCATGGGAGTAAAATCCCTGTATTATGCCCGTACCGATAATAGCTTTTATTTTGCCCCCGAATTCAAGGCCCTGCTGGGTCAAGAGGGGGAAATAGATGAGTTTCCACCGGGACATTATTATCATCCCCGGGAGGGATTGACCCGCTATTTTAAGTGGCCGGATCAGCATGCAGGCCCTCCTATTGGGGAACTGGATAACGAAATCAAAAGATTGCGGCTCCTGTTGGAAGAAGAAGTCCGGCTCATGACTTCCACCGGTTCCCGCTGGGGGCTTTATCTGAGCGGGGGACTGGACAGCAGCGTAGTTGCCTTCCTGGCTGCAGAAATTTATGAGGAGCCGGTTGATGTTTTCACCGTGGGAGTAAGGGGTAGCGAGGATATTGAATTTGCCCGGGAGGTTGCGGAGCGTATTGGTGCCCGCCATCATGTTTATACCTATGATCTGGAAGAGATGCTGGAGGTTGTTCCCCGGGTTATTTATCACCTGGAGTCCTTTGATTCGGCCTTTGTCCGATCTTCAATTCCCAATTACCTGGCCGCCCAGATGGCTCGTCAGCACGAGATGCAGGTAATGCTGACCGGGGAAGGATCTGATGAAATTTTCGCCGGCTATGAATATTTAAAAGATATTGATAGCCCCAGGAAGATCAACAACGAACTGCATAAACTGGTCAGGAAAATGCACGGAACCGGCCTGGAACGGGTCAACCGGATGAATGCCGCTTTTGGGATGGAATGCCGACTGCCTTTCCTGGGCCAGCGCCTGGTGGAGAGGGCCATGAATTATCCCCTGGAGTGGAAGCTTAAAGGCCGGGCTGAAGGTGTGGATAAGTGGATTTTACGAGAATGCTTTGCCGGAGACTTAGAAGAAGTGGCCTGGCGGGAAAAACAGCAGTTTGATCAGGGTTCAGGTTCCTCGGGACTCCTGGAAAATCATGCCAACCGGATAATAAGTGATGAAGAGTATGAAAGGGAAAAGGAAGAGGCGGAGGTGGCCATCCGCAGTAAAGAAGAATTAATGTATTATAGAATATTCCTGGAATACTTTCCTCCTGAAGTGGCGCCGCTGGTAGGTCGCTGGGTTTCTACTGGATAACTCCCGGTTATTGTCAGCCTGCTTCCTATTACTGCTGCCGGGGCCAGGGGAAAATAAAAAAACCGGGTCCGGTGGATAATGTCACCGGTTCCCGGTTTTTCTTATTAAAATCTATTCCTGATCCTCATGCCCCTGGCGCAGAACTTCGAACTTACCAGTCTTCTGATCCAGGCTATAAATATTAAAATTGGTCCGAAAATCTATCCCCTCCCGGTGATGGGCAAAATTAATTGAAGCTGACCCCCCGGGGCCGGACTGGATTCGATGAAAAACGTGGCTGGGCCAGGTCAATAGACAGCCTCCCTCATAAAGAAGGGAGCCGCCTTTTTTAATAAAGTCGGGGCCCACCTCGAATGTTTCCAGTTCTCCCGTCTGCAGAGAATAAAGCTCCACATAGCGGTTTCCCTGGAGGACCAGGAGATGATCTGCCTGATGGGTGTGCATGTACCAGGGTCGGTTAACCTTTCCCACCGGCCCTGGAGAAAGGGCCTCGCTGGAGTGGATAACCCGGTCCACTGCATCGATGCGGGGCATCATTTTTACCGGAACCAGGTCAAAGGTAACTCCTGGAGTCCGGCGGAAAACCGGCATTTTTAGCACCCGATAGTGATGCGGTCGTTCCTCAATTATTTTGGTATTAGAGGCCATAATTATTCCTCCCTGTTTTTCCGGCCGTCTCTGATTCTTCCTGATGCACTAGTACTTGTTCTGCATTGAGGGGGCGTTTCCTGCAAATAATTCCGAATAAAAAGTATTAAAAAGGAAAGGATAACAATGGAGGGGGTAGAAGAAAATAGGAGAATAAATGAGGCAGGAGGCTGCTATGAATGATTTTGCAGGAGTACTGATTTCCTTTGTTTTCGTTTTTTTAATTATCGGTACCGCGGAGTTTTTAAGGGGGAAATTTCACCTGGGGGTAGAATTTACTCGAAAATTTATCCATATCGGGGTTGGCCACTGGGTTTTGCTGGCTGTAATCCTGATTAACAGCCGGGAGTGGGCCTTAATTCCTCCTGCTGCTTTTGTCCTGATTAACTTTCTTTCCAGCAGAAAAAACCTTTTTCAGGCCATGGAAGGTGCTGCCGCAAAGGGGCTGGGCACCGTATATTATTCCCTGTCCCTGTTAATCCTGGTCTTTTTTTTCTGGGGTGAAGAGGGAACTCCCTTTCTCCTCGCGGGGATTATGGTTATGGCCTGGGGTGACGGCCTGGCAGCAATAGCCGGAAAAAGGTGGGGTCAAAAGAGGATTCCCGGCCTATCCCAGGTTAAAACCTGGGTGGGATCGGCCGTAATGTTGCTCAGCAGCATGCTGGTGATTTTGTTGATCCTTAACCACTTTTTCTCCCTGAATATGCTGCACCTGGTAGGGATCAGCTTCATAATCGGACTGGCAGCGACGGTACTGGAGGTCATATTTCGTTCGGGCTGGGATAATATTGCAGTACCCCTGGGCACTGCCTGGCTTTTATCCTGGCTGGTAGGAGGTTGAAAAATGGAGGTAAATATTGGGTTGGGGTTTTTGATTAGCGCCTTAATTGCCGCAGCAGGATACAAAAAAAGGGCCCTTACCCCCGGGGGTTTCTGGGGTGCGGTGCTGATCGGAACCCTGATTATATCCTTTGGGGGCTGGTTGTGGTTTGCTCTTATGCTGGTCTTTTTTGTTTCCTCTTCATTACTTACCCGCTACCGCCGGGAGGAAAAGAAAACTGTAGGGCAGAAATTTGCCAAGGGAGGCCCCCGGGACTTTATCCAGACCCTGGCCAATGGAGGGTTGGGGGCAGTACTTGCTGTTCTCAGTTCAATTTTTGCCAGTCCTCTCTGGTTTGGGGCCTATGTTGGTGCCATGGCTACGGTTAATGCTGATACCTGGGCTACTGAACTGGGGATTTTAAGCCGGCGGCTGCCCCGCCTGATCATCAATGGCGCCCAGGTTCCTCCTGGAACTTCGGGAGGAATTACCCGAGTGGGCTTTCTGGCTTCGGTATCTGCTTCCCTTTTAATCGGGATGGCTGCTGTTACCGGTCTCCTGATAAAAACTGCTGCCCTCCACAGTCATCTCTGGATTGCGGGGGCAGCATTGATAAGCGGAACACTGGGAGCGCTTCTGGATAGCCTGCTGGGGGCTACAGGGCAGGTCATGTATTACTGTGAAAAATGCCGGGAAGAAACTGAAGCTCCTGTTCACTCCTGCGGGCGGCACGCTCTGCAGATCAGGGGCAAAAACTGGCTGAATAATGATGGGGTCAATTTGATCAGCAGTGTTTTTGGGGCTGGCCTGGGGGCCCTCCTGGCTATTTTCTGGGCGGGTTGAGAGCAGGGTGTTTTTTGGAAACTATCCCTCGGGGCAAAACTCAAAAAAGGGGTAACCTTCTGATTCGGGGGAAGAACTCCAATTATTATCCCCGCTATTCAGCAGAAATGCCAGGAGAGCCTGCTCTCCCGCAGGGGAAATTTCCAGGGGGAAAGGATATTCAGCCCCCCTGTTTATTTCTTCCCGGATTTCCTGCCAGGTAGCGGGGGTTAATTCTTCCAGGCTGTGGGCCAGAAACTGCAGGTGATCCAAAAACTTTTCTGCTTCTGTGGCAATAATATCCTGCCCGGTTATCAAGCGGAAAAGATTGCGAACTCCAGAAATGGCCGGGGGCAGGGAATAGGAGATCAGGACCCGGGTTAGAATATATCCCTCTTCCAGTTGATAGCTGACCTCAATCTCCAGGTCGCTGGAAAAAGAAATTACCTGGCGGAGTTGTAAATGGGTTGTAATAAGCAGTTCTCCGGCCCCCCATTTTTCCAGGGTCAGAGAACTACCTGGTTGAATTACCTCCGGGGACTCCAGGGCAAAAGAATTGGGGCTGATTTTTTCCAGTTGATAACCCTGACCCGGCTCCGCTGGGAAAATGGTCAGGAGCTGGCCCAAAAAAGGCAGGTATTCCGGGGTGAAAAACATCTCATAAGCACAGTAAAAAGAAGCAGGAAACTGTCGTTCAAAAGATAGCCTGTCCTGATTTTCCGCGCCTGCTCCAGCCCCATTGCTTGCAAGGAGCAGGATTAAAAAGAAAATTAAAAGGATTTTCCCGATCACTGCAGCTCCCTCCCCCGCACAGTATATATCTATTTTACCCCAGATCCAATTTTAGTCCATATATTTATCCTGATTCCCTGCAGGGAGGAAACCGGGAAAAAAAGTATAATTGTTAGTTAGGGGTGATGAAATGAAAATAACCGAGGCCATCGAGACCGCCCAAAGAATAGAGAGAGTCAGCGACCAGGAAATTGCCACTCTTCCGGTCCGCTCGGAACTGGAAATCAGCCAGCGCTTCCAGGTGGGGGTCCGCTCTGTCCAGGAAAAAGCCCTGGAACTGGGGATAATGCCCGCTCGTTATCTACGTAATTATGGAACTGCAGGCCTGGAAGGACAGAAAAAACTTTTAAAAGCCCGGGTGGGAATTATTGGGGCAGGAGGCCTGGGAGGCTGGCAGGTGGAGCTCCTGGCCCGTATGGGAGTTGGGGAGCTGGTAGTAATTGATTATGATGTCTTTTCGGATAATAATTTAAACCGGCAGCTTTTCAGCCGGGAAACCAATCTGGGCCGCAGCAAGGTGGATGCTGCCCGGGAGCGGGTTCAGGCCATAAACCGAGGGGTGGCTTTCCGGGGGGTGAAAGAAGCCCTGACGCGGGACAATGCGGTGCAGCTTCTGGCCGGATGTCAGGTTATCTGTGATGGTCTGGATAATCTATCTTCCCGGTTACTGCTCCAGGAAACTGCCTCCAGGCTGAAAATTCCCCTGATTCACGGGGCCATCGGTGGCTATTACGGCCAGGTCCTGACCATTTTCCCGGGTGATCCGGGCCTGGAAAACCTGTACCCAATAAATCAGGATCAAATCCAGGAACAGTGGAGTGAACAGGAAATGGGCAATCCGGCAGCAACCCCGGCCATGGTTGCCTCCTGGCAGGTGCAGGAAACTATAAAAATTATACTGGGGCAGGGAGAACCCCTGCGCAACCGCCTGCTGTTTTTCGATGCCCGCCAGGGCCTGATAGAAACCATTAACCTGGTTGCAGAATAAGGAGGAAGTGGGAAAAAAATCAGCAGGGAGGGAAGGTGGCCAATGGAACAGAAACCACTGGAAGGAATAAAGGTTTTGGACTTAACCCGGGTTCTGGCCGGGCCTTTTTGCACCATGCTTCTGGGTGATCTGGGAGGGGAAATAATTAAGGTGGAACGGCCGGGTACCGGGGATGATGCCCGCCATTTTGGTCCTTTTCTCCAGGGCAAGAGCATTTATTTTATCAGCCTTAACCGGGGTAAAAAAAGCATTACCCTTGATTTCAAAGACGAGCAGGACCGGAAACGGTTGAAAAAACTGGTGGCCTGCTGCGATGTCCTGGTGGAAAATTTTAAACCTGGAACCCTGGACCGAATGGGGCTGGGTTATGAACAGTTTGCGGAAATAAACCCGGGGCTGATCTATACCAGCCTGTCCGGGTATGGTCATTGGGGGCCGGAATCCCAGAAGGCTGCTTATGATATGATTGTTCAGGGGCGCAGCGGAATAATGAGTATTACCGGCGAACCTGAGGGCCCCCCGGTGCGGGTAGGGGTTTCCATTGGAGATATCAGCGCTGCTCTCTTTGCTACGATTGGGATTAATGCCGCGCTTCTCTCCCGGGAACGGACCGGACAGGGACAGCGGGTGGACGTAGCCATGTTTGATTCCATGGTGGCCATCCTGGAAAATGCAATTGCTCGTTATTTCGTGGAAGGACAGCCCCCGGGACCTTTAGGAACCCGTCATCCTTCAATAACTCCTTTCGAGGCTTTTCAGACCCGGGATGAATGGATAATTATTGCCATAGGCAATGATAGCCTGTGGGCCCGCTTCTGTCGGGCCCTGGGGCAGGAAGAATTGATTGATGATCCCCGTTTTGCTACCAATTCCCGGCGCACCGATAATTATGAGCAGCTCCAGCCTCTCCTGCAGGATATAATTGGGACTTACCGGGCCGGGGATTTAAGCGAGCTTCTGGAAAAGAACGGGATCCCCAGCGGTCCCATTAACTCCGTGGACCGCCTTTTTTCAGATCTGCAATTGAAAGCCCGCAACATGCTGGTTAATATTAGTGATCCAGATCTGGGCCAGGTTCAGGCAGCAGGAAATCCCATAAAAATATCCTCTCTATCTGACCTGGATTACCGGGAACCTGCTCCAGAACTGGGGGAGCATACCCGTGAAATTATGGAGAAATATGGCCTGGATTGAATCAATTCCAGCGGAAAAATTTGCCGCCTCGAGGGAAATCGGTTGGGGTTTGTCTGGAACTGCTATGGAAAATCCAGGACGAACAGAAAAAATAACCAAAATGATAGCACAGGGATGGTGGTAATGATGAAAATGGTAGAGATTGGACCGGGACTGCAGCTGAGTGAGCTCTGTTTCGGAAGCCTGGTAATGGGTCCACTGCAGCGGGATCTGCCTCCCGCAGAAGGAGCAGAGGTTATAAAAGCAGCCCTGAATAAGGGGGTTAATTTTATCGACACCGCCCAGGTTTATCGCACTTATGAACATATCCGACTGGCCATAAGAGATCAGCCCCACCGGGTGCACCTGGCCAGCAAGTCCAATGCCTCCAGCCTGGAAGATATGGAGCAGGCGGTCCAGGAAGCAATGCAGAGTATGGAAGTTGACTATATTGATATTTTTCACTTGCATGCTGCTCGGGCCACTCCGGAGGTGTTCTGGGAAAGACAGGGAGCCCTGGAGTGTCTGCACCGGTTTAAAAAGAGGGGAATGATTGGCCGGGTGGGTATTGCCACTCATTCAGTTCCGGTGGTAAAGGCTGCAGCAGAGCGGGAAGATATTGATGTGGTGTATCCTTTGATTAACTTAACCGGCATTGGAATCCTGGAGGGTAGCAGGGAAGAGATGGAAGAGGCGATTGCCCTGGCTCACCGCGCGGGCAAGTTTATCTATGCCATGAAAGTTTTCGGCGGGGGCAACCTCCTGGACCGCCGCCAGGAAGCCCTGGATTATGCGCGAAATTTACCCGGTATTGACGTAATTTCCATCGGCATGGCCAGCCCCCAGGAGGTGGAAGTAAATCTGGGCTTAATGGAAGGCCAGGTTTCCCCGGAATTAATGGAAAAAACCCGCAGCAGGGGCAAGATGTTAAAAATACTGGGTTTTTGCAACGGTTGTGGATTATGTGTCCCCCACTGCCACAGTGATGCCCTGCAGGTTAAAGGAGAAAAATGTGAAGTGGATCGGGAAAGCTGCATCCTGTGCGGATATTGTGCCCCCCACTGCCCTCAATTTGCTATCCGGGTGGTATAGAAAAGGTCGAAAACTAAAACGGGCCCCGCAGAGCGGGACCCGCCCCCAAAGTACCGGAAGCGTGCCACAACCGGCTCACATCCGAACCAGAGGAAAAGGAGTTCGGATTACAAAGTTTTGGGGTGTCATAATTCAATTATAATTGTACAGGGTAATTGTGAAATTTTTTTGAGTTTTAAATGAAAATTCATTAAAAAGCTGGCCGGAGAAGCAATTTTTTCGACAGGGTTACAATTATACTGGATGCGGGAAAAAATACAAAACCCCCGCTGCCGGGGGTTTTGTTTGGGAAAATCTGTTAGAAGCCGCCGCCGTTAAAGGGAGCATTGGCATTGTCGGGCTCGACCAGGGTGGTAACACTTCCACCTGGGTCGGCAAAAGGATCCTCCTGCATATCGAAATCATCTTCAGGAGGTGCACCACAGCCGGCCAGGGCAATGCTTCCCAGGGCGAGGAGCAGGACCAGTAGCAGGATCAACTTTTTACTCCGCATGAAAATCAAACCTCCTTATTAAAGTTGCTTTCGTTGCTTAAAATTATAGAGTAAAAATGTGATGAAAATATGATGAAAAATCAAAAAAATTGGGAAATTAATTTAAAGGGAACAAAATTAGGAGAAGGGGCTTCGACTGCTGGAAAACCTGGGGTAAATTAAGGGAGGGGATCACTTGCGTCTAATTCATACTGCGGACCTTCATCTCAATCAGGAGGAAGATGAGCGCTGGCAGGCCCTGGAAGAGATTCTGGACCGGACCGGGGACGAACAGGCCGACCTTTTGATAATCAGCGGAGATCTTTTTGATAGCGTTAATGCTGCGGAAAAACTGCGCCCAGCTATCAGCGGGCTTTTTTCCGGCCGCAGCTTTTTAACCCTGATTATTCCCGGCAATCATGATCGGGAGGCCTTCTCCCGCGGTTATTATTTTGGGGAAGATGTTCATGTTTTCCACACCCTGGAAGAACCCCTGGAAAAAAATGGGGCCAGGATCTGGGGGCTGCCTTTTATGGACCTGGAGGGAGTTGAACTGCTCCGCCGGTTGCAGACAATTCCCCCCCGGGAAGATCATTCCTGGCAGCTTCTTCTTTTCCACGGAGAATTAATTGATGCCTTTTTCCGCCGGGATGATTTTGGCCAGGAAGGGGAATCCCGCTATCTGCCGGTAAAACTATCCTATTTTGCTTCCCTGGACCTGGATTATGTCCTGGCCGGTCATTTCCATTCCCAGTTTCGACTCTGGGATATTCCCGGGGGCGGCCAGTTCATTTACTCCGGTTCACCGGTGGCCATAACCCGCCGGGAGACCGGACCCCGCCGGGTTACCCTCCTGGAAAAAGGGGAGAAACCGGTGCCCCTGGAATTAAACACCCCCTATTTTGCACCGGTTTTAATCAACCTCAACCCCCTGGAAGAAGCGGATCCGGTGACCCGGGTAGAAAACGAGCTAAAAAAATTGCCCCCCCAGGCCCGGCCCCTCCTCGAGGTCCGGGGTTATGTGGACAGTTCCCGGACTGATAAAAGCGAAACCCGGGTAATACAGGAGTTAAAAAAAGCTTCCGATGATTTTAACCTGCTTCATCCACCCGACATTGAAGTGCGGGACGTGAGCTGGATTTTACAGGAGGACCTGTTCCAGGCCTTTCGGGAAAAACTTGAACAGGTCGATTATCCGGATAGGCAAGAACTATTGGAAATGGCTTTAAAGGCCCGCCTGGAGGTGAAAGGGTGAAAATAACCGGGGTGCAAATTGATGATTACGGTCCACTTCAGGGCTGGGAACTATCTCAACCAGGGGGGTTTAACCTTTTATTTGGGCATAATGAAACAGGGAAAACCCTGCTGGTGGAAGCCATCTGGAGGTTTTTATGGGGACGCCAGGGAAAAATAATGCCGGGGACAGGACGGATAGATCAGCCCCCCCGTGGTTTTATTCGCCTGCAAATTGCCGGGAGTGAAGTGCGCTTTCCCGATGGGGGAGCCCTGGATTCCCGGGTAGAACTGACCCCGGAGTTATGCCGGGATACTTTTTTTGTTCATAACAGCGACCTTTCCATACCCGGAGAAGAAACCTATTACAATCAGATCACCAGCAGATTAACGGGCCTGCGCTCGGGGGAAATCGAAAAAATAAGGGAACAGGTCCGCAGGCAGGCCGGCTTGACTCCGGGCCTGAATTTTAAAAATGATGAAGGCAGTGGCTATTTAAAGTCCCGATTGGAACAGGGCCAGGCCACCCTGGACCAGATCAGGAAATTGCTGGCCCGGGCAGAAGAAGAAGGCTGGGACGATCTGGAGCGGCAATTAACGGAGCTCTGGGAACAGATCAGGCTGCAGGAAGAAAAACTGAAAAGCCTGGAGCAGGCCCGCCTGCGAGAAAAATATGAGCAGGGCCTGGAGACAGCCCGGCAATTGAAAATACTCCAGGAAAAACTGCAGGACCTGAACAATTTTTCCGAGGAAGAATTCACCGACTGGAAGAACCTGGATCTGGAGCAAGACAATCTATTGCGACAGCAAAAAAAGCTGGATGAGCAGAAAAAAGAATTCAAGCAGAAGGAAACAGAAAAAAAGAAGGACCTGGAACAGGTGGAGATTGAATTCCAGAAAACAGATGAGGTGATTAAAGCCCTGGAGCAAAAGGTTCTTCCCGATCTGCGGGACCTGGAACGGCAGGAGGAAGAGCTGCAGGATACAGAAAGAACCAGAGCTCTTTACCGGGTTACTGGTATGGGGACTCTGGGAGGTTTGATTGTGGTCCTGGGAGGTGTTTTTATCCGGCCGGAGTTCAATTTGCTCTGGCTTCTGGCCGGAGGGATCTTTCTGGGGTTGGGTTTGTTTTCCTGGCTGCAGCTCTATGCCCGGGCTCGTCTTGCAGGGCGAATGCAGGCCGGGGAACAGCAGATCAAAAATCAGCTCCTGGCCCTGGGGATTTCCGGGCAGAACCGGGCCGAATTGAGGCGGGGCATTAAAGAACAGCAGGATCGGCATCAGTCCTGGAAAAAACGCAGGGATGATCTCCGGGAGCAAATCAGGGTGCTGGAGGGTCAGGAGGAAGACCGGGAGAAAAACCGCCTGGAACAGGAAGAAACAATACAGGAAATCCAGGAAAAAATTAAAGATCTGGCCCGGGCTAAAAGGGTGGAGAACCTGGAGCAGTACCGGGCAAAGCTGGAGGAAAAAAGAGAGATTGAGACCGAAATCACGAATCTTAAGTATCGCCTCCAGAATATTTTCCAGGTCCAGGAGGAGATGGAAGACTGGCAGCCCCTGCTGCAGAAATATGAGGATTATCGGGATCAGGCTCTTGGAGAAAAATACAGCCTGGAAAAAGTGGAAAGCTGCCAGGAGGAATTACAAAACTCGCAGGATAGAAAAACTGATCTGGAGAAAAAGCTGGTGCATTTTCAGTCTGAGTTGAACGACCTGGAGCGAATTATTAATAATGATATCTTTCCGGGAGGAGAATATATCCTCTGCTCCAGTGGAGCTGATTTACAGGCAGTGGAAAGCATGCTGCAGGATTTTATTAAAGAGAAAAAAGAGCAGAAAAAACAGGCAGAGATAATTCTGGATATTTTCTCCGAAATCAGGGAAGAAGAAGAGGAGAAGATAGCCGCCATTTTTTCTGATAGCTCCCTGACAGAAATATTCCAGGAAATCACCGGGGGATTTTACCGGGAGGTCCGCTATGACCGGGAAAATAGCACTATTGTGGTAGAAAACAGGGAGGGGAAAACCCTTACTGCCCAACAGCTTTCCGGTGGAACCTTTGATCAGCTTTATTTAGCCATCCGGGTGGCCCTGGGAGAAAAAATACTGCAGCAAGAGCCGGGTTTTTTTGTCCTGGATGATCCCTTTATTAAGGCAGATTATATTCGCCTGCAGCGTCTTCTCCAAACCCTGCAGGAACTGGCCCGGAGGGGCTGGCAGATCCTCTATTTTACCTGCAAGGAAGAGGTGTTAGACCTGCTCCGACCCGAGGTGGAAAAGGAGGAGGTAAACCTGGTTAGAATATAGGGGTTTTTCCGAAATTTAAAAAGGTCCTGCTGCTGGAGCAGGACCTTAAAAATTTGGGGGAGTTTATTCCTCTGCAGCCGCTCCCTGCGGCTGGATCTCAATGGAAGTTAAGGGTACTGAATGGAGTTTCCCCTCGGTTGTAAAGTCAATTTCCCCTCCCAGCAGGGTATCGGAATAAAACTGGAAAGATTTTTGCATATCGGGTGGTTCCCGCCCTGCAGCCTTAAGAATGTGAAGAATTAAATACAGGGCATCATAGGCATTGTAGGCGTAATAAGGAGGGTTTTGTCCGGTGTTTTCCCGGTAATCCTCTCGAAAAGAAAGGTGGCCTGAAGTTTCCGCCAGAAGGGAATGATGAACCAGCGCTTTTACTTTTTCCGGGGGGGATGATAATGGTTCCAGGGTGGGGGGGTTGATAAAAATGCGATCCCCTGGTTCTTCTAAGTCATAATTAAAATCGAGAATGAGGGTGGTTTTCTCCCGATGATTCTCGGGTAGAACTTCCAGCCTTTCTACCGTCCGGGACCGCAGCTGGAGTTCTTCCTGTAGCTCCGCGCCAGATATTAAGGGGTGGGTGCCCAGAATGTAGAAGGGTTCCTGTTCATCCGGCGGGGCCAGGAGTTCTTCTATTTCCTGGGCCAGCTGAGCGGGAGTGGAGACCAGGGAAAAAGACCACTTTTCCGAAGAAACAGGGAAAAAGGGAGAAAGAAGGGGTATTTCCCGGGAAACTGCAAGTTTTTCGGTGGTCGCAGTGGAATGGGTATCAGTACTACCGATTAAGGCCAGCACCTTCCAGTCGCTTTCCAGGAATTCCTGGATTTTTTCCTCCAGATTATTTTTTTCCGGATTGAAGGGGATGAATTCGATTTCCAGAGAAAAACCCAGTTCATGCTGGGAGAAAAAATCATTGAAGGCAATGGTCAGGGAGGCCTGCAAGGCCCGGGAAAGGGGACTGGCCCCGTTATCATATTTTTCTTTAACAATTCCTATTGCATACTGGGGATGACCTCGTTCACCCCCGAAAAAGGAAAAGATTATGGCCACGGCGATTAAAACCAGGATTATTTTCCAGAGGGGATTGGCACCCAAATGAATTCCTCCTTCCAGGGGGGAGGGTTAATTGCGGATGGTAGCTTTAAGGCGGAAAGGGTGCAGTAGAAGATCCAGCAGGTGGCAAATATTGGTGCCGACAATGTCCGCCGCCCCCAGGGCTGCTCCAGCGGCTCCTTCTTCTCCGAGCACCACCATTCCCAACCGGCTCTTTTTTATCATCAGTACATCGTTGCGCCCGTTGCCAAT
>SL_5KL_010_SEDDRAFT_10001121_pt1 | contig 16476 bp, 15 predicted proteins | sample SodLakKL_010_SED_FD_9118 | JGI IMG/M metagenome (IMG submission 9118)
GCTCACAGGCGGACTAAAGCCCGCACTTTACCAGGATTCCAGCATGTGCACAGGAAATAACGTGCGGGCTTAACTCCGCCTGGCTCGCTTCAGACAGTTTGAGCCGCTTTTGCCAAAACCCCGGAGCCGGAAAGATATAGTATAGTGCCATAACAATTCCACAGCATACGTCGAAGAGCCTAATAAAAATCATCAAGCAGTTGCTGCTTGTGCAGAAACTCTGGACATCTCTGAGGAGCGAATTACATATTATAGAATGTCTTGAAAGGAGATTGCATGCAGGGAAAAAATAGAAAATTCAGGATGAACAGAAAGGAGTTTTTAAAGCTGGGCGCCTGTTCACTGTGCAGCCTTGGTCTTGCAGCCCCTGCCGGGTCTATTGCAGCCCAGAGCCTGGCTCCTTCTGATGAAGCCCTGACCGCCAGGCGCGGATTCATGAATCCCAGAGAAGCCTCGTGGTTTCAAAACATTGACGGCTCCCGGATCAGATGTGGTCTGTGTCCCAACGATTGTCTGCTGGAAAAGGGACAAAGATCCCTCTGCAGGGTGCGTGAAAACAGGGAAGGCAAGGGATACACCCTGGCCTACGGCAATCCGGCCCTGATCCAGGAAGACCCTGTGGAGCGCAAGCCATTTTTTCACGTGCTTCCGGGGAGCAGGGCCCTGTCCGTATCCACTGCCGGATGCAACCTTGAGTGCAGATTCTGCGAGGTCTGGGACATGGCCCTGGTCAAGCCGGAAGAGGTCCATGCCTATGACATGCCCCCCCGGGCAGTGGTGAATCACGCCCGGACATCCGGTCTGGCCGCGGTAAGCTTTGCCTTTGGCGAACCGGTCATCTTTTATGAATACATGGCTGACACAGCCAGGCTGGCCAAAGAAGAAGGCCTGATCAACATGGTACACACTGCAGGCTATATCCGGCCTGAACCCCTGAAAGAACTGTGCAGCTTAATGGATGCGGCCAATGTGGATCTCAAGAGTTTTGAGCCGGAATTCTACCGGGACGTGGTGGGCGGAGAAATCAAGCATGTGCTGGACTGCCTGAAAACCATCAGAGAGAACAAAGTTCACCTGGAGATAACCAGTATTGTTATACCCACCCTTAATGACGATCCAAAGCTGATCAGCAGAATGTGCAAATGGATAGTCAGGGAACTGGGTCCGGACGTGCCCCTGCACCTGGCCCGCTTCTATCCGCTGTACAGGCTTTCAGGACTTCCCAGGACTCCGGTCTCCACCCTGGACCGGGCCAGGGAAACCGCTCTGGAGGCAGGGCTTGAGTTCGTGTACGTGGCCAGAGTCACAGGCCATGAGGGTGAAAACACCTTCTGTCCGGACTGCAGAGAAAAGATTATTCACAGGGTGGGCTTCATAATCGATGAAATGCACTTGAACGACGGGTCCTGCAGGTTTTGCGGCCGGAAAATACCAGGGATCTGGGGTTGATTCAGGACAGCCTGCGGCGGTGGATCTCGTACCTGGACAGGGACCGCTGGTCCAGGTTGCTCAGCCCTGCGTCCTTGGCCCACTGGATGGCTTCCACAAACTCCCCGGAAGTAATGGCTCTGGAAATTTTGTCATATTCAAAGGCCATGTGCTCCACCCGGTACTGAGACATGATATTGACATAGGTATCTCTGGGCAGATTTTCAGCCACCCAGCTGACAAATTCCCTGGTTCCGGCCACATGGTTGGGCATGACCAGGTGGCGCAGGATAACTCCATGTCTGGCGATACCCCTTTTGTCAGTCCTGAGTACTCCCACCTGACGATTCATCTCCATGATTGCTGCCTGAGCCATATCCGGGTAGTCTCCTCTGCCCTTGATGACATATTTGGCTGATTTGTCATTGTCCATGAATTTAAGGTCAGGCAGATAAATGTCCACTATGTTGTCCAGAAGCCGGATATTCTCCACGGTTTCGTATCCGCCTGTATTGTAGCAGAGCGGCAGCTTGAGCCCTTTTTTAAGAGCTATCCTTGTGGCTCCGAGAATATTGGGCATGACATGGGTAGGGGTGACCAGATTGATGTTATGACACCCCCGGCGCTGCAGATCCAGCATCATGTCCGCCAGCTGTTCGTCACTCACCTCTCTGCCCCTGCCCAGGTGGGCTATGGGCCAGTTCTGGCAGAATACGCAGCGCAGGTTGCAGTTGGAAAAAAAGATGGTCCCTGATCCTCCCTGACCCACCAGGGGAATTTCTTCTCCGTAATGAGGGGTATGGCTGTGCACCACAGCCCTCTCCGGGGCCTGGCAAAAGCCCTTCTCGCCGCGGATGCGGTTGACCAGGCATTTATGCGGACAGAGATCGCACCTTTCCAGTTTTGCATAGGCCTCTTCCACGCGCCCGGCCAGCCTGCCCTGCTCTTCCAGTTGAGCGTAGGCGGCAGTGAATGCTCCGTTGCCGGGCACCCCGGCATCTGAACAGCCGGCATAAAGGACTGAACCGGCTGCCACGCACATGCTTTTCATGAATTTTCTGCGGCTGATCATTATGTTTCACACCCTGAAACCAGTAAGAATTATTACGAGGATCGAACAAATGCGGCCCGATCCTTAACTATAAAAATAATACCTTTAAACCCAGGGGAAATAAAGCCCGAAACATACCAAACGCTTTTTTCCCGGGCCGTTCTCAGGCGGGACAGATTATACCCTCAGCGGTTCTGAACCGTTTGGGTTCTGTGCATGCTTGTGCAAAATACATCTGCACATTCATCCTGCCTGTCCCGTTTCTCAGTCCGGCATATCTTAATCATAACATCTTGATATCACTATATAAGTTATTTAATCTTTGTCTCAGCCCTGTACCTGTGTTTTATTTCTATTGACCCGTACTTTAGCATTATATTTGCATATATTAAAATGAACCCATACAGAGCTGGCGCTCTCAGACACAAAAATCTTGTTTACCCTGACCTTATAGGATATAGTTTTTAACTTTTTAAGGAATCAGTCAAGATGAAAAAATTTCCATTCATCGCCTTGTTCCTCCTGGCCCTGGGCCTTGTGGGATACAAGGTTTATCATGATATTCTAAGACCTGCGGATACGCCCTCAGGGCCAGGCAGACTGGTTCAGGCTGTTTCTGTTGAGCCGGTTCAGACCGCCACCCTTTACCGCCGGGCCAAGCTTACCGGAACTCTTGTTGCAGAGAAGGAATTTATCGCGGCTCCCAGGGTTTCCGGCCGGCTGGAAAAGCTCCATGTGGACATAGGCGATGAGGTCCGTAATGGACAGTTGATCGCCGAACTGGACAGGGACGAATTCATCCAGGAAGTCCTTATGGCATCGGCCGAGCTGGAGGTGGCCAGGGCCAGCCTTGAGGAAAGCGCCAGCGAACTGGCTGTCTCCAAAAAGGAGCTGGACAGAGCCCTGCGTCTGTTTGAAAGGGATACCCTTTCTCAGGCCGAGCTGGATCAGTTCCAGGCAGGATATGACGTGCGCAGAGCCAGACACGAAGTGGCCAATGCCCAGCTGAAACAGAGGCAGGCGGCCCTGGAGGCGGCCAGGGTCAGGCTGGAGTATACCAGGATTGAGGCCAGATGGGGCGGAGACGACATGAGCCGCCGGGTAGGGCGGCGCTTTGCCCATGAAGGGGACATGCTCCAGGCTAATGAACCGGTGGTGTCCATTGTTGGACTGAACAACCTTACTGCTGTGGTCAATGTCATTGAGCGCGACTATCCTTTTATCAGCACCGGGCAGACTGCCGTGGTCCGGGCTGACGTCCATCCGGACAAGGAATTCCAGGGCCGGGTAATCCGGCTGGCCCCGCTTCTGGAAGAGACTACCCGCCAGGCAAGGGCCGAGGTGCTTCTGTCCAATGCTGACGGCCTTCTTGCCCCGGGCATGTTCGTGCGGGTCTGGATAAACCTGGCCCAGCATCCCCGGGCTACTGCCGTGCCCGCAGAAGCTCTGGCCAAGCGAGATGGCGTTCAGGGAGTTTTTCTGGCTGACCGGGAAACCATGCGGGCCAGCTTTGTCCCGGTTGTAACCGGTATCAGAGACGGCAGACTGGTGGAAATCATTGAACCGTACCTGGAAGGATGCGTGGTCACCACCGGCCGCCACTTGCTGGAGGACGGAGCGGATATAGTGATTCCGGAGAACGGCTGAAAATGAACAGACTCTCCTCTTTTGCAGTTGCCCGCCCGGTCCTGGTGACCATGGCCACCCTCATTGTCCTTCTTCTGGGCCTCATCTCCCTTTCCAGGATAGCCATAGACCTGATGCCGGACATCACCTATCCCACCATCAGTGTGCGCACCTCATACAACCATGCCGGGCCTCAGGAAGTGGAAAACCTTATTACCAGGCCCCTGGAGAGAGCTTTCAGCGCTGTGCCCGGTGTGGAAGAGATCTATTCCAATTCAGTGGAAGGTCTAAGCGACATCAGGGTCAGGTTCGCCTGGGGCACAGACCTGGATGCAGCGGCCAATGACATGCGGGACCGCCTGGACCGCGTGGCTCCCACTCTGCCCTCGGACGCGGACCGGCCTTTTCTGCGCAAGTTTGATCTGGCCAGCTTCCCCATTCTTATACTGGGAGCCTCCAGCCGTCTCGATCCCATTGAGGCCCGCAGACTTATCGAAGATGAAGTGCGGCACCGCATTGAGCGGATCCCTGGAGTAGCCGCCCTGGAAGTCCGTGGAGGTCTGGAGCGTGAAATCCATGTGGATCTCATTCCCGGCAGAATCCAGGCTCTGGGGCTTCCCCTGGACGATATCGTCAGCAGTATCCGCCAGGCCAATCTGAATTTTCCAGCCGGGGTCCGAGAGGACGGTCCATTTGAACTCACCGTGCGTATCCTGGGAGAATTCAATGATCTTGATGAGCTTGCCCGTACAGTAATTTCGGTTCGAGAGGGCTCTGTCATCAGGCTCGGGGACATTGCCGATATCAGCGACTCCTGGGAACGGATCACCCGCATGGTCCGGGTCAATGGAGAGCCCGGGATACGGCTGACCATAAACAAACAGTCCGGGGCCAATACAGTGGAGGTAGGCAGACAGGTTCTGGCCGAGGTGGATCGCGTCAATCGCGACCTTCCCCAGCTGGGCATTATTCCAGTAATTGACACTTCCAGCTACATCCAGAGATCCATTACCAATGTTACAGGTACTCTGATGTACGGCAGCTTCTTTGCGGTGATGGTCCTGCTTTTCTTCCTGCGCAGCCTCAGGGGTACGGCCATTGTGGCCGCGGCCATACCCATCTCCATTGTAGCCACTTTTATAATCATCTATTTCGGAGGCTTCACCATCAACCTCATGACCCTGGGCGGGCTGGCCCTGGGCGCGGGCCTTCTGGTGGACAACTCCATTGTGGTCATGGAGAATATTCACCGTCGCCGGGAAGGAGGTGAACCCCCGCTCCAGGCCTCTGTTCTGGGGGCCGGAGAAGTGGCTGCACCCATTATTGCCAGTACCCTTACCACCATGGCTGTATTCCTGCCCATTATCTTCATCCGGGGCATGGCCGGGGTCATGTTTTCCCAGCTGGCATATGTGGTGGGATTCTCCCTTCTGTGCTCTCTGGCCGTGGCCCTTGTGCTGGTGCCCATGCTCTATTCCAGGTGGCTTGGGTCCGCTCCCGGGATCAGGCATGAGCCGGAAGCAGCAGGCAAAGTGAATGCTTTATCCCGTGGCTTTTTCCAGGGCCTGGAAAGAAACTACCAGAATATCCTGGACTTTTCCCTTCGGCACAGGGCTTTTACCGTGTCTGCCGCCCTTTTGCTTCTGGCATCCAGCCTGGTTCTGATTCCCCATATCGGCACGGAAATGATGCCTGAGACCGACGAAGGAGATGTACGCATCAATCTGGAGATGGAGCCGGGCTCCAGGCTGGAGCTTCTGGACAGAACAGCCCTGCGGGTGGAGGAGATAATAAAAACAGAGGTGCCTGAGGCTGAAAACGTCATTTCCCTGCTGGGAGGGGTGGGCTGGCGCTTTTCCGGATCACACCTGGGAGAGATCCGCATAAGCCTGGTCGAAGAAAAAGAGCGGGACCGCTCCAGCCAGGAAATAGCAGCCGACCTGCGCGGCAGGTTGAGGCAGATCCCCGGTGCAGAAATCAGGACCAGGGCCGGGGGAGGTCTTTTCATCCTGCGCCTGGGAGCTGCGGAGGGTGACCGGGTGGAAGTGGAAATCCGGGGCCATGACCTGGAAACCGCCTCTGTTCTGGCGGATCAGGTCCAGAAGGTTGTCCAGGGGGTTGAAGGCATCAGCGATGCCAGGCTGAGCCGGGAGACTGAGTCACCTGAAGAATTGATCATTGTGAACCGGGCCAGGGCGGAAAGCATGGGCACCTCGGTGTCTGCCGCAGGAAACGCCATCCAGACGGTTCTGTCCGGGTCCACTGCCGGATATTTCCGTGACCGGGGCGAAGAGTATCCCATCCGGGTCAAGCTCAAGGACTCGGAAAAAATGTCTCTGGATGAACTCCTGGATATCACCGTGGGTACAGCCCAAGGAAACCAGGTCGCCCTGCGCAACCTGGCTGAAGTTGCTGAGGGCCTGGGTCCCATGAATATCGAGCGCAAGGACCAGGAGCGCATTGTCTTTGTTACGGCTGACTTTGCCGGACGCAGCCTGGGCGAGGTAATAGGAGATATCAGGCAGGAACTGGAGCGCCTGCCGGTCCCCCAGGGATTCAGTCTGGGATTTGGCGGGGACTACGAAGAACAGCAGAGGGCCTTCGGCGAACTGGGGCTGGGTCTGATCCTGGCCCTGGTCCTGGTTTACATGGTCATGGCCTGCCTCTACGAATCCCTGCGCGATCCGTTCATAGTCATGTTTTCGGTGCCCATGGCAGTTATCGGAGTGGCCCTTATGCTGTTTCTCACCGGTACCACCTTTAATATCCAGTCGTATATAGGCTGTATCATGCTGGCAGGTATTCTGGTGAACAACGCCATCCTTTTGGTAGCCCAGACCAATATGCTCCGCAGGCACGACGGCCTGGACATGCACTCGGCCATCCGGGAAGCCGGCAGAAGACGCCTGAGACCCATTCTCATGACCGCCCTGACCACCATCTTCGCCCTGACCCCCCTGGCCCTGGGAGCAGGCGAAGGCGGGGAGGCCCAGGCTCCCATGGCCAGGGCCATCATCGGCGGTCTGGCCAGCTCAACCCTGGTCACCCTGGTCTTTGTACCGGTAATATATTCACTTATAGCCCGCAGGGATACCAGTCACCCGCGTTCTGGTCTCTGAAAATTCAAGGAGTTTTAATGCCTGCACTAATAATCATTCTGGCCCTGGTGGTCCTGACTGCCTCATTCGGGACGATATTTACCCCCGGACCCTGGTATGACCAGCTTACAAAGCCCTCCCTGACCCCTCCGGGCTGGGTCTTCACCCCGGTCTGGCTCACTCTTTACCTGATGATCGCCTTTGCCGGGTGGCTGGCCTGGGACCGGGCAGGGAGACTGAGTCATCCCGCAGTCATGTCCTGGGCTGGGCAGCTGGTATTAAACGCCACCTGGTCCTGGATCTTCTTCGGCCTTGAGAATCCCGAGGTCGCCTTTGCCAATATCATGCTCATCCTGGTCCTTATCATCTGCTTCATAAGGTATGCTTATTCCTTAAGCAGGACTGCATCGCTGCTGTTCGTGCCTTATGCCCTCTGGATTGTTTTTGCGGCATACCTGAACCTGGGCATTGTGCTGCTGAACTGAGGAAAAAACGGATGGGCCCAGAGACGGGGTCGGGTGCATGAAAACCCCCGGCTCCTGCAGGTTTGTCAGACCCTGCATGCAGGCTGCTTTCTGCCTGAAAGATGCCTGGTCATGACTATCTGCCACAGTTGAATATACCTGGCCCTGAAGGCACCGGCGCAGGACATGAGGTAATATTCCCACATGCGTTTAAAGCGCGCATCGTATTTGGGGTGCTTCCTGTTCAGCTCCGGCCAGGCCGCCTGGAAATTCCTGTTCCAGGCCATGAGAGTCCTGTCGTAATGCGGTCCCAGGTTATGCACGTCCTCGATTACCAGGAGCTTTTCTGTGGACCTGGAAATCTGGGCCAGGCTGGGCAGCATCCCGATGGGAAAGATATACTTGCTGATCCAGGGGTCGCAGCCTCTCCTGGACTTGTTGCTGCCTATGGTGTGCAGGAGGAATATCCCATGTTTTTCCATGCAGTCATGCACGACCTGCATGAATGTGCGGTAGTTCTTACTGCCTACATGTTCGAACATGCCCACAGAGACGATCTTGTCGTATTTCCCGGTGATTTCCCGATAATCCTGGTCCAAGAAGCTTACAGGCAGGCCGCTGCAGAAATCCCGGGCATGCTTTAACTGCTCCTGGGAGATGTTCACTCCGGTAACCCTGCAGCCATGGTTTTCAGCTGCGTACCTGACCAGGCCTCCCCAGCCGCACCCGATATCCAGAAGGCTTTCCCCGGGAGAAAGTTCCAGCTTCCCGGCTATAAGATCCAGCTTGTTCACCTGGGCCCGGGCAAGATCCTCCGTGTCCCTGAAGTAGCCGCAGCTGTACTGCAGGTAGGGATCCAGAAAGGAAAAGAACAGATCATTGCCAAGGTCGTAATGTCGTTCAGCGATTATCCGGCTGCGTACCCTGGACTGAAGATTGAAAAAGACCGCCGGCAAAAATCTGACCAGATATCTTATATCGCCCTTGACTTTTTCTTCCACGCGGCTGGATAGCAGCCTGAAAATCATTTCATCGATCCTTTGGCAATCCCACCACCCGTCCATGTAGGATTCCCCGAGCCCCAGGCTTTTCTCGCTCCAGACCCTTCTGTACCAGCGCTGGTCATGGACATGAATGTCCCATGGATTGCTTCCGTTTATTTGAATTCCACCTTCCTGGAGCATGTCCCTGATGGTTGCGGATATCATGACTAACGCCCTCCATCTGATGGTTGTAAGCGGTACTCATCACTCTGTTCCTGGCTTCAGGCTGCACCGAGAATGATCCTATAAGAAAAATCCGGCATCTTGTTGCTTTCATGTTCGGATCGTTACAAAGCTTGGTCTGCACTATGCCCATTGTGTCAAAGAACTGTTCTCAGCCTATCAATATTGAATTCTGTTTGCAAATTTCAAATCCGGACATGAGCTTTACTCTTGATTCCGAACAAAAGCTGATCTATTTATCATGGATACAGTAAAAATCCTGGCTGAACATTGATAAAAATGTCAGTCTCTTCTGGATTCTCTTCCGGCAGCTCATGGCTCGAAACTTTAGAGGGCATGTTATGGATGAAAAGGACATGGTGTTATGAAAATAAAGAGGGAGCATGACTGAAACATTTTTTTTCTGGGCTTTGATATGCGTAGTCCTGCTTTTGATTGCAGGCATTATTATCCGGAGAAGGCAGAAAGGTCCTGCAAAGGAAAAGGAGCTGGAAAGAACCCTTTTGAGCATGGTTTCAGGAAGGCGGGATGTGGCGCAAAGACTCATCCGGCTGGAACAGGACAAAAATCCTGACCAGCCAAGAGCGTGGCACCTGCAGCGGGCCATTGACTCCCTCAAGAGGGACCGCAGATGAGCCTTCACCCTTGATGCACTGCAGGTCTCATAGCTTTCAGTACCGGGATTGAACGGTTTAATATTTCGAAATTCTTTTTCCGGGACCGGCAGCACGATATCCATGCCGGTCCCGGAAAGCCTATTTACTCCTCATAGGTCTCAGGCCCTGCCTCATTGTCATTATTGTTTCCATTGCCGTTATCCTGATCATCACTGTCCCATCCGGAGCTTTCCCTGGCCTGTTCCAGGCCATCCCGGGCATCATCTTGAGCCTGTGTTGTGCCCACTACCTCGTCGGCCTTGTCCAGCCCCCTGGTTTCCTGATCAGTGGCCGCATCTGAAGTTGCTTCTCCCGGGGTTCCCTCAGGCCCGGCCTGAGAACCGGGACCATCACCATGGCCGGCACCCGGGCCACCGCTTCCACCAGCTGCCCCGGCACCACCGGTACCGCCACCGGCACTACCACCGGCACCGGCACTACCACCGGCACTACCACCGGCACCGGCACTACCACCGGCACTACCACCGGCACCACCACCACCACCGGCGCCACCACCACCACCGGCGCCGCCGCCGCGGGCTTCAGCGGTCTGCTGATCAATCTGTACTCCACCCTCCCAGGTCATCCCCAGGGGAGACATGGACAGAACCAGAACCAGAAAACCTGAAAGCACAAGTCGATTAAAGATTTTGCAGTTCATGATAACCTCCTCATGATTAAAAATCCAGTTAAGAATAGGTCTCTTAAGACGCTGGTGTCAACAAGATGCTAAAAAACAGGTCTCATAACTCTGGCCGGACATGGCCAGCTGCTGGCACAAAAACAGGATATTCTCATTGTTGTCAGGGGTGTTTTGCATCATGCCCTGCTCATAAAACTTCAGCAGTCCCTTGACCACGAGACTGTTGTCCTGGATTGAAAGTCCCAGCCTGATCAGTTCTTCTACAGCATCCCGGTTGCCGGGATCGCACTTGATGGCTTTTTCAAGCAGGGCCAGAGTCTTGCTGTGATGCCTTTCCAGTTCCAGACTGCGCAGGGCTTCAAAATAATAGAATATGCTTTTCTCGCTTTGCGCCCGGCTCATGGATTGACGTCTGCGCTCTTTCTTCTGGCGTTCCTTGCGCCTGGTGCGTTTGTTTGCTGATCCTGAGTGAGCCATTTTCAACCACTTCAATAAAATCGAATATGGTTACAACATATTGAAATTAATAGCTGCATCTTATTACATTTAAAAGTACTCCTGTGGACTTGACCTGTCAAATCAGGCCGGAACTCAACCAGAAATGCCCCGGATCCGGCACAGGCATGCAGAGCGAACTGCTCAACCATCTCAGCCAGCGTGCTGCACATGGACTGTAAGAAAACAGATGACAGAACACATGAAAACAATTAATAAAAAAAAGTATGCATCCATTTTCTTAATCCCGGCCTTTTGACAAAACCCCGGAGCTGGAAAGATATAGTATAAGTGCCATAACAATTGCACAGCATACGTCGAAGAGCCAAAATTTTTATCCACAGAGAAAGCAATAACAGCTCCATCATGTCAGCATAATTATTGAAAGGTTTCAGTATATGCCCGGAAAAATACTGATAATTGACGATGAAAAAGATATCCGCCTGTCCCTTCGCGGTATCCTGGAAGATGAAGGCTACCGCACTCTGGAAGCCGAGAGCGGTGAGCAGGGCCTCAGGATGCTGGGCCCAGGTGTGGACCTGGTGCTTCTGGATATCTGGCTGCCGGGCTTGGACGGACTGGAGATCTTGAACCGAATCCGGGAAACATACCCTCATGTGCCGGTGGTCATGATCTCTGGCCACGGCAATATCCAGACCGCTGTCCAGGCCATCAAGGGCGGGGCCTTTGACTTCATTGAAAAACCCCTGTCCCTGGAGAAAGTTATAATCACCTCTCAAAAGGCCCTGGAGTTCTCCAGGCTAAGGCGAGAAAACCGTAAGCTTCGTCTGAGCAGCAAGTCATCGGAGGTTCACAGGATTACCGGCGAATCCCCTGAGATAAGGGAACTGAGGCGCAATATCGAGCAGGTAGCCCCCGCCGAGGCCTGGGTGCTTATAACCGGAGAAAACGGCACCGGAAAGGAGATCGTGGCCAGATCCCTGCACCTGCACAGCAACCGCTCTGATCACCCCCTGATAGCTGTCAACTGCGCTGCCATTCCTGAAGAACTCATAGAGTCTGAACTGTTCGGTCACGAAAAGGGCTCCTTTACCGGCGCATCCGCCTCCAAGCAGGGCAAATTTGAACTGGCTGACGGCGGTACTCTTTTTCTGGATGAGATCGGAGACATGAGCCTCAAGACCCAGGCCAAGATCCTGCGCATACTGCAGGAGCAGAGTTTTGAGCGGGTGGGTGGATACCGGACAATAAATGTCAATGTCCGGGTCATTGCCGCCACCAACAAGGACCTGCACCAGGAAATCAGGCAGGGACACTTCAGAGAGGACCTCTTTTACAGGTTGAACGTATTTCCCCTCAACCTTCCGCCTCTCAGGCAAAGAAGCGAGGATATACCCCTGCTCCTGGAAGAGTTTGTGATTCAGCTGAGCCACGAGCACAATTTCAGGCCCCTGAGCTTCAGCCCTGAAGTCATCAGAATCCTGCAGCAGCATTCCTGGCCCGGAAATGTTCGCGAGCTTAAAAACTTTGTAGAGAGAATGTACATTCTATACCAGGGAAAGGAAGTAACAGTTGATATGCTCCCTGAGGATCTCAAGGGAGCTTCAAGAGAAGTATCCGTGCCTTGGGAGGATCTCCTTGCAATAGAACAAAGTGCCCTGCCCCACGATTTCAAGCAGGCCAGGTCCCTTTTTGAAGCCAGGTTTCTGGACCACAAATTAAAGGAATTTGACGGCAACGTATCCAGGCTGGCAGATGCCATAGGCCTGGAACGAAGCTATCTTTACCGCAAGCTCAAGACCTACAACATCAGTACTGATTGAGTTGTTGTCCCGTTTCAAAAAACTCCAGCAGGTCCAGGGGGTTTTCAAGTATGTAATGGGCTCCGGCCTGCAGCAGTTCCTCCCTGTCCCTGAAACCCCAGGCCGCGCCAAGTCCGATCATTCCAGCAGCCCCGGCTGTATACATATCCACGTTGGAATCTCCCAGCAAGTAAACCTGGCGCACATCAAGCCCCATTGAGCGGGCGATGTCCATGGCTGGACCTGGATCAGGCTTGACCGCCTTTCCCGGCAGTGCCCCTCTGACCAAAATAAAGTAGCTTCCGGGAAAAAAATGATCCACCATTTTACAGGTGGCTTCATGAGGCTTGTTGGACAAAACAGCCATTGGGGCCCCTTTGTCAGCCAGATTTTCCAGTGCCATCAGTACACCCGGATAAGGGGCAGTCTTGCGCGCCCAGCGCCTGGAGTATTCTCTGCGGACCTCCAGAATGAGCTCGTCAATAACCAGCTGGTCCATCACTTCTTGGGGCAATGCCCGCCTGATCAGCATGGGCAGACCATCCCCCACAAAGTAACGGTAAGCACCTATCGGGTGCTCAGGCCACCCTTTGCGGGACAGTACGCTGTTCACCGAATCGGCCAGATCCTCCAGGGTATTGAGCAGGGTCCCGTCCAGGTCGAAAATGATTCCGTAGTCTTTCATGCCCGCCTTCTTTATTGCAATAAGCCGCAGCTATATCCGGGTTCTGTTTTCTGTCGCCAGCGCCAGGACAACCGGGGTTTTTGCAGATTCCTCTACGTTAAGTGTAGATTTTCACATCCATTTAAAATAATGAACGTTATATAGAATGCCATAATAATAAATCCAAAGCAAACGTCCAAGAGCCTGCTTTTTTAGGCTTCTGGTTATAATCAAAAAGGTTTTGCTGTTGACCGTTAAGCGCATAAAGGAAAAGTTATGAAAAAACGGGTGGATCATATCCTGGCAACTGCTTTAGCTGCAGTCTTCATAATCCTCTCAGGCCACAGCTGGGCCTGGACCCATTCAGGGCAAAACGCCTGCAATAGACAATATCCTGATCAGACCATTGCCACAGTCCAAATCGGCAAGCAAGGCGTTTTTTCTGCTTCCGGGACATACCAGGGTGGAATAATCACTGACGGTGCCGACATCAGGAGCATCACATGGCAGACAATCGGCTGCATGGAGAGGATTGAAATAAGTATCCATCAATGGGCCGGATACGGCAACGACCTTGAAGTCGTCCCCTTTGATCAGCCCTGCCGGTTTCTACTTCAGAGCGAAACACACCCCCGCTCCCTCAGGCTGTCCCTGGCCGGTACAAGGGGTTTCAGCGCCTACAGGGATCTGCACTCATTGAACGAGACTCTGGAAGATTCAGATCTGATACATTTTCTTTACCCGGTGATGATTCTTGACGACAGCGCTGGAGAGCTTGTCATAGCCCTGAAAAAGCCCGCTGCATTTGAAATTTATGAACTGCATAATCCTGCCAGGATCGTTATCGACCTTAAGAAAAGCAGAGATCAAACAGAAATGCCGCCTGTCTTCTCGGTCAGAACCATTTCCGGAATACCCGTGGAGGAGGGAGGTCATCTGCAAGAAGACCTGATTTACCTTTTTCACGGCTCAGTACGGCAACTGGTGGACAGGCTCGGCCAGTCATTTGTTGAGGCCGGCAAATACACCACAATGGAACAGGCCCGGCAGGCAATAGACGCAATCAGGGAGGTTTTTCCTGATGCACAGATGCTTATTGAGCAGAGAGGGGAAAATGATTTGCCGGAAAATTTACCATGAGCAAAATCAACCTCTTTATAGCCCTTATAAGTCAGCCACTGTAAACAGGCCTGCAATATTTTGGTTCATTCATGTTCCTCATCATTAAGCTTCCAAAAATTCCTGCCATACTACATTCCCGGTAAGGAGAGCCTGGTGTAGCCTGCCGGAGGCTGGAAAAGATCGCTGGAGACCTGTCCTTCCCTGATATTTCGCAATTCGAAAATGTTACCTCTTTCCTCGGTCCGGACGGGCACCTTCAGCCGGCTGTCAAACCATACCTTGTCCACCCGGCCGTCGAACTTCTCACAGTGCCATTTCTCCACGCTGCGACCATGCAGGGTTTCCCGGCCGACCATGGTTTCCTTCACGGTGAGTTCAGGACAGACCCTGGTAAAATCATCGGTGGCATCCGGGCCCAGGGGCAATTGGTAATACATGCGCTCCTCTACCATAACTATCCAGGAGGCGCCCTGGGAAAAATTAACGATCATGATCTGCTGCTCTCCGTCCATCATCCCTTCCATGCGCATTCCCTCGGGTCCGGCATAGTATTTGCCGGTCACTTCCTCATGCTGGCTGATGTCCACATAATCGGCCTGAAATGAAACCGGAAATCCCTGGCCCTGAAGGGCAGCTGCGGTCAGCACAAGTGCCAGGGCCATCAATACGGAAGACAGAATCAATTTTTTCATGCTGTTACCTCCTTTGCTGAATAACCAAAAATTAATCTTCACTGTCCCGCTCCAGGCGGATGGTCAGCCTGACCCTTTCGCCCCCCCTGATGTTTACTGTTCTCTTATGCTGCACATAGCCTTCTGCTCTGACCTCAACCTGGTGCTCTCCCCGCAGAAGACCCACTTCATAGGAAAGATCAGGATGGCGCTGGAGGGGGTAGCCGTTGACGTAGGCCCGGGCCTCAACAGGATCCACCAGGAGCATCAGCCGGCCCGCCGGTATTGGAGGCTCATCCTCGTACCACGGCTTTCTGGGCTGGTAATACGGGGGATAAGGAGGATAATAGTATCCTGGCCATCCAGGAGGGCCGTAGTGCCGGTGCATGTAGGGCGGAGGATGGTAATAACCGTCATAAATAATCCCCCCGGGCTCAGGACCCCAGGTGTGATCGCGCTGGGGAAGCATTTTTTCCGGATCAGGAAAAAAACGATGATATTCCTGACCCTCTTCAGAATAAAAAACATGTTTGCTTTCGGATCCTGCAGCACCGGCCCATAACATCACAAACAGCGCAGCAGGAAACGCTCTCAAAAACAGAGTGGAAAGCTTCATTGGCCCCTCCAGGTAAAAAGGCGATTAATGATCACCCCGCTTAACGGTGATGGTAATATTCCGCCGGAGTCTGGCTGGCCACAAAGTTAACAGCCTCGTTTATGGCCTGGCGGATGGCCTGCTCCATGGGCGTGCGGGCGAATGTGCTCAGGGCACCGCCTGCCTGAGTACCCAGGAGCGATCCTCCCAGATCGTAGCTGTGGGCGCTGCCCTGTACATTAGTGGCTGCCAGGACCCGGCCCGTGGCCGTATCGATTATGCGCAGATCCAGGGCCAGGTGGGCCCTCTGGTATCCGCCCATCAGGGATCCAAGACGGCGGTCTCCAAGGATCCCGCCCCGGCCCCCTACTCCTGCCCGGCTTCCTGCAGTGCCCGGATCAAACCCGGTGACCGCGGCAACCACCAGAAGCTGAGCTCCTTCCAGTTCACCGATGGGGGCGGCAGTATCCTGGCGGAAACGCCCAGAGGCGCCCATGTCCTGCTCGGCAATTACCGCCTGCAGCTTCTCCCGCTCCAGGACAATGAACCGGTTGGTGTTAAAAAGTGAAGTCACCAGCATGTCCTGCATGCCCCGGCCGTATTCTCTCCGGTACTGCCCGGCGCCCACGGTCTTGTCCTCGAAATCGGCCACGGCAATGGCCGCCCTGGGTCCGTGGTAAGCCTCGGCCCTGGCAGTGCCGATATCCGGGCCGCTGGTGGATTGAACCTGGGCGCTGGGTGACGGGGTCACGCAAGCCGAGAGCCCGGCAAGAAAAAAAACCAAAATAAGTGCACTTAAAAATTCTCTCATATTTCCTCCCATAATATTTTTTTTATACCCTGCCGTAATCAAACAAATTCAAGGCCCATTAAAAGATGTGACTGCAAAAAGTCATTTTTGCAGTCACAGACGTCAGAGGTCAGACGTCAGAGGTCCCCAGTTAAACCCGTCTGCGACGGAACCCTGCGGTCTG
>SL_5KL_010_SEDDRAFT_10001122_pt1 | contig 16459 bp, 15 predicted proteins | sample SodLakKL_010_SED_FD_9118 | JGI IMG/M metagenome (IMG submission 9118)
GCGGCCGTAATAAACCGATTGCGAACCCTTATGGTTAAAACTAAAATATGAGGGGATAAGATCTGCCCGGGTCCAGCCCGGATAAGAACCGGGACAAATGGGGTAGATGGGTAATGCCCCTGGCCTTGAGCTCAGGCAAAAGCTTTAAAAACAGTGTTGCTGTAATCCTGGCGTCGCCGATAGCGCTGTGTCGGCCGGTCAGGCTGTAACCGAAACGGGAAGATAGGTTTTCCAGGGAATAATCTTCCAGGTGATAATAAAGGGCTGAGGCAAGCAGGACCGTGTCGATAACGGGGTTGACAATCCGTCCGCCGGTGGCCTCGCCCACCTTTAGGTTTAAAAAAGCCAGGTCGAAGGAAGCATTGTGGGCAACCAGAATACGCGGACCGCAGAACTCAAGAAAATCTTTTATAACCGGTATGATCGGCGGTTTTTCTTTCAACATTTCATTTTTGATGCCAGTTATTTCCTTTGCCTTAGCGGAAACAGGGCGCCCGGGATTGACCAGCCGGTGAAACATTGGCCGGTTCAGAATTTTACCGTTCTGCACAATTACCGCCCCCAAAGAGATGATTTCATCGCCTCGAAAAGGACGCAAACCGGTAGTTTCGGTATCAAAAACAACGAAGGAGGCTTCAGGCAGGCTTTCTTTCCAGTTTACCTGCTTGTTAATATTGTTGATTAATTCCGAAAGCGACTGGTTTAACGCCCGGTCTCCGGCACTCTGCCTGCTCTGGTTGTTGTTTGGAAGCAGGCGCCCCATAATGGCCTCTGGTAGCCCCGGTCCGGGCCTGTAATGATGTTCACTGGCTTTTTTATTTAGGCGGTGAAGATCAGCCTCGAAATAAGTGTTTTTTTTCATATGCTCTCCCCTGTTGGGTTTTACTTAAGCTTTTCGGGCGTGAAAGGTATAAGCGGTTAGCGATTGCAGCCGGTTAACCATAAGCAGGGATTCTTTAAGCAGTTGCTTTTCTTTTTTCGATAGTTGATCCAGGTTGATGTGATTGTCGGGCTCCTGGCCCAGCTTTATCTGATCCAGCGCCGATCGGATCCGGAACATCATTAGTGATTCATAGGCAGCTTCGATATATTCGGCGTCATCTGGATTAAAAATATTTCTTTCTTTTAAACGATGCAATCTTTCGAAGCTGTTTGTCTCCCTGATTCCTTCGCGCAGGGCAAACAGGCGGAGCCCGTCAACCATATGCACCATGACAGATCTTTTTAAGTCAATTTTGCGGCGCTGTTTTCCTGTTTTTTCGGTAATGAACCCCCCGAACATGGTTAAAGGCACCCGGTGCCTGAGATCGTCTTCGGCCATAAAAAGCAGGGCGTGTTTTGATGCTTTGAAAAGGCGGGTAGTAAAATCTTTAAGGTTTTTATACAATTCTTCATCTCCACTGATGTAGCGAAAATCAAGGAAGATGGTCATGCTGCGAATGTGATCCGGATCGAGCTTCTCTACCCAGCTCTCGAGGCTGTTTTTCCAGGCCGGCAGGGGACGGCACCAATCCGGGTTGTTGGCCATAACTTCACCCCGGCAGAGGCGGAAGCCGCATTTTTCCAGCTCCCTGACAATAATCTGTCCCAGCGCCAAAAAATAGGAGGAATAGCTATCGCGGCTGCCTTCGGGCGGGTCGGCATAAATAATTCCGTTGTCCTGGTCGGTGCGGAGAAACTGTTCTTTTCGCCCCGCGCTGCCCATGTTGATAAAGCAATATGGAGCCGGAGGAGGTCCCAGGCCCCTTTCAATCATTTCTTTTTCAGCCAGGTTGATCAGTTTCCGGGTGATCCGGTCGTAGAGCTCGCTGGTCAGAGCGCAGATTTCTGAGGCATAAGCTCTTTCATTAAGCAGGGCTTGTTTTAAACGATCTATCTCGTTTATTGTTTGAGCCAGGTCTGCAAAACTATCCTGGTATTCGATCTGTTTGACCACGGATAGGGCGCCGCTTTTGCCGGAGAGCACAAGGTCTTTAACCGTAACAATACCGCGCAGGATTTCGTGTTCATCGGTAACTACGATATGTTTGATTTTATTTTTCATCATCATGAGAAGCGCTGTGTAGGAAAAATCATCGGGGCGAAGGGTAATTAAATTTGAAGTCATAACCTGGTGGGCCTTAAGTTCCAGGCTGGGATCTCCGGCGCACAGGACTTTGCCGACTATATCTTTTTCAGTGATGATTCCGGTTGGCTTGTTGTTAAATCCTTTTACTATCACAGAACTGACCCCGGCATCGTGCATCTTTTTCGCTACATCGCAGATATTGTCCATGGGAAGGCAGGTCACTACTTTTTTAACCGCCACATCTTTAATTCTCTGCCTGAGTGTATTTTGTTCAAAGAGGCGGGTGGTTTGCCTTTCGGAAGCTATGGTTTTATAAAGATCTTTTAAACGGGAAGCGAGGTCTTTGGTGAAGTAGGCAGCAAACTCGTCACTGCTGCCTGCTGCCTCCTGGAAGGATTGCCGCTTGATCAGCAGGCAGGTTAAATCTTCGTCGGCAAGCATCGATACCGGGTAGGGTTCATCAGAGAGGAGGACGGTGACTCCAAAAAAATCGCCCCTGGTTCTGACGGCGGTTACTGCTTCTTCACTGCCCAGCGCAGCTACCGCTTTAGCGCGTCCTTTAAGGATTAAAAAGAGAGTCTTTTTTGAAGGTTCTCCCTGACGAAAGACGTAACTGCCGGCAGGGTAATGGACGGTAACGGCTCCAGAAATGACTCTTTCCAGGACCCGGTCATTTAAAAAGTTAAAGGGGACTATTGTTTTAAGTAGCGCCTGCAGGTCCTGCCTGGTATATTTGTTTGCTGCAGAGGTCATGTCAGTAAGCTCCGTTAAAATTATGGCAATCCTTTCTCCATAATTATATCCTCTAAAGATACTCCAGGCAATAAAAGCGGAGCCTGCACGTCCGGCTCCGCTTGAGTAGTGGTTAAAAATCTTTTGTTATTGCCGGCTGCTTAACTTTAAAGGTTATTCATCACCAGCATCCTGGGCTTTTTTCTCTTCTTCTTCCCGCAGCATGCGGCGGAGGACTTTGCCGATCATGGTCTTGGGCAGCTCATCACGGAATTCGACCAGCTTGGGGACTTTGTAAGGCGCCAGGTTTTCTTTGCAGTACTGGATTACCTCATCTTCGGTCATGGTTTCGCCTTCTTTGAGGACAATATAGGCTTTCAGGGTTTCGCCACGGTAGGGATCCCTGATGCCGGCCACTGCCGCCTCCATGACTTTTGGATGCGCGTAAAGAACTTCTTCAATATCGCGGGGGTAAATGTTAAAGCCACCGGCAATGACCATGTCTTTCTTGCGGTCCACAATATAGGCATAACCATCTTCATCGGCCTTGGCGATGTCGCCGGTATAGAACCAGCCGTCACGAATGCTGTGGGCGGTTTCTTCCGGCCTGTTCAAATAACCTTCCATCACCTGTGGTCCCTTCAAGCATATTTCTCCCACATCGCCAAGGGGCACCTCGGTTTCCCCTGTTTCCACGTCGACTATTTTGTACTCGGTGTCGGGCATAGGCAGCCCGATACTGCCCGGCTTGTTTTTGCCGTAAACGGGATTGGCATGAGTTACGGGAGAGGTTTCAGTCAGGCCGTAACCTTCAACCAGCTTGCCGCCGGTATTTTCTTCGAATTCCTGTTGCACTTCCAGCGGCAGGGGGGCGGCGCCGCTGATACAGATCCGGATAGACTTGATATCATATTTTTCGAGGTTGGGGGCGTTGTTAATGGCCACATAAATAGTCGGCACTCCCGGGAACAGAGTCGGCTTCTGCTTGTCGATTGTTTTTAAAACCATTTCGAGTTCGAAGCGTGGTAAAAGGACCAGCTTGGCTCCGCTTAAAAGGCCCAGGTTTAATATGGTGGTCAGCCCGTAGCTGTGGAAAAAGGGTAAAACCCCAAGGATAATTTCCTTGCCATCTTTAAAGTCGGTGCACCAGGATTTAACCTGCAGGCAGTTGGCCACCAGGTTGCGGTGCTGCAGGATCGCTCCTTTTGATACCCCTGTGGTTCCACCGGTATAAAGATATACGGCCTGATCTTCAGGGGTCACTTCAACCTGTGGCGGTTTTTTGCCGGCATGCCTGGAAATAAGATCTGTAAATGCATAATCTTCACCGGAAATTGAAACCCGGTCGCCTTCCTTCTTTTCCTTGGCTACAGTGTAAAGCAGGCTGAGAAAACCGGGAAAATAATCTTTAATATTGGAAACAATGATGTTTTTAAGATCCGTTTTGGGCTGGACTTCTTTAACCATGTTATAGAAGCGGGTCAAAGTGATAATTGTTTCTGCCCCGGAATCTTTAAGCTGGTACTCCATCTCCCGGGCCACATAAAGGGGATTGAAGGGCACTACTATAGCGCCTATGGCCAGGGTGGCAAAAAAGGCTATGGGGTACTGGCTGCAGTTTGGCAGATGAATGGCCACCCGGTCCCCCTTTTTTACCCCCATATCAGAAAGAGCGGCGGCTAAACTGTTTACCTGGGAGTGCAGTTCATTATAGGAAAGATCTTTGCCCATGAAATGGACGGCGGGATTATCTTTATATGTATCTACAGCTTCCTGGAATAGATGATACAAAGACTTTTGGGGGTAATCAATGCTTTGCGGAACTTCGGGTTCATAATGTTTGAGCCAAATTTTTTCCATACATATTTCCTCCTCGAGTCAAAAAATATTGAAATGGCTGCATTCACATCTTTCGCCATTATATTAGCATTTCCTCCTTAGTTTTAAAAATTATAAACATATCCAATCAGATGTTAAAATATTCTTATAACAAACCAGGTGATCATGACGGCTTCAAGTCCCAGTTTTATAGGCAGAGCTCCCCAAAAACCGAGGGTTGCGCCAATCCCGGACCGAAAAGCCTGGTCGGATTTACTCCTGATTAGAAGTTCGGCCACAGCAGCGCCGAGAAAGGGCCCAAGCAGGAGTCCGTACGGGAAAAAAAACAGGCCGATCAAAAGGCCAATAGCTGCACCCCACAATCCGGCTTTTGAACCGCCGAAAACTTTACTGCCCAGGGCAGAAAAAAGATAGTCTACCCCCATTACCAGCAATGTCAGCGCCGCCTGGGCGATTAAGAAAAATGCTCCTACATCTTCGAAGCCGGAGATAAGGCCGTATACCAGCATCCCCGTCCAAACTAAAGGCGGTCCCGGCATGCCGGGGAACAGGGTCCCGAACAGCCCGGCCAGGAAAAATAAGAAAGCAATAATAACGGCTATGATTTCAATCATAGAAACCTCCACGGGATTAATTGTGATCTGTTTATTTATTATCATAGCATATAGGCGGCCGGGTAGAAAAACGATCGGGCATTTTTATTAAGATTAATTAAAAAATAACAGTTAGATAATTTTCAAGAAAAGGAATTTAGACATATCAGTAGAATATATATATCTTAATTATTGAAATATCAATAATACAAGAAGGGAGTGGAAAATTGGGATAACCTGGCATGGGAAAGACGGCCCTATATTTTTGTTGAGATACTTTGTTAGACATACAAGGAGGTGACTCAAAATGAATAATGACAGCAAAAGAGGCTACAAACTGGAAGTTTGGGTTACGGCAATTTGCTTTGCCATTGTTGCTGTTACAGGGGGATTTTTTAGCTCAGTTGTTGTTATTATGAACGAAGTTTTTTTTCACCAGGTGCCCACTCCTGAAAACCTGGTTGCCGCTTACGGCGAAACTATGTTTGTCTTCAAAGAACACCTGAGCGTGTGGGGTTTCCCACTTCATTACTTTTTGCTGGTGGTATTGAGCTGGTTTGGCGCTACCCTGGTGGGGGCAATTTGGTGCCTGGTGATGGACAGGCTGGAAGAAAAACAACGGGCTTAGACTACGCTGAAGGGGGTTGTATTATATGGAACCAAGAGGTGAGGTTTTTGTACTGGGTTTAATCCTCAGTATTGTCGTTCTTTTAATTTCTGTAATGATCAGCGTCTGGGCCCGCCGTTTTACGCGCAGCCTGGGCGACTATTATGTAGCCGGGCGCAGTATCGGCGCCCTCAATAACGGCCTGGCCATGGTTTCACTGGCTTTGAGTTTGACTACCTTTATCGGCTTGACTGCTTTAATTATCGAAGGATTGTACGTGGCCGTGGCTGTGTATGCCAGTTTTACAGCCGCTTTTATCGGTTTAATGGTCCTGGCTGCTCCTTATTTGAGGCGCCACAAGTCTTTTACTACAATGGCCTTTATTTCCGAAAGGTATGATAGCAAGACCCTTCGTTATATATCTGTTATTGTTATGATGATTGTCAGTGTGCTTTACCTTGCCGGTAACCTTAAAGGGATCGGCATTGTTTTCTTTTTCCTTTTAGGAGTGCCGGAAATAGTCGGTATCGTAGTCGGCGGACTGGTTGTTACCCTTTACGTTACCCTGGGAGGGATGTATGGGGTAACCTATAACCAGACCTTTCAGACCATTGTTTTGCTGTTTTGTTTGATGTTCCCGGTAGCGATTGTTATGAGGACCCTGGGCGCTTCTGGCTGGGTATTCCCGCCCCTGGGTTATGGGGATATGGTGCCGCAGATGACAGAAGCCGTGCCCCACTATTTCTGGGCCATGGTTGCCCATCCTGTAGTTTATATCGCCATTTTTCTCGGTTCCTTCATCGGCATCATCGGACTGCCCCACTTCGTAATGCGTTACTTCACCGTCCGCGATGCCAAGGAAGCCCGCTGGAGCACGGTGATTTGCGTCTTCCTGGTCGGTCTGGTTAACACTACCGTATATGCCACCGGGTTTGCCGCCGTTTACTACATGCAGGCTGAAGGGGTGGATATTCCTTCTGCGGCCTACGATTACGTGGTTTTCATCCTGGTTGAAGCCCTGGCCGGCGACGGCTGGCTCGCTTTGGCGGTAGCCGGATCGGTGGCTGCCGGGCTCTCCACGGTGTCAGGGCTGCTGATGATCATGGGCGCCGGCTTGATTCACGACCTTTACGGGGCTATTAAGCCGGAAGTCGATGACGAGACGAAGCTTAAGCTTTCTTACGGAGCCATGTTTTTAGTTGGGGTGGCCGTTATTTTATTCTCCCTCGATCCGCCTGAATTCATCCTGGAAGCGATTATGTGGAGCTTCGGAATAGCAGCGGCCGGTTTGGGCGTGCCGATTGTTATGGGGATCTGGTGGAAACGGACCAACAAGTACGGAGTAGGCGCCGGGATGGTGGTCGGCACCCTGATCGCTTTCGTCAGTTGGATTATGATCGGCTACATGGGTATGGACCCGGTCGATATTCCCTTCCCGTTCTTCGCCAAGTATTTTTACGGACCGCTGGGCTGGATCAAGGTGATCGCGGTAGCGGTTCCGATATCCTTTATCCTGACCATTGTCGTTTCCTGGCTAACTCCTCCGCCGCCCGAGAATTTGCAGCGGCAGGTTGATGAAATGCACGGCTGGAGCGATGTCGATCCCAAACGTTACAACGGCAAAGGGCTGCCCATCGTGATTATAGTCCTCTCTGTATTTATTATGTGGTTTATGACCACCTTGTATGACCAGTTTCCCAAGTAAGGTTATGAACCGGGGCAGGCAATTTTGGTGCTGTTCAAATGCCTGCCCCAACTGTATATCAATAGTCCGGAGGTGATGAATGCATGGAAAACTGGGAAAAACTGAGCAGGATGCCGTATAAGGAAATAAAAGAGATTCAGGATAAAAAGCTGCGCGCTTTTATGGCCAACCAGATCTATCTCTACAGTCCTCATTACAGCGACCTGCTTAAAGAATTGAAAATTGACCCCTTAAAGATAAAAGGTATCGATGATCTGCGCCACCTTCCTTTTACCTATAAATGGGATATAGCGCCGACCGATGAAGAGCCCCAAAAGGCCAAGGATTTCGTAATCCGGCCGGATGAAGAAGTAACAGAGAAATACGGCCACCTGGCTAAAATGTCTATGACCGGCGGAAAAGCGATGGTGGAAGAAAGGGTTTATGATTTTAAGCCGGTCCACATTCACTTTACCACGGGGAGAACGGCTATGCCTACCCCGTTTGTTTACTCCAAGCGCGATCTCGATAATATCAGGGAAGCCGGGTACAGGCTCCTGGATGTTTTCAATGTAACTACAGATGATATCGTGGTCAACTGTTTTCCTTTTGCCCCGCACCTTGCTTTCTGGCAGACCTTCTTTGCCGGGGAGAAAATGGATGTAGCTAACTTCCATAGCGGCGGGGGTAAAATTGTAGGAACCAGGAATCTGATGGATGCTTTTGAATACTTAAGGCCAACAGTAGCCGTGTTCATTCCCGGCTATTGCTATTATTTCCTGCGGGAGGCGGTAAAGCAGGGCCGTGATTTTTCTTCAATCAGAAAAATATTCTTCGGGGGCGAAAGGGTGCCGCCGGGTTTGAAGGATAAAATTAAAGAACTGTTTAAGCAACTGGGGGCAGAAGATGTAATGGTGCTGGCCACTTACGGCATGACAGAAGCCAAGGTGGCCTGGCCCGAGTGTCCCTCTCACGACGAATATCACGGCTACCACCTTTACCCCGACCTGGAAGTTTTTGAAACAGTCGATCCCGAAAGTGGAGAGCCGGTTGGGGAAGGAGAAGAAGGCGAAATAGTCTATACCTCAATCGACTGGCGGGGGACAACGGTGCTGCGCTACCGTACCGGTGATATTGCCAAGGGGGGGTTGCTGCTGGAGCCATGCCCCAACTGTGGGCGGACGGTACCGCGGATCAGCTCTAATATCCAGCGTAAATCAGAGCTGAAGGAATTCAGCATGACCAAGGTCAAGGGGACCCTGATTAACTTAAATAACTTCTTCCCCCTGATGATGGGCCATCCCGATATCGAAGAGTGGCAGGTGGAGATGCGCAAGAGAAATGACGATCCCTTTGATATGGATGAAATCTATCTCTATGTAGCTCCAAAAGAGAATGTTGACCGGGAGAAACTGGCAGCTGATTTAAAACAAAAAGTGCTCAGAGATACAGAGGTATCGCTGACTGATATAATTTTTAAATCGGTGCCTGAAGTTGTATCCCAGCTGGGCATGGAAACGGAACTGAAAGAGAAAAGGATTCTTGANAACAGGCCTGATTAAACCTGTTTATTGGAATGAGAAAGGAGGCAGAGCATGCAGGCATGGAATAAAATAAGCCGGATGCCGGCGCCGGCCATTAAGAAAATGCAGGATGAACTGTTTACCAGGATGCTGCGGGAAGAACTGGCGGTCAGGCATCCCTTTTATCGCGATTTGTTCAAAGAACACAATATTGATCCAGAAAAAATAGGTGGAATTAATGACATTAGCAGTTTACCTTTCACTGAAAAAAAGGATTTGCTGCCCAGGGAGGATAACCTGCAGCACCCAAAAAAGTTTGTTCTCGAAGTGCCCGCAGAGGGAGAGCAAAAAGGCAAAAAGAAGGGATTTGCCCTTTTCGGCAAAAAAGACAAGGGGCCGGATCCTTCTGATTACCGGTTTCATACCCTTTATTTCAGCGCCGGCAGGACTGGAAAGCCGGTGCCCTTTGAGTACACGCATCACGACTTGAAAAACCTGAAGGAGGCGGGATTAAGGGCTTTTGATATCCTGGGCCTGACCAGGGACGATACCATGATCAACGCCTTTACCTATGCTCCCAATGCTTTTTTCTGGCAGATGTTTTACAGTACCGTTGAAACAGGAAGCACAGCCCTGCAAACCGGGGGCGGTAAGGTGCTGGGCATGGAAAAAATCCTTAAAGCTATGGACAATATGGAAGCGCCGGTATTTGTCTGTGCGCCGGGTTATACGATCTTTGCCCTGCAGACCCTGGAGCATTTTGGTTTCAGCGCTGAAAACCTGGAGCGGGTTGTGCTCGGTATAGATTATGCGCCGATGGAAGCGGTGGAAAAAGCCAGGAAACTGATGGAGTCAATAGGGGCAAATGATAAAAAAGTGCAGCGCCTTTATTTTGTCGCGGAGGCTAAATCGGGCTGGGCTGAATGTGAGCCCGACTATGGCTATCATACCAACCCCGATCATGTTTATATTGAAATAGTTGATCCGGAAAGTGGCGAAGTCCTGGGCGAAGGTGAAAAAGGAGAAGTGGTTATAACCCATCTTGACACCCGGGGAACCGTCCTGCTGCGCTGCAAAACAGGCGATATAGCCACAGGTGGTCTGGTTACGGAGCCCTGCCCCAACTGCAAACGGACTGTACCGCGGATCATGGGTGACATTGAAAGAAAAACTTACTATTTCGAACTCAAAAGCAGCCAAGGTCCGGTTCAGTTTAATGCAAACCGGTTGCGTAAATTGATGATATCCAGAGATGATGTCCTGCTTTGGTACCTGGAATTAAACCGGAATCAGGACCTTGATCAACTGAACCTGGTTGTTAAAGGTGTCTCCGGGACCGATGAGGCTGCGCTGCTGGCTTCGCTGGAAGATGAACTGAAAAACGAAGTTCCGGTGCCAGTTAATATTGAAGGCGCAACTCTTGATGCGATCGCCAATAAAATTGGTATAGAAAAGTACATTACCGAGCAGGTTTTTTTTGACAATCGAGATCAGTAAGGGATCAAGGAGAGTTTTATGGCAAGCCCTCGTTTAAGCTGCGGGGGCTTTTATTATTAAAAGTGGATACAGGTGATCGGCCAGGGAAATTTCGGGAAGGTTATGACCGACTTTTCAACATTACATGATGATGGTATAATTGGAAGGCAAAATATTATATAATAAGGCTTATTAGAGTTCATATATTGATACAGAAAGGCAGGTGTGACGTTGAGTAAAGTACCGGTACCTGTTAATTTGGATACAGTAGCTAATAACCTCGCAGATCCGGTTTTCCTGGTCAACCGCGAAAAGGAAGTGGCCTGGCTCAATAAGAAAGCTATCGAGTTGTTTTATACAAGCGACAAAGAGGCACAGGGTTCTGTTATAACCGAGTTAACCGGGGTAAACAAGCTGGACTCCCTGCTTGATGATGTTTTTGAGCAGGAGGAGGAATTAAAATGTTCATATGAAGAAGCATCAGTAAAAGTTAAACGCCAGGACCAGCGTTACTTTTTCAAAATCTCCATTAACCCGGTTTTTCATGAGGGTGAACTGTGGGGCGGCCTGGTTCAATTCACCGATGTAACCCGGTTTCATGAGATGGAAAAAATCAAGACCGACTTCGTTTCCATCGTCTCTCATGAGTTTCGCACACCGCTGACGACAATTATAGTCGGTGTAGAGATGCTTAAAGAAGGCATGCTGGGTGAATTGACTCCACGCGGCCAGGAAGTTTTAGAGGCTATCGGAGCCGATTGCGAAAGGCTCAGCAGGCTTATTGATAACCTGATGGAGCTATCCAGGATTGAGTCGGGCACTATCTATGTTGAAGCAGAACCGGTTGATGTTACCGATTTGGTCCAGGAAGCTGTGCGGCCTCTCAAGTTTCAGGCAGAAAAACAGGGTATTGAATTAATTACCGATATTGCTCCAAACCTGCCGCCGGTGGCAGCCGACTTCAATAAGGCGGTGTGGGTTTTAGCCAACCTGGTAGGAAATGCCATGCGCTATACTGATTCCGGGGGGACGATCTCAGTCCGGGTCAGGGAGCGTGGTAAGCGCCTCTTCTTTTCTGTAGAAGATACGGGGTGCGGAATACCCAAAGAACATCAGGACAAGATATTCCGTAAGTACGTGCAGGTTAGCGGCCCCGGGCCTAAAGGATCCGGGGGAGTTGGCCTGGGCCTGGCTATAGCAAAAGATATTGTAATGGCGCACGGTGGAGAAATCTGGGTGGACAGTGAAATTGGGAAAGGCACTACATTTACTTTTACTTTCCCGGTTTATTACGGCGAAGAATCTGTGAAGCTGTCAGGCGCTGAACCGGAAGCCGAAGAAGAATAAGGAGGTTAAGCTATAGCTATGTCAAAAAAAATCTTGATTGCAGAAGACGAAAAGAACGTTATTCTGGGGGTGCGCACCTGCCTGGATTCGGTCGGTTACCAGATGGAAATAGTTGAAGACGGTGAACAGGCTCTTAATGCGATCCGCCGTGAACATCCGGATTTAATCCTGCTCGACCTGTTAATGCCAAATGTTGACGGATTCGAAGTTTTAAAAGAAGTGAAAGGTAATAGCGAAACCAAACATATTCCCATTATTGTTTTAACAGCAAAAGCTGAAGAAGAAGATCGCCAGAGAGCGATGGACCTGGGAGCGGATGACTATATGACCAAACCGTTCAAACCCCAGGAATTATGGGATCTTCTCAAGCACTATCTTCCGGATCATAATGCCTAAAGGATTTTGGACTTAATTTGAACGAATTAAACCTTTGGAGGGCACAGAGAGCTGTGCCCTTTAGAGGATCAGGAGGAAATATATGGTTTTAAGCAAACCTGCCTTTGAACAGGGGCCGATCCGGCCTCCCAATGAAGCAAACAGTCTATTATTGCGTTTAACCAGGAATTGCCCCTGGAATCGCTGTTTGTTTTGCCCGGTTTATAAAACCAAAAAGTTTAGCCGGCGCAGTGTGGATGAAGTAAAAAAGGATATTCACGCCATAGCTGAAGATAAGGAAAAGATCAGGCAAATATCTGAACGGGAAGGGCATGGAGGAGAAATAAACCGGGCTGTGGTAGCCTTTATCCATGCTGAGCAACCAGAACTCCTCCCGGTCGCCTTTTGGCAGTACCACGGAGGCGAGACTGTTTTTCTCCAGGACGGGGACAGCCTGCAACTCCCTGCCGCCCAGGTAAGCGAAATACTTTGCTTGCTAAAAGAAAATTTTCCCGAGATCAAGAGAGTTACCACCTATGCCCGGTCGCGAACCATCCTGCGCCGTTCNGTTGAAGAACTGGCCGATCTGAAAGAAGCCGGGCTGGACAGGGTCCACATAGGGATGGAAAGCGGCAGTGACGCCGTGTTGGAATATATGAAAAAAGGGGTTACCGGAGCCCAGCATATTGATGCCGGGTTAATGGTTAAAGAAGCCGGTCTCTCATTAAGCGAGTATGTCCTTCTTGGCCTGGGCGGGAAAAATTTATGGCGTGAGCATGCCCTGGAAACAGCAAAAGTTTTAAATGCGATTAATCCGCATTTTATCCGCTTTCGCACCCTGGCCATACGTTCCGGAACTCCCCTGGCTGAAGAGGTCCAAAAGGGAAATTTTAGCCCCCTGCACGATGATGAAGTGATCAGGGAGGAAGCCCTGCTTATTGACAACCTTGAGGGTATCACCAGCTATCTCTACAGTGATCATATCCTGAACCTGCTGGAAGAAATTAATGGAAAGTTCCCCGAAGAGAAAGCAAAAATTGAACAGGCCCTGGCTAAATACCTGGGTCTTCCAGAACGAAAAAGGGAACTGTTCAGGTTGGGCAGGCGGGCCGGCTATTTACGGACTCTGGATGATTTAGATAACCCTTCCCTGAAGACTTCTGTAGAAAAAATTTATAACCAGGTTCAAAACAACGGTTATTCGGTAGATGACTATATTACCCAACTTTTAGGCCGGTTCATTTAACCTTAAGAGCAGCAGATTTTTTTGTGGTGGTGGACTTTATGCGAGTTGCAATTTGCGTACTTGAGCTTTACATTCCCGGTGTAACATCATTAAAAGGAAAAAGACAGGTTACAAAAAGCCTGGTCCAGCGCTTGCGGAATAAGTTCAATGTTTCCATAGCAGAAGTCGGTGACCAGGACCTCTGGCAGCGGGTGAAGCTGGGCCTGGCCGTAGTTTGCCATAACGGGGCCGGAGCCGACAGCATCATGGAACAGATATTTTCATTTGTGGAGCTGGAAAATAGCGTGGATATAATATCTTCCCGGGTTGAAAATTATTAATTACCCGGTAAAGGGGCGGGCGTTTGAAAGCAGTTACGAAGATAACCGAACTTGCTCACCATATGGCTAGCCTGGTCGTTGATGAGGGGGCTATGGCTGTCGATGCAACCGCCGGAAATGGATATGACACTGTGTTTTTAGCCGAGAAAGTTGGACCGGAAGGACATGTCTACTCTTTCGATGTCCAGCAGGAAGCACTGGAGAATACATTAGCCAGATTAAAGCAGAGAAACCTGGAAAAGCGGGTAACCTTACTCCGGGAAAGCCATGAAAATTTAAAGCTTCATATTTCGCACCGGGTTGCTGTCGTTATGTACAACCTCGGTTATCTTCCCGGAGGACAGCGATCGCTAACCACGAAATATGATACAACTATAAAAAGCATTGAGCAGGCCCTTGATTTACTTCTACCCGGTGGTATTATTACCATAGTCCTCTACCCGGGGCACCGGGAAGGGGCCAAGGAAAAGGAGAGAATTATTCCTTTTTGCAGGGAACTTGATCCCGCTCACTACGTGGTATTAGCCAGCAAGCTGCTTAACCGGGAGCATGTTCCCCCTGAACTGGCGGTTGTCCAAAAAAAGTGAGACGACGGCTGATTTTTAAGCAAACAAGGAATCAAGGCCGGCCTTGTCGAAACATCGGTAGTGGCCGGCATTATAATAACTTTAAACAAATAATATGGAATAGGGGCTCGAATAAACTGGCACACGGAAGCTATTTGATTGAAAAAGAATTAAACCTGGTTGATCAGCGGTTGCAGCAGATTGTTGAAACAGCAGGCCCCGAGGTTTCTGAAGTGGGCAGCTATGTTTTTAATGGAACCGGAAAGAGAATGCGTCCTACTCTTTTTTTGCTGGCAGCTTATCAGGCCCGGGAAAACCTTGCCTCCTATATCGATGCTGCGGCTGCCCTTGAGCTTATTCATACTGCATCCCTTCTGCATGACGATGTTATCGACCAGGCTTCCACCCGCCGGGGCAAAGAAGCTGTTCATCTAAAATGGACAAATAAAATAGCAGTTTTAACCGGTGATTACCTGCTGAGCCAGGCTTATAAAATACTGGTTGGTTATCATGATTGGCGGTTAATGGATTCGATTGTCGATATCGTTCAGAATATGACAGAAGGGGAAATGGAACAGGCTTTTGCCGATCCGGCCATGCCCGAGCTGGAAAACCGATATTTTAGCTGGATCGGCAAAAAAAGCGCGTCCTTTTTTGCCGGTTGCTGTAAGGCCGGTTCCCTGATCAGTGGTAACGACCCTGAAGAACAAGAAAAATGGGCTGAGTTTGGTTATAACCTGGGGATTGCTTTTCAACTGATTGACGATTTACTGGATTACACCGGGAAAAGAGAGCTGACCGGCAAACCGGTTTATGGTGATCTCAGCAACCGGGTACTGACCCTGCCCCTGATCCGGACCATAGAACAAGCTAAAAAGGCCGGTTCTATCCACCGGCTGTTTGAAAACAAAGAGGAGTCGGAGCAGCACATCAATGAAGTAGCGCAGGCAGTATTGGACAGTGACGGCCCGGCTTACACTTACCGGAAGGCAGAAGAATTTATTGCGCGGGCCAATGAAATTGTCGGTAAGTTTCGTGTCTCTAACCGGGAAGTAACTATTGCGCTAAAAGAGTTGACCAGAGATGTGTTGGAGCGAAAAAAATAGTATAATAATTTCTAAGAGTTGACTTTCCTTGTCTCCTGATTTTTTTATGGCATGATCATCTTTTATTAATAAACCATGGAGGATCAAGTGATGCCAAGCCGTAATGTCTCGAAATCAGTAATCAAAAGGCTCCCTATATACCTCCGGATCCTGGATCAGTTGATCCGGCGGGGCGTTGAGATGATTTCTTCCAAAGAATTAAGCAATGAGTCAGGTTTCACAGCTGAACAAATTCGGAAAGATTTGGCCTATTTCGGAGCATTTGGAACCAGGGGAGCCGGTTATAATACAGTTTTTCTCAGGGAAAAACTGATCAAGATTATCGGCCTGGATAGCATTACTGATACCATAGTTATTGGCGCCGGTAACCTCGGCACTGCTTTGACCCGCTATAATTTAACCAAAAACCCCTATGTAAACATAGTTGCTGCTTTTGACAAGAACCCAGATTTAATAGGGAAAATGATTGACAGCCTTGAAGTGCTGCCTATTGAAAAGGCCCCTGAAATTATTAAAGAATACGGCATTAAAGTTTGCCTTATTTCTGTGCCGGCCAATGCCGCCCAGGAGGTTGCCGAACTGGTAGTAAGGCACGGGGTAAAAGCGATCCTTAATTTTGCTCCCGCTAAATTAAGTGTTCCGGAAGGGGTCCATGTCCATAATGCTGATTTGACCATAGAATTGCAGAGCCTTATATATTATAGCTCTGCTGAGGAAGATCGGCTGGCCCGGTTAGATAAGGAAGCCAAAGACAATAAATCAAAATCTTCTAAGTCCTTTTCCTATGAATAGGCGGTTGAAGTAAAATGATTGCCATAGGGTAAAAAATTTAAGTTCAGGGCTGTTGTACGTATTGACTTTCCGCACCACCTTCTGTATACTAATCTATGCACATGGAGCTGTGGTGTAGATGGTTAACATATCGGCCTGTCAAGCCGAAGATCGCGGGTTCGAGTCCCGTCAGCTCCGCCATATGG
>SL_5KL_010_SEDDRAFT_10001123_pt1 | contig 16458 bp, 12 predicted proteins | sample SodLakKL_010_SED_FD_9118 | JGI IMG/M metagenome (IMG submission 9118)
GAGGAAGTATACGCTTCCTGTACCCACCCCATTTATTCGGGGCCCGCCCTCGAAAGACTGAGCAAATCAAAAATCACTGAAGTAGTCTCTGCCAATACTATACCGGTGGACAAAGGGATGCTTGAGGGACTGCGGGACTGCTTTAAAGTACTTTCAGTGGCACCGCTTATCGGTGAGGCGATTATCCGTGTTCATGAAAAAAGGTCGGTCAGTGAACTGTTTGTTTAAGTTGATCTTAAACGCTTCCTGAAGTATACTATTGCAGAAGGAGGCTGGAAAACTAGATGGAAAGAATGACTTTGGAAGCACAAACTCGCAAAAACTTGACCAAAGGGCAGTTAAACCAGCTGCGCTGGGAAGACAAAGTTCCCGCGGTCATTTACGGCAGGGGAGACGACAATTTGCCCCTGACCGTCGACGGGCCTACCCTTAGACAGGTTTTAACCACCGGGGGCAGCAATGTGCTGCTCGACCTTGCAGTTAAGTCGAAAGGGAAAAAAACCAGGCATGAAACGGTCATGTTCAGAGAGATTCAGAGGGATATCCTGGTCCAGGACCGGATTCTGCATGTTGATTTCATCCGCATTTCAATGACCGATAAGATAGAAGTGCCCGTCCACCTGAATTTCGTCGGTGAACCGGAAGGACTCAGCGAAGGAGGCGTGCTGTCGCTGGTTGCCCGGGAAGTGGATGTAAGATGTTTGCCGGGCGATATCCCCGAGCAGTTTGACGTCGATATTTCCGAACTGAACATTGGTGACAGCATCACTGCCGAAAGCCTGGTCATGGAAGGCGATGTCGAGTTGATTACTTCGCCTGATACTGTACTGGCCCAGGTACTGGCTCCGATAGCTGAAGAAGAGCTTGAACCGGTGGCAGAAGAAGAGGAAGAAGAAGTTGAAGAAGAGGTTGCTGAAGAAGCGGTCGAAGAGGAACCGGCTGAGGAAGAAGCGGAAGAAGAAAGCTAAAACATGTATCTTATTGTAGGCCTAGGCAATCCCGGAAGCAAATATTCCGGAAGCAGGCATAACTCGGGATTTCAAGTGGTTGAAGCTTTGTCACGGCGCTTAAAAACGGGAAGGCCAATTCAAAGGCACCGTAGTTTATATGCTGTTGCTGAATACGGCGGTAAGCGGTTGATGCTGGTTCAACCGCTTACCTTTATGAATCGCAGTGGACCGGCTGTCAAAGAATTAATAAGCAATTATCGGGAGCAGCTTGAAGACATCATGATTATCTATGACGACCTCGATCTGCCCCCGGGCTCCATCAGGCTTCGCAAAAAAGGAGGAAGCGGTGGTCACCGAGGTATCCAGTCAATAATCGAGGCCCTGGATACTGTTGATTTTCCGCGCCTGCGCATCGGTGTCGGGAAACCTCCGCCGGGGGTTAACGGCAGTGAATATGTGCTGCGGCCGCCCGAACCTTTGGAGCTTGACCTGGTCAACGCGGCAATTTCCCGGGCGGTTGAAGCGGTGCTTGTTTTTGTTGTTGAAGGCCTGGATGCGGCTATGAATAAGTTTAATCAAAATGATTATTGATGGGGGGTTGTTTTCTGCCGGCCGATGTGGTAAACTCTTTTTCAATCAGCTGGTATATTTTAAAGGCGATGCAGAAGGAAAGTAGATGAGGCAGGCTTTCCGTCCAGAGAGGCCGGATCGAAGGGGCTGGAAGTCCGGCCGGTGAGCACCTTGTCGAAGTTCCCTTTGAAGCTTTACACTGAAAACCTTTTGTTTAGGGGTCAAGTAGGTGTTAACGGTTCTTCCCCGTTGCCGGAAGAGGGTATCGGCAGCCATACAGGCAGCCCGTACTTGCTGAGTGGATAATCATCAATTTGGGTGGTACCGCGGATTCAAAGTCCGTCCCTGAGGGGCGGATTTTTTATTTATGAAAGGAGTGGTTAATATGATCGTTGTCATGAAACAAAACGCACAATCGGGGGATGTTGAGGGAGTTGAGGAAAAGCTGGTTGAAATGGGTTTTTCTCCTCACCGCATTCAGGGCAAGGAAAGAGTGGTAATCGGTGCAGTAGGTGACAAAAAAGTGGTTTTCCCGACAGGCCTTGAAGTCCTGCCCGGGGTGGAAAAGGTCGTGCCTATCAGCTCTCCCTACAAGCTTGTCAGTCGAGAGGTCAAGGGATCTGATAGTATCGTCAGGGTGGGTGATCTCGAGATTGGCGGCCGGGAACTGGTATTTATGGCCGGCCCTTGTGCGGTGGAAAATGAAGAGCAGCTTTTAACCATTGCCCGTTCCGTCAAAGCCTCCGGTGCCCGGGTGCTGCGCGGGGGAGCATTTAAGCCGCGTTCATCCCCTTACAGTTTTCAAGGACTGGAAGTAGAGGGTTTAAAGATGCTTGACCTGGCTGCCAGGGAAACCGGTTTGAAAATTGTCACCGAGGTACTAAACCCCCAGGAGGTTGAACTGGTGGCCGGCCACACTGATATTCTCCAGGTAGGGGCTCGGAACATGCAAAATTTTCCTCTTCTGCGTGAAGTGGGGAAGAGCAAAAAGCCGGTCCTGCTAAAGAGAGGGTTGGCTGCAACTGTCGAAGAGTGGCTTATGGCGGCCGAGTATATACTGGCGGAAGACAATTTCCAGGTCATGCTTTGCGAGAGAGGTATCCGCACTTTTGAAACCGCTACCCGCAGTACGTTTGATATCAGTGCCATTCCCCTGGCCAGGGAGCTGAGCCATCTGCCGGTTATTGCCGATCCCTGCCATTCCAGCGGCACCTGGCGACTCGCCGCCCCTCTTTCCCAGGCTGCCGTAGCGGCCGGTGCCGACGGACTTTTAATCGAGGTCCATCATAAGCCGGCAGAAGCACTGTGTGACGGCCCGCAATCTTTAACTCCGGAAAATTTTGAAAAGCTGGTAAGCGCAGTGGCGCCGGTTGCCGCAGCTCTGAAGCGTACCATGCCCCAGTCCTGTCCGGAGGCCGCAGTGGAGGGATCTTAATGACCATTTGTCGACTCGGCTACCTGGGACCAAGGGGAACATTTTCTGAAGATGCGGCTTTGATTTATAACAGCCGCAGTGAGAGGATGCTCAGGGAGCACCCCACGATTGCATCGGTGATCACAGCTTTAATGGGGGGCGAACTGGAGGAAGGGCTTGTTCCCCTGGAGAACAATTTGGAAGGCGGCATAGCGGCGACCCTGGATCTTCTGGCCAAACAGGACGGGATCTATATCTGCTACGAACTGGTTTGCCCGGTAAGCCAGTGCCTGATGGCCGAAAAAAAGATGGAGGCGGGAGAGATAAAACAAATTTTGTCTCATCCCCATGCTCTTGGCCAGTGCACTGATTATATCAGCAGGTACTGTCCCGAAGCAGAGTGCCTGCCGGTTGAAAGTACTGCTTCAGCGGCAAAAAGTGTGCTGGGGCGGCCCGGAACAGCGGCGGTAGCCAACCGCAGGGCTGCCGAGCTTTTTGGGCTTACCCTTTTGGCGGAAGGGATCCAGGATAACGAAGAAAATACCACCAGGTTTGTGGTCCTCTCCCGAAGCGATCATCCGCCCACGGGAAATGACAAAACATCGCTGGTCCTGAGTGTCCCCGACGGCCCCGGCACGCTGTATCAAACCCTGGGCTATTTCGCCCGCCGCAACATTAATCTTACCCGCATTGAATCGAGGCCATCCCGCCGGATTATTGGAGACTGGCTTTTCTTCATTGACTGTGAGGGGCATCGCAGTGATCCCGGACTGGTGGAACTCTGGGAAGAATTAAAGCAGGCAGTTCCATTTCTAAAACTGCTGGGTTCCTACCCGAAAAGCAGCCTCCCCGCCCATATTCCCGGCCGGCCGGACAACTAATGCCCTGTCAACATATTAAGAGCGTAATTTGACAATTATTACAACAACTCTTTATCTATAAGAGATGTTGCAAGCCGGAAACGAACATAAAATGAGCCGCAACAATTCCAGGCGAGTGATCCGTGAGCGCCGGCTTGTAACATTTGCGTATTAAAAACAGAGCAAACTTAATTGGCAGGGCACTGGCTCGTTGACGCAGCTTCCGGCGAAAGTTATAATTTATAATGTCAATTGCAGGGGGGATTTTACCATTCCCCCTTAGTTGTGTTGTACATGAAAAGATCATTTCTTTAAGGAGGCTCAAGACTTGCCGGAAAAATTGTTGGAACGCTGGCTTGATCACGAGTCATTTGTTCAAATTAAAAGCAGTTTAGAAAAGAATAACCGCTACCGTGCTGCAGTTGCCGGCCTTGATGGCAGTGCACGGTCTTTTTTCATGGCTGCTCTTGCATTTTGCAGCAGGCGCCGGGCCCTGGTGGTTGCCGGGGATCAATCCAGGGCAGAAAAGATATATGCCGATCTGTCCGCTCTTTACCCTGAACAGGTAACTTTTTTGCCCTCGAGGGATTTGTTTATGAACACGGAAGTGCTAACCCGCAGTGAAGAAAATCAGCAGCTTCGTCTGCAGTTTCTGGACTGGCTCTACAGTGGTTGCCGGGGAATCTACGTGACTACCGTCCAGGCCCTCCTTTCGAAAGCTGTTCCACCGGCAATATGGCGCAGTTTGATGATTAACCTGAAAGCGGGATGCCGGATAGACCGCCGGGAATTAATCGAGCGCCTGGTGGAAATGGGTTACGAGAAAAGATCGCTAACTGAAACCGGTGGACAGTTCAGTGTGCGGGGAGAGATTATCGACATTTATCCACCGGCAAACATGATGCCGCTGCGCCTGGAGCTGTTTGACGAGATTATTGAGTCGCTGCGTGTTTTCGATCCGGCAACTCAGCGGTCCCAGGAAAAACTGGAAAGTGCGCATGTGTTTCCAGCCCGAGAACTAATTGCAACCGGGGATATATTGAACCGCGGTGTGCAGTTGGCAAAAGAAAACCTTGATCGAGAAGAAGAAAAAATGTACAGGCGGGGAGAAAAAAATAAAACGGCAAAATTTAAAACCCGGATCGAAAGTCACCTGGAACGCCTCGCTCAACCTGACGGTCTGGACATCTTGAGCAGCTACTTCCCCTTTTTCTACGGGGAGGGTGCTTCACTGGCCGATTATCTGCCGCCCGGGCTGCTGGTAATGGTCGAAGAGCCCCAGGTCGTGTTTGAAAAAGGAGAAGATCTATGCAGGGAAATAAACGATTATATTTCCACTGCCGCTATTGAAGGAGATCTGCTTTTGCCGGGGCACAGGGTGCTCTGGCAGCCCGAGGAGATATTTGCCCGGTTACCCTGTCCCCTGGTTGGCTGTTCCCTTTTTCCCGGAACAGGAAAAATATTTAAAGCAGCTGCTGCTTTCCACCTGGAAACAAAAAGTGCACCCTATTACCACGGGCAGTGGGAGCTGTTTAAGAGCGACCGGCATAACTGGTTCAGCAGCGGATACCGGGTATTTCTTTTTGCCGCTTCGCAAAAACGCGGGGAAAGCCTGCTGGAGACGCTTTCCGGACAGGACTTTGCCGGAGATGGCCGGGCAGGCGGGGATCATATAGACTTTCAGCTGTCACTACCTGTTAAGGTTGGCGATCTGGAAGACGGCTTTATCATCCCCGATCTCAAATTGGCGGTGATAACCGAGCAAAACCTGCTGCCGCGCCGCAGAAAAAAGAGGCGCATCAGGAAAAGCGAAGAAATTCGGCTCAGTGATTACCGTGAACTTTCCGTAGGCGACTATGTGGTCCATGAGCAGCACGGTATCGGCAAATATCAGGGTTTGAGCACGCTTGAGATCGGGAAAGTGAAACGTGATTACCTGCTTTTGAAGTACAGGGGAACCGACAGACTTTACATTCCCGTGGAACAGGTTGGTTTGATCCAAAAATATACCGGGGGCGAAAGCTCTCCACCCCGCCTGCACAGCCTGGGTGGGGGAGAATGGCCTCGCCTAAAAAGCAGGGTAGACCGGTCCGTTGAAGATCTGGCCCGCGAGCTGCTCTCCCTGTATGCCGCCAGGCAGGCTGTTGAAGGGCACAGCTTCGGTCCGGATCATCCCTGGCAGCTGGAATTTGAAGCAAATTTTCCCTATGAAGAAACGCCTGACCAGCTCCGGGCGGTTGAAGAGGTCAAATCCGACATGGGAAAAAACCATCCCATGGATCGCCTGATCTGCGGCGACGTCGGATATGGCAAAACAGAAGTGGCCATGCGCGCAGCTTTCAAGGCGGTAATGGAAGGAAAGCAGGTCGCCTTCCTGGTTCCCACCACCGTTTTAGCCCAGCAGCATTACCGCACTTTCCGGGAGCGTTTTGACAGTTTCCCGATCAGGGTTGCTCAATTAAGCCGCTTTGTGCCGAAAAATGAACAAAAAAAAGTAATTAAAGACCTGTCTGCCGGAAAGGTTGATATCGTTATTGGCACCCATCGTCTTCTGTCGGCAGATATCAGCTTTAAAGATCTTGGGCTGCTGGTCATAGATGAAGAGCAGCGTTTTGGGGTGCGGCAGAAAGAAAAAATGAAAAGGCTGCGGCTGGAAGTTGATATCCTGGCAATGACCGCCACCCCCATTCCCAGGACCTTGCACCTTTCGCTGGCCGGGGCCAGGGACTTAAGTGTGATTGACACTCCCCCCGAAGATCGTTACCCGATTCAGACTTATGTCCTTGAATATTCGGAGAACCTTGTCCGGGAAGCTATCCGGCGCGAGCTGGACCGACATGGTCAGGTATTTCTGGTTTATAATCGGGTCGATCGGATCAACAAATATGCCGGGCGAATCCAGGATATGTTTCCGGAAGCTTCCGTTACTGTCGGCCATGGCCGTCTGCCGGAAAAAACGCTGGAAAAAATCATGGCTGATTTCCAGGCAGGGCGATACCAGATCCTGGTCAGCACCACGATCATTGAAGCCGGCCTGGATATCCCCAATGTAAATACCCTGGTTGTTTGTAATGCTGACAAATTCGGCCTGGCCCAGCTTTATCAAATCCGGGGCCGTGTTGGTCGATCGAGCCGCCTTGCTTACGCATACCTTACTTATGACAGAAACAGGGCAGTTTCTGAAACTGCCCGGAAGCGCCTCCGGGCGATCAAGGAGTTTACCGAGCTCGGTTCCGGGTTCAAAATTGCCCTGCAGGATCTGGAAATCAGGGGAGCCGGAAATATACTCGGCGCCGAACAGCACGGATTTATTACGGCTGTAGGGTTTGATCTTTACTGCAAGCTGCTGGATCGGGCCGTAGCGGAATTGAAAAACGAAAAACGCGAGCCTTACATTGAACCGCGCATTGACCTGCCGTTCGATGCCTACCTGCCCGCCTCATATATCAAAGCTCAAGCGCAAAGAGTGGATTTCTACCAGCGGATATACCGGGCATCATCGCAGGAAGAACTGCAGGACATAGCCCGGGAAATGTCCGATCGCTACGGTTCCCTGCCTGAACCGGCCCATAATCTGATGGCCGTATCGAAGCTGCGGGTTTTGGCGATGAAGCTTGGCGTGGATCAGGTTCGCCAGGGTCCAAAGTCCCTGGTCATACAATTCCGGCGCGGCGGAACGGTTCCTGTGGGCATAATGGATCAGTTGGATCGGTTCGAGACGATTGACAAAAATGCCCTGGTTGTTTCAGGGCGAGACCCGTTGACTTTAAAAATCAAACACGCCGGTGAAGCGGCTCCATCAATCAGTGATCTGATCGAGTTGTTTAAAGAGCTATCCTACGATATGACACCGGCAGGCCGGTAGCTGCCGGGGCCTATAACTGTTATAATACGTTTCAGATTAATATACAAAGAAGGTTATATTAATTGACCAGCAGCAGTGCTTTTCTCAAGGGAGCAACAATCCTGGCCGTCGCCGGGTTAGCCGCACGGATTGTCGGGGCTGTGTTTCGGATAGTTCTGGCTGCAATTCTCGGAGACGAAGGTATCGGACTTTACATGTATGCCTATCCAATTTATTCTACCTTGCTGGTTATATCTACAGCCGGCATACCGGTAGCTCTTTCCAAGCTCATGGCCGAAAAAATTGCCCTTAAAGCTTACCATGAAGCTTACAGGGTTTTTCGGGTGGGGTTTGTCATTCTTGCCCTGTCCGGGCTGGCAATTACCCTGGTCCTTTTTCTAGGGGCGGAAATGATTGCAGCAGTTGTTGTTAAAGATATCGAGGCGGTCTATCCCCTGGTTGCCATATCACCGGCCATATTCTTTGTTACTATCATGGGTGCCCTGCGTGGGTTTTTTCAAGGTCAGCAGGACATGACACCCACTGCCTTATCACAGCTGGTGGAACAGCTTGTAAGGGTGGGTTTTTCAATTTTTCTTGTCCTCTTGCTGCTGCCGGTTGGACTGGAAATAGCTGCTGCCGGCGCCACCTCCGGCGCGGCGGCGGGAGGGCTGGCGGGGTTGCTGCTTCTCGCCTTATTTTACCGGCGCAGGCGGCAGCTTTTTTTAAACCCCGGGGAACAACGGCAGCCTGACGAACCGGACCCTGCCGGCCGTATCATCGGCCGCATCTTGCAGCTGGCCATACCGGTTACCATTGGCGGCCTGGTTATTCCCCTTGTTTCTTTGATTGACCTGGCGGTGGTGCCGCGTCAGCTTCAAGCGGCCGGGTTTGATCTGGTTACGGCCCGGGCCCTCTACGGGCAGCTTACCGGGATGGCCGGACCGGTTGTTTACTTTCCCAACGTAGCGGCCCTGGCATTAAGTATCAGCCTGGTTCCGGCAATATCGGAAGCGCAAACTCTAAAAAATTATGTTTTAGTCCGGAAGCGCAGTGCCGTGGCTATTAAGCTGACCGTTCTCTTTTCCCTTCCCTCCGCTGCAGGCCTCTTTTTGCTGGCTGAACCGGTAACTGTTCTGCTTTACAACAATGCCGAGGCAGGGTATTCCCTGGCCTACATGTCGTGGCTGGTAATAACCCTATGCCTTTATGTGTCAACCACCGGCCTGATTCAGGGTCTTGGTAGACCGATTATTCCTGCTATCTACATGCTGTACGGAGGGCTGGTCAAAATATTTATGGCCTGGTTTTTGACTGCCGTTCCTGCTTTAAACGTCGGCGGGGCGGCCCTGGCTTCAGTCATTGGGGTCGGGCTGGCGGCGGCTATGAACCTCAGGTATATACATCTTGTTACCGGCTGGCGGGGCAGTCTGCGTGAACTGGTTGCTTTACCCGGCCTGGCCACTGCTGTAATGTCGGTATTTGTATACTTGATTTACCGGGGTGTAGACTATTATGCAGAGCCCCTGCTTTCGCCCGGCTGGCTAAACGCTGCCGCAACAATTGCAGCAATACTTGGCGGTGCTTTAGTTTATTTCGTTATGCTGCTGGTTACCGGCACGTTGAGCCGTGAAGAGCTGTCGGTCGTGCCGGTGGTAGGCCGCCGCCTGGCCTCGCTCTTAAAGATTTTCCGCAGCGGCTAATGCATTTTTTACCTAAGCTTAAGTTAAGATTGTTGTCCGGTTATAGGGGAGGAAAGCTCATGAGGAGAATAATTATAGTCGGTCTGGGACCGGGGAGGCCCGGGTATCTCACCCGGGAAGCGAAACGCTGCCTGGCGGGCGGTCGGCCCCTTTTTTTCCGCACCATGAAACACCCTGTTGCTCGCCGGTATGCATTTGTCGAAGGAATCTATTCTTTTGAACACCTGTATGAGGAGGGTGAAGATTTTGAGCAGGTTTACCGGGCGATTGTAAAACGCCTTGTCAGGGCAGCCAGCCTTTGCGGCACTGTTTATTACGCAGTGCCCGGTCATCCCGATGTCGGTGAAGCTGCTGTAGCAGGGCTGCGCAGGATCGCTCCCCGCCTCGGTATTGAGCTTAAGATAGTTCCCGGAATAAGTTTTTTGGAACCTCTCCTCAGCAGTTTGCAGGTGGATCCCCTGGACGGTGTTAAAATAAGTGATGCTTACTCTCTCGATCTTATTAAAGAACCTTCACGCAGTCACCTGATTATAGCCCAGGTTCACAGCCGGATGCTGGCTTCGCAGGTTAAATTGAAGCTGCTGGAACTTTATCCGCCGGAACATCCGGTTATAGTGATTAAAGCTGCCGGAATGCCGGTTGAAAGCGTGCACAAAACAACCCTTAATGCCCTGGACCACCGCCTGCGCTTTAACCATTACACCACCATCTATTTACCGCCTTTTCAAAATTACGGGATGGGTGATTTGCTGGAAATTATGGCTAAGCTGCGCTCCGGGGAAGGCTGTCCCTGGGACAGGCAGAAGACTGCCTACAGCCTGAGACAATACTTGATCGAAGAAGCTTATGAAGTGGTCGCCGCCATTGAAGCAGAAGACGATCTTTTACTGAAAGAAGAGCTGGGCGATTTGCTCCTGCAAATTATTTTTCACAGCCAGATTGCCCGTGAGGAAAGCCGCTTCGATTTTTACCAGGTTGTCGACACCGTTGCTGCAAAGCTGGTAAGGCGCCATCCACATGTATTCGGCAGTGAAGAGGCTATAGAAGATGCCGCCCAGGTTAAGAACCTTTGGGAAAAAATTAAATCGGGTGAACGAAATGAGGAAGGAAAAGAGGAAAGTATCGAGATGGATCATTCACTGCCTGCTCTGCTCAAAGCATACAAACTGCAAAAAAGGGCGGCAGAACTGGGTTTTGACTGGCCCTGTGTAAAAGGTCCCCTGGATAAGGCGAGAGAAGAACTGGCTGAATTGGAAGAAGCTTGCTTAAATGAAGATCGGAAGGCAATTGAAGAAGAAATAGGCGATTACCTTTTTACCGTAGTTAACGTGTCACGTTTTCTGGGAGTCAACCCTGAGCTGTCCCTGGGGAAGACAATAGTCAAGTTTCTAAACAGGTTTAAATATATAATGGAACAAATAGAAAAATCAGAAAGACCAATGAGTGATTTTTCCCTTGAAGAGCTTGATAAATGGTGGGAGGAAGCTAAAAAAATAAAGTAAACCTGCAAATAAAGCAGGAATCTTCAAAACAAAGGCGAATTTAGAATTTGAAGTAAGATCAATTATTTTTACTAGGAGGGTTTTTAACAGTGAATAAGTCTGAACTGGTAGATCAGGTTGCTGAGAAAGCCGGTATGTCCAAAAAGGATGGAGAAAAGGCGGTTAAGGCAGTTCTGGACAGTATAACCGCAGGATTGGCTCGAGGTGAAAAAGTTCAGCTGGTTGGGTTTGGAACTTTTGAAGTGCGCAATCGCAAGGCACGCGAAGGTCGCAACCCTGCAACGGGAGAAAAAATAAGGATTGGAGCTTTGAAGGTGCCGGCATTTAAACCCGGCAAGGCATTAAAAGACAAGGTCAAATAGCCCCAGTGTTCTTTTTTTATTTCTTTAAGCAGTTGTTATGAAAACGACTCTGCCCTCCCTGTAAGGGAGGGTATTTTTTTCTGTGTTCTTTCTCCTGATCTTGTAAAAATAGCAACTTTTTAGATGGCTGCGGCAGGAACTTTTGTACTAAACGTCGAAATTGCCTGTTAAGGCTATATATAATAATGATTGCACAGGTCCAATCTGGTTTAGCGGAGAATTAATGGCCATGGGCGCTAAACGCCAGCAGGCAAAAACTGCAGTTTCCAATTTGCCCCGGCGCAGTGGAGGCGGTGAATACAGCCTCTACAGGTACATCTGTGTGGTCGGGCTGCTAATTATTTGCTGTTTGCTCGTGGTAATCGGAGCCCAGTATATCCGTCAAAGAAGCGCCGAACAGAAACTTGCCGAACTTGAGTCTCAAATAAGCGAGCATGAAGCTCGTCAGCAGGCACTGGAAGATCAAATATACCGGCTTCAAGATCTGGAATATATCGAAGTGCTTGCCCGCAGAAGATTGGGGCTGGTCAAACCTGATGAAGTTATTTTCCAGATAGAGGATTGACAATGATTTCATAAAGGTTATAATAATTTTAACCTCAAAGTAAAAACCACAAGGAGGAGTTTTTCATTAAGACAGAAATTACTGAAGGTAGTATTGTGGAGGGAGTGATCACCGGCATCACAAAATTCGGAGCTTTTGTCGAGCTGCCCGGGGGGACGACGGGCCTCGTCCATATATCCGAAATAGCTGAAGAATACGTGAAGGATATCAACGAGTTTTATAAAAAGGGAGACCGGGTTAAGGTCAAGGTACTTTCGGTTGAAGACAGCGGGAAGGTAGGTCTTTCCGTTAAGCAGGCTAACGAGGCATATTCAAAAAAGAAAAAAGGTGGAAATAATAAGCCTCAATCGTCTAAGAACAAAGCTTCTTTTGAAGATAAAATGGATCGTTTCCTGAAAGAAAGTGATGAACGTCTTTTGGATTTAAAACGCAATACTGAATCTAAAAGAGGTGGCCGCGGATCTTCCAGGGAAGCATTTTAAGAAAATAGTCAAAAGTTTAAGGGCAGATTGAAAGGCACTCTGATTCAGGGTGTTTTTTTATCGCTGTTGTTTTGAACAGGATGACGGGTCGTGATCTATACTTATGCAGCTGGAAAAGGTAAGGGCTTTTATTCTAAAGAACCGCTTGCTTTTAAAAGGGGATACAGTGATCGTTGCTGTTTCCGGCGGCCCTGATTCCTTGTGCCTGTTGCATCTTCTGCATCAACTGTTACCTGAATTTAACCTCAGGCTCATAGCAGCCCACCTGAACCACTGCCTCAGACCGGAAGCAGAGCAGGAAGCGAAGGCAGTGGAGATGATTTCTGCAGAGTGGTCTATACCGTTTGAAACCAGGGCTGTTGATATTCGCCGATTCAAAAAAGAACATGGTGTGTCGGAAGAAGAAGCCGGACGCCTGGCCCGCTACCAATTTTTGTTTGATATGGCCGGCAGGCACGGAGCATCGCGTATTGCTCTCGGTCACCAGCTCGATGATCAGGCGGAAACAGTGCTTTTAAACATTATCAGGGGTACCGGGGTGGACGGGTTGGCCGGGATTTTGCCCATCCGCAGCTGGAAGAGTATTAAACTGGTCAGGCCCCTGCTGTGTCTGACTCGCAGTGAAATTGAAGATTACTGCCACAGGAACAACCTTCATCCCTCTTTAGACAGCAGCAACCTGGAAACAGATTATACCCGCAACAAACTGCGTCTTGAGCTGATCCCCCGGTTGGAAAAACAGTATAACCCGCGAATCAGGGAAGTGCTTTCAAGACTGGCTTCACTGGCTGCTGCGGATCGCAGTTTTTTACAAGATCTGGCCCAAAAAATGCTGGTGAAAATAGCCCGCAGCGGGCGAAAGCACACTGTATTGATGCGGGACGAGCTTTTGTCTCTTCCCCCGGCTTTAAAGGGCCGGGTTGTGCGTTTGGCTTTACAGCGCTTTGTTTCATTAAAAAAGATCGGCAGGCGTCACATTGATCAGGTGCTTAGCCTGGCTGAAAACGGAACAACCGGGCAAGGCATATCACTGCCCGGGGAGCTTGCAGCGCGCCTGGAATACGGTCGACTGGTTTTGCTCAAAAAGTCCGGCCGTGAACCGGCGGCATTTGAAGCTGTATCCCTTAATCTCCCGGGGAAAACTTACCTGCCTGGAGGGACAGTAATAACGGCCAAAATCGTTGACAGGAAGAGTCTTGAGTGGGCCCCTTCTCCCTATCGAGCCTACCTGGATTATGACAGCATTCCCGACGGAGCTTTGATCGTCCGCTCACGCCGTCCCGGCGATCGCATTTATCCCCTTGGCGCATCCGGGAGAAAAAAACTTAAAGATTTTTTTATTGACCGCAAGGTGCCCTCCTACAGGCGTGATTCGATCCCGCTGGCAACGGTTGGCGATGAAATCCTCTGGGTCGCCGGCCTGAGAATTGCTCATCCTTACCGGGTTACTAAAAAGACAGAAAGGGTTTTACTGCTCGAATACAGGGCTCTCAAACGTTCAAAGTAAGGCTGTTTGCCGTGGTGATCAAATCTAATTTTGAGGTGGCTTAAAAATGACGGAAAAGCAGAAGGAAGTATTGTTAAACGCGGATCAAATCGATAAAAGAATCAAAGAGCTGGCCAAAGAGATAACAGCGGATTACAGGGGCAAAAAACCTTTAATGGTCGGGGTTCTAAAGGGGGCTGTTGTTTTCTTGAGCGATTTAATCAGACACCTTGACATCCCGGTCGAAATAGATTTTATAGCTGTTTCCAGCTATGGTGCCGATACGGCTACTTCGGGGGTTGTGCAAATTCAAAAAGATCTTGACCAAAGCATTCAAGACAAAGATGTGCTCATTGTTGAAGACATAGTTGATACCGGATTAACCCTTGATTACCTGCGCAGGAGTTTAAACAGCCGCTGCCCGAAATCGCTAAAAGTGATCACGCTGCTGGATAAATCCGAGCGTAGAAAAGTTAATTACATTCCTGATTACTGCGGATTTAATATACCGGATCGTTTTGTAATCGGCTATGGTCTCGACTTCAATGAAAATTACCGGCAGCTGCCAGATATCTGCATTCTTGACGAACACGGGAATTGATATAAGCCTTTGCTTAAGCGGGCTCCCGATTATATTGCTTCTCCATGTACGGTGTGTTAAAATTAAATTTAGCCCTCAGGGGTTTTATTTAGAAAGGGGGTTACTTGTTGAGCCCATTGTTTAGACAAATTCTATTCTACCTAGTAATAATCCTGGTAGTTGTAATATTAATCAGCACCTTTAATACCGGTCCCGAGCCGGAAGAGATAACTTATAACCAGTTTATACAAAAAATTGAAAGAGGCGAAGTAGAGCATGTAGCTCTTTACGGGAATGAAGTGGAAGCGGTTCTTGATGACGGCACCGAAGTCCACACTATTCGCCCGGAAGACCATAACCTTACCGCATTACTTTTGGAGAATAATATAAGCACGGAAACTCATAAACCCCATGAGCCGCCTTGGTGGCAGAGTACCCTGGTCTATTTTATTCCCTTTCTTCTCATAATCGGGATCTTTTTCTTTTTTATGCAGCAGGCCCAGGGCGGGGGCAGCAAAGTTATGAACTTTGGCAAGAGCAAAGCCCGCCTTCATGAAACGCCCAAAAAAACAGTTACATTTGATGAAGTGGCCGGAGCTGATGAAGAAAGAGCCGAGCTTTCTGAAATCGTGGATTTTCTGAAAGATCCCCGCAAGTACATCGAAATTGGTGCTCGTATACCAAAAGGGGTTTTGCTGGTAGGTCCTCCCGGAACAGGTAAAACACTGCTGGGAAGGGCTGTGGCCGGGGAAGCCGGTGTGCCCTTTTTCAGCATCAGCGGTTCAGACTTCGTCGAAATGTTTGTCGGTGTCGGTGCTTCCCGGGTGCGGGATATGTTTGAAAATGCCAAGAAAAATTCCCCCTGCATTGTCTTTATGGATGAGCTGGATGCTGTCGGACGCCAGCGCGGCGCAGGCCTTGGCGGCGGTCACGATGAAAGAGAGCAAACTCTCAACCAGCTCCTCGTAGAAATGGACGGCTTTGATGTTAATGAGGGGATCATCATCCTTGCCGCTACCAACCGCCCGGATATCCTGGACCCGGCCTTACTGCGCCCCGGCCGGTTTGACCGCCAAATCACAGTAAATATTCCCGATGTCAAAGGGCGGGAGGAAATTTTGCAGGTACATACCAGAAATAAACGCCTGGCCAAAGGTGTTGACTTAAGATCGGTTGCCCGCGGCACCCCCGGTTTTACCGGGGCTGATCTTGAAAATGTGGTAAACGAGGCGGCACTGCTCACTGCCAGGGCTTCGAAAAAACTGATTGGGATGAAAGAATTAGAAGAAGCCGTAGAAAGAGTGGTGGCGGGAACGCAGAAGAAAAGCCGGGTGATCAGCGGTTTTGAGAAAAAAATTGTCGCCTATCACGAAGCCGGCCATGCTCTTGTCGGTTACCTTCTGCCGCATACTGATCCGGTGCACAAGGTGTCAATTATCCCGCGCGGGCGGGCCGGTGGCTACACCCTGATGTTTCCGGAGGAAGATCGCTACTACATGACNCGCTCGGAACTGCTGGACCGGGTCAGCACATTACTTGGCGGCAGGGTTGCTGAAAAACTCGTTCTTAATGATATCAGTACGGGAGCCCAGAATGACCTTGAGCGGGCCACCCAGATAGTACGTCAGATGATTATGGAATATGGCATGAGTGATGCCCTCGGGCCAATCACCCTGGGCAAAAAACATGATCAGGTGTTTNTGGGCCGGGACCTGGCCAGGGATCGTGACTACAGCGAAGAAATTGCCAAGGCCATTGACCAGGAGATTAGAAAGACCATTGATAACTGTTACCAGCAGGCCCAGGATATCCTGGAACGGGAAAAAGATAAGCTGGAAAAAATAGCCCGGACCTTGCTTGAAAAAGAGACCCTCGATGCCTGGGAAATCCAGGAGTTAATTGATGGCAACGGCCCGGTGAGAAAGAAGAAAAGAAGAGCGGCTGATTTGGCCGGTAAAGAAAGCAAAAATGATAAAGCTTCACCTGATGAAGATGCCGTCCAATCTAAAGGGGATGAAACTGAGGTGCAGTTGGAAGCTGAGAAAGACGAGGCTGTTATCCAATCAACCGAAGAAGAAACCCCTGCCGACAATAAATCTGAACGCAAGGCTTCTTATAAACAGCAAACCAAAAGGCAGCA
>SL_5KL_010_SEDDRAFT_10001125_pt1 | contig 16418 bp, 17 predicted proteins | sample SodLakKL_010_SED_FD_9118 | JGI IMG/M metagenome (IMG submission 9118)
ATTATGACTCCCGTTTTGTCTGAAGAACAGATGAAGGAAGCGGTAAGTAAGTTTCAGGACTACCTGAAGAAGCAGGGCGCTGAGATTGTGTATGAAGACCATTGGGGTTTACGCAAGATGACTTATCCAATCCAGAAAAAATCAACAGGCTTTTATCACCTTATTGAATTTAAGGCGGATCCCCAGCTGGTAAAAGATCTTGAGCTTCAGCTTAAGCGCGACGAACGCGTTATCCGCTTTCTTACCATGGCGCTGGACAAACATGCCATCGCCTACAACGAGAAAAAGAGAAGGGAAAAAGAAGCTGAAAAAGAAAAAGAAACAGAAAAAGAAAAGTAATCAGGCAGGAAATACCTAAAGAGACTGAAACATGGCAAATCAACAAAGTTCCGAAATAAGATATCTGGCACCCATTGCCGTTGATATCAAGAAAAAGAAATACTGCAGGTTCAAAAAGGCAGGCATCAAATATATTGATTACAAAGACGCAAACTTTCTTCTGAAGTTTGTAAACGAGCAGGGCAAAATCCTTCCCAGAAGGATCACAGGAACCTCAGTCAAGTATCAGCGTAAAGTGGCAAAGGCTGTTAAAAGAGCGCGCCACCTTGCCATTATGCCTTATGTAGCGGATCTTTTAAAATAGGGAGGTAAAAGTATGGAAATCATTTTGAAACAAGACATCCCCAACCTGGGGTTCAAAGACGACCTGGTAACCGTTAAAGACGGATATGCAACAAATTACCTGATTCCCAAAGGCCTTGCTATCATGGCAGTTCCCTCTGAAAAGAAGAAGCTGGCAGAAACAATCCGGCAAAGGCAGTTTAAAGAAGAGAAGATCAGGAAAGAAGCTGAAAAACTCGCTGAAAAACTGGAAGATATTGAAGTGAAGATAGGTGCAAAAGTAGGCACATCAGGCAAAATATTTGGTTCTGTGAATGCTTTGCAGATCGCAGATGCCATTAAAGAACAGTTCGACCTGGATATCGACCGGAAAAAAATTATGATCGACGGCGATGCCATTAAAGAAGTAGGCACTTATAAGGCCACCATCAACCTGCATAAGGAAGTACGCCCGGAAATCAAATTTGAGGTCGTGGGCGAATAGGCCACAATACATTTTGCATTTCGTATGCAGCATTCAAAAAAACCTGTCCACGCCAGACGGGTTTTTTTGTAACATGAAGCGCCCGTGTTGCAAATCCCGACCATTCGGGAACAGGGTTTTGATACACAAGAGGTAAAATTATTGGCATTCGGCGTGGAGAGTAATAAGGCTACTGGCTGTTGGCTATCAGCTATTGGCATGAAAGCCAAAACAGACCTTTCGACATTTCAACATTTGACCTTTTGACATTATTTTTAACAGATGATTTCCACTGCACAAATAAAATTCATACAGTCGTTGCGGATGAAAAAATTCCGTGATCAGCACGGGTTGTTTGTGGCCGAAGGCGACAAGATCGCAGCGGAGTTGCTTTCAGGAAGGTTTGGTATTGAAATGATCTGTGCGTTGTCTTCCTGGATAGAGAAAAACCGCCGCCATATCCCGCAGGGCATCTCCTGCTACGAGGTAAACCAGAAAACCCTTGAGCGGATAAGCACCACCAGGAGTCCGAATCAGGTCCTGGCCGTTTTAAAACAACAAGACCTTTCATTGCCTGGCTCATTTCCCGCAGGTGACATGGTTTTGATGCTCGACAGGATCAGCGACCCGGGAAATATGGGAAGCATTATACGCACAGCCGACTGGTTTGGAGTGAGGGAGATCATTTGTTCACCAGGCTCAGCCGACATTTACAATCCGAAAGTCATCCAGGCCACAATGGGTTCTTTCCTGCGCGTAAGATGTTATTACTCCGAACTGGATGTTGTGATAAAATCCTGTGAAGGCAAAATGACTTTTTACAGCACCTGCATGGAGGGAAGGAATGTATTTGATGCCGCCAGGAAGCTCCCTGCAGCTATTGTGATTGGCAGTGAGGCGCACGGAATTTCGCCCGCCGTGGCTGAGCTTGTTGATCAAAAACTGTCTGTTCCTGCTGCCAGGTCTAATGACAAGGAAGGTGCTGAATCATTGAACGCCGCAATTGCAGCGGGCATCGTGATGGCCTGTTTCCGCAATGCATAGCAGGCAGCACCGCGGTAGTTCAACAGGTTGATGAAAAAACCTGGCTGAACATTTCAATAGTGTTGTTGTTTTTCTGATAAAGAAATTATTGATTATGGAAGTTATAATTTTGGCCATAGTACTCTTGGCAATTGCCATCGGAGGTATAGCGATAAAAATGTTTGTGAGGCCCGGTGCCACCTTTACAAAGTCCTGCACCAGCACTTACGACCCCGATTCGAAGAAGACGCGATCGTCGTGTGCCTGTGCATCAGGTATGCCCGAAGATTGTGAGAGCAAAAAGGAAGAGGTGGCGTAAGAAGTTTAGTATTCTTTACCTTTTTTACGGGCTGCTTTTCAGCGCAGTAATTCCCTTATATTTTCATTTTTCATAACCGAGAAAAACTCCTGGACAGCGGGTTGTTCTGAGTGCAAGGCATCTGTAAGAGGCCCTTCAAAGGCTACAACGCCCTGGTCGAGAAACACGATCCTGTTCGCTACCCGCAATATACTGGAAACCTCATGGGTGACCATGATGATGGAGATTCCGAGTTTGTTTTTCAGGTTAAGGATGAGCCGGTCCAATACTTCCAGCGAAACGGGATCAAGTCCGGCACCAGGCTCGTCGAAAAAAAGTATGGGCGGATCCATGACGATGGCCCTGGCCAGTGCAGCGCGTTTCACCATCCCGCCACTAAGCTGTGAAGGATAAAGGTGGAAGGCATGTTGCAAATTTACCAGGCCCAGTTTCATAAAGACGATCTCCTCGATAAGGTCCTTAGGCAGATTGGTATGCTGTGTGAGTGGCAAGGCAACATTCTCAGCTACGGTCAGTGAGTTCAGCAAGCCACCGGTCTGGTAAAAAACACCCATTTCAAGGTAAAGGGCGACCTGTTCGACTTCACGCAGGCGTGCAACGTCTTTTCCCAACACAGAAACCAGGCCTCTTTCTATGGGAAGAAGGCCAAGCAAATGGTTCAGCACCGTCGTCTTACCCGAGCCGCTTCCTCCGAGAATAACAGTTACTTCCCCTTTATAGGCAGAAAAAGAGACATCCGACAAAACAATGGTTTCATCGTAAGCCGCATACAGGCCTTTGACTTCTATGATTGTTTCCCTATCCATCCGGTTAATAAAATATTACACCAATGATGCTGTCTGCCAGGATAACCAGTGTTATGGAAGCCACAACCGCCATAGTTGTAACTTTCCCAACACCTTCGGCACCTCTTTCCACGCGGAAACCATAAAAACTCCCGGTAAGGACAATAAGCGCCGCGTATACCTGGCTTTTCACAAGGGCGATCCAGAGCTCCTTGTTGCGTGCGATGTCCATCATCCGGTTGATAAAGATTTCAGGGGTAATGTCAAGGTAAATGTTTGCAGCCACCCCCCCGCCAAAAATTCCCGCCACATTGGCAAAAACGATCAGAAAAGGCATGGTTAGCATACAGGCATAAAGCTTTGGGACCACCACAAAACGGTTGGGGTTCAAACCCATGGTTTTTAAGGCATCCAGCTCGGCAGTTACTTTCATGGTAGCAATTTCAGCGGCAATAGCCGATCCGCTGCGCCCTGCAACCAGGATGGCCGTGATAAGCGGCCCCATCTGGCTTAAAATGGAAAAAACCACCAGGTCGACCACGAAAATATTGGCGCCAAAAGCCCTCAGCTGAGCAGCAGAATGCAAGGCGATAACATAACCTATCACAAATGTCATGAACACCACAATCAGCAAGGCATTTACACCAATAAGCACGGCCTGGTTTACAAACTCCCCCTTGCGCCTTACCTTTCGTTTAAATATATCGGTAATGCCCCAATAAAAAATATTCGCCGCAAGCAAAATAAACTCAAACACATAAGACGAAAAGAAGTGATAGACCCTTCCGCCAATGTGCTCGAAAAATGAGGGCTTCCTGGGAGGGGAAACAGTTGCCTCTTCTTCGGGATAAAACAAACGGATTTTATCAGCCACCGAGGGTGTTGCGTGCTGTAATTCAACGACCACCGATTTTTCGGACAACTTCTTCTGTATATAATACAGCGCCATAACGCCTGCACTATCGATGCTGTCAACGTCTCCAAGATCAATATATAGTTTTCTTCCGGGGTCTCTGCGAAAATGTTTAAGAACGTGCCGGGTAAAACCAGCTGCCTCCCCAAACGTGAGGTTGCCGCTCAACAACAAAACAGAGCCCTCGAGCCGAACGTTGAGCCGTCCCTCGCAACAAAATTCAAAGGGAGTTTTTTTTCGTCTTTTACCCATTGCGCTAAAAAATACTTATGAAATATCTCATTGCTTTGTCTGGAGAACACCAACGCTGAAGGCATGCAACTCCTCGGTAAACATTTTGCTGATTGCGGCAGCAAAATGGTTCAGGTTCTTGGTCTCCAGGGGTAGGGATCGATCAGCATGGTGTTTGTAAAGAACCCCGCCCTGGTTTTTGCCATCCAAAAGCAGGAATTGCAGTTGCAGCCGCGCGAAAAACTCATCCTCACGGGTATCCAGCTCGACATGGGTTACCTCTGTTTCAAGCACATAGTCTGTAGTACCCACAATACGGCCTGTTTTTACTGCGCGGAAAAGCTGATTCTTGTCGTAGAAATCAGACATTAATTGCTTAAAAGCAATTTCCGGCCTTACCGCCCACTCATTAAAACTAAAATACCTGATCTGGTGAGAATCTTCGCGCACGGCGATCTGGTGTGAGGCATATGCAGGAGCAAGCTGCACGGCAGACAGATAACAGCTGCCCGGCAGCATGGAGACCCTTTCCGGCCAGGTGCCCTCGTATTGTTCAGGCGGTTCCAGCAGATAAAACTGGTGAATTACTGGTTTACTGCTTCTGCAACCAGCAAAAACCAAAACAAATAAAATTAAAAGCAGAAGATTCTTTTTCATAGTTTATATAATTGTCAAATGGGCGAAAGGATGAAAAGCCAGGGGGCCTGCTTCAGCAAGACCGTGTTCAGTTAGTCTTCATCAAACATGGTATCAGGCGTGTCTTCCAGCCTGGGCCTGCGTATGAGCACCGAGGGATTCGTGCGGACTTTTCTCGAAATATCATGAATATTGTCCAGTGTATACTGCAGCAAAATCAGGTTGTCAGTCAAAACCTCGCTGCCCCGGTCAATGTCCTCCCCTACCTTGCGCAGCAGCAACTGTGTTTCTGCAGTGGTTTGTGCCAATTGTTCGATAAGCTCGTTAAGGTCAGTTTCCTTAAGGGTGATGGACAAATCACGGAAGTTGCCCAAGACCTGGGAAAGTGTGTCGCCCTGCATGATCTCATTAAAACGAGCCACGGCCAGAAACATCTCTTCTGAGGTTTTATCCAGGTCCTGTGTGAACTTGTTAATGGCAGCCAGGCTTTGCCTGATGTCTTCCCGGTTTTCCGTGATGAGCTGATCAACACCCGTCATTGTGCCGGTTGCCTGTTCAGTAAAAAGCGATATGTCTTCTGCTGTTTTTGTAAAGGCCCGCATGTTGTCAGGATGAGTAAATACCTGTAAATTATTGAGTACATCCTCCAGCCTGAAATAAACATCTTCTGCTTTACCCGTAATATCTTCGGCAAAAGAGGTCCCTGCCCGGATATATCCTCCCGGCTCAACAAAATCAGCCTCCTGGGTGCCTCCTCTTATCTCAATGGTTCGCAAACCGGTAATTCCCATAGCAACTATATCTGCCACTGCGTCTTCTTTTATGGGCGTACCCTCCTGAATGGCAAGTTCCACAATGATCGTGTTCACATCGATCGGTGAAATGCGGATGTCGGCAATGGATCCCACATTTATTCCCATATACTTTACGGGGCTGCCCACCTCAAGGCCTGTGACCGATACATTTGTATAAGCCACAAAGTATTGTTCCTTGCGTTCGAACAGGCCCCTGGCGGTAAAATACCCGATCAGGATCAGCAGCAGGCCTGTACTTACTATAACAAATATTCCAAGACGTATCTTTTGTGCTCTTTTCATGATGATTACATTCTTTTTGTCGTGCGAATGCTAAACGTAAAGATACGAAATAATATTTGAAAAGAGCAGTGAATTTCCTGCCAGGTTTTTTCCGGAAAATGTTGCAGGTTTCATGTAAAGTTTCGGGGGCTGGAAGCGCATGTCAGATTACGGCGTAATGCGGCTGATACTGCGTATTATTTGCCATCTGAAAAAAGTAAGAAATTCATTAAAACCGGATTATCCTCCACCGAAGGAGGTGGTTTTCACCCCGAATTTCGCCTCGCACCGGGAATTTTTTCTGGCGACCATGCTTTTAGGCCAAGCCCCGCCAGAATATCACCACGGGGAAAAAGGACGCGGGTTTTTTAAGTTTCACTAAAGGTCCTCCCTGGTAAGAAGTTCAAGGCCGGACGTAGCATGGTAGGCAAACTCATCACGTGTGTCGGGAGTATAGATGAAATAGGCTTCCAGGTCGTTGCGGCTTTCAACGAAAGAGACAGACTCATCAAGTCCCATGACCATAAAGGCGGTGGCATAGGCATCTGCCGACATGCCGTCGGGGGCAAAAACCGAAACACTCATTAGCTGGTGCTGAACCGGATAACCGGTTTTCGGGTCTATGGTGTGCGAATACCTTTTCCCATCTTCTTCGTAATAGCGGCGATAGTCGCCTGAAGTGGCGAGTCCGGTGTTGGTCACTTCCACGTAATACTGCCATTCTTGTGGTGCTTCAGCAGTCGTGGCCGGGACCTCAAGTCCAATGCGCCAGGGGTCGCCGTCAGGCTTTGGCCCCCTGGTCACCAGGTCGCCGCCGATCTCGACCATGTATACCTGCACACCCTTTGACTCCAGCAGCTCCCCGACCAGATCGACAGCATACCCTTTGGCAATGGCATTAAAGTCGACCCTGACCCGCTCATCGGCCTTGTGAATGTGGCCGTCCTCCATCCAGACCTTTTGGTATCCAACAAACTCCAGCAGGCTGTCAATTTTTTCAGGGTACATCTCAGCCCGTTCTGACGGGCCAAAGCCCCAGGCATCAACAAGCGGGAACACCGTCACATCAAAGGCACCCCCGGTCTCCTCCGAAATCTCCATAGCGCGCTCAAAAACTACCTTAAAATACTCATCAACAGCCGTTTCTTCGTTCCTGTTTATACGTGAGAGCAGAGAGTTTTCATCGTAAAAGGAGAGCGACCTGTTGAATTCACGAAAAAACCCTTCAATGGTGTCGGAATAATTTGTTCCCTCCTCATCGTAATAGATAACTGTGTAATAGGTGCCGAATACGATTCCCCTGATGGTGGTCATTTCGCTCGTGTCGCGCGCGGGGCTGCATCCAAAAAGCAGGGCAGCCAGGAGTAATACTGTGAGTTTTTCTGGAATTTTCATGTTTTTAAAGAATGTCAAAATGTCAAAATGTCGAAAGGTCGAAACGTCCCAATAATCATCCCCCTGTGTGTCAAAAATCCTGTTCCCGAATGGTCGGGATTTATAACATGGGGTTTGGCTTCGCCGAGCTCACAAGTGCTCGGTTCATGTGTATATAATTTTTCAACTAGTTGGTTATCTGGTGTTTATTCTTTCAACAGGACTGCTATTGGCTATTGGCTTTTAGCTTTTGGCTTTCTTGCCAATAGCCAAAAGCCTTCTTACTTCTTACTTCTTACTTCCAAAGGCTCCGTGTGCACCGAGATATGCGTATCCTTACCATACGTATCCCTGAGCCGTCTCTCAAGCCTTACGGTTATGTCGTGGGCCTGCTCCACGTTAAGGTGTTTTTGCACCTGGATATGCATATCAATGGCAATATTGCTTCCGATCTTCCGGGTTTTCAGATCGTGTGGGTTATGCACCCCAGACACTTCATGGGCGATGCGAAGGATCTCTTCTTCCTTTTTGCCGGGAAGAGAGGTCTCAATAAGTTCCATCAGGGCTTCGCGGATGATCCCAACAGCCACTTTAAAAATGAAGATGCTCACTATTACAGCGGCGATGGGGTCAAGGATCACCCATTGAGGCCCGAGGAAGATAGCACCGCCGATGCCCAGCAATGTCCCCAGTGACGAATAAACATCGCTTCTGTGGTGCCAGGCATTTGCAACCAGTACATTGCTTTTAACGCGTTTCCCTTTTACCAAAGTATACCTGAACAGAAACTCTTTTACCAGGATGGATATTACTGCGGCATAGAAGGCGATCATTCCGGGTCTGCTCAGCGGCTGGTCACCAAAGTGCCCGGCAATGCTTTTAATGCCTGCATACAGGATGCCCGCTCCCACGGCAAACAATACGCCTCCCACAAAAGCCGCGGCCAGTGTTTCCACTTTTCCGTGCCCGTATTTATGGTTCCCGTCGCGGGGTTTTGCTGCCACCCTCAGGCTTCCGGCTATCACCAGGTCTGTCATGATATCGCTTACCGAATGGATGCCATCGGCCACCATGGCAGCGCTGCGCCCGAGAATCCCTGCGGCGAGCTTGAGCAGGGTAAGTGCCACGTTTGAAAAAAAGCCCAGCCAAACCACATGGCTGGCTTCAGCAAATCTTTTCTTTTGCATTCTGATCGATTCCTGTTAAAAAAAAGCCCTGTCGGAACAGGGCTACAAAGTTAACCTCCAAAATCGTCAAGGTCAATATTTTCTTCAGGAACCCCGAGGTTGTCGAGCATGTCCAGAACGGATTCATTCATGATAGGCGGGCCGCAGAGGTAGTATTCCACCTCTTCGGGCTCCGGNTGATCNTTAAGATAGTTGTCGAGGACCACCTGNTGAATGAAACCCGTATAGCCATCCCAGTTGTCTTCGGGCAGAGGTTCTGATAAAGCTATGTGAAAAGAAAAGTTCGGGAACTCCTTTTCTATCTTACGAAAGTCTTCTTCGTAAAAAATTTCTCTTTTTGAACGCGCGCCATACCAATACGAGACTTTTCTGTCGGTTTTCAGAGTATGGAACAGGTGGAAGATATGGGAACGCAAGGGTGCCATACCCGCTCCTCCGCCGATATATACCATTTCCTTTTCGGTTTCTTTAATGAAGAAATCGCCGTATGGCCCGGATATGGTGACTTTGTCACCGGGCTTGCGTGAAAAAATGTAAGAGGAGCACACACCGGGATTCACGTTCATAAACTTATTTTTCTTCCTGTCCCACGGCGGGGTGGCAATACGCACGTTCAGTTTAATGATATTGCCTTCGGCAGGATGATTAGCCATGGAGTATGCCCTGAAAACAGGTTCGGGGTTTACCATTTTCAGGTCCCACAGGTTGAGTTTATCCCAGTCTTCACGAAACTCTTTTTCTACCTCCATATCTGCAAAAGACACTTCGCATGCGGGCACATCCACCTGTATGTANCCTCCCGATTTGAAGTCNAGGTTTTCNCCCTCGGGCAGTTTAACCACAAACTCTTTGATGAAGGTAGCCACGTTCTTGTTTGANAGCACTTCGCACTCCCATTTCTTGATGCCGAATACTTCTTCGGGCACCCCGATATCCATGTCTTCCCTGACCTTAACCTGGCAGCTGAGTCGCCAGTTATCCTGGATCTCCTTGCGGGTGAAGTAACCGACTTCGGTGGGCAGGATGTCGCCTCCTCCATCAAAGATCTGACATTTGCAAAGCGCGCAGGTACCCCCTCCACCACAGGCACTGGGGAGGTATATCTCGTTTTGGGAGAGTACGGTAAGCAGGGTATCCCCGGCATTCACCTCCAGCTCTTTTTCATCATTGATATTCAGCTTGACCGGTCCACTCGGAATGAGCCTGGAGCGGGCATAAAGCAGTACTGCCACCAGCAGCAGCATCACGGCAAGGAACATGGCTACGCTGAGGAGTACAACCCAGAGGTTACTGACTTCTAACAATATCATGGCAAAAATTTTTGACGTTTTATATTATAATTCAATACCCATAAAGCTCATAAAGGCAATGCCCATCAGGCCGGTGATGATGAAGGTGATTCCCAGACCCCTCAGGGGTGCAGGCACTGCCGAATAGCGGATCTTCTCGCGGATGGCTGCGATGCCAACGATCGCCACGAAAAAGCCCACACCGCTACCCAGGCCAAAGGCTGTTGCCTCGGCGAGGTTAGCAAAGTTGCGCTCCTGCATGAACAGCGACCCGCCCAGGATGGCGCAGTTTACGGCAATCAGCGGGAGAAAGATACCCAGTGTNTTGTAAAGNGTGGGACTAAACTTTTCGATGATCATTTCCACGAGTTGTACCATGGCTGCGATGATGGCAATGAAGAGGATGAATGTCAGAAAGCTCAGGTCAACGGCGGCAAATTGCGGTCCCAGCCAGGACAAGGCCCCGCGCCCCAGCACGAAATTCTCCAGCAGGTAGTTGATAGGTACGGTGATACCCAGCACAAAGATCACAGCAGCACCCAGGCCTACACTGGTGTTTACTGTACGGGAAACCGCCAGGTAAGAACACATGCCCAGGAAATAGGCAAAGACCATGTTATCTATGAAAATCGATCTGACAAATATGCTAAGCAGTTCTTCCATTGTTCTGTTTTTTTAATTGTTCAACACGGTTTAACTGACGTCTACCAGGCTTCGATCCCGGTGCCGGTGTACCCAGATGATGACACCCACTGTGATCAGCGCCATAGGCGGAAGAATCATAAAACCGTTGTTTTCATATCCCAAATCATACATAAATTGGGGGATCACCTTGTAGCCCATCAGGGTACCGGATCCCAGCAATTCCCTGAAAAATCCCACGGTGAGCAACACCCATCCATAGCCCGCGGCATTGCCAATGCCATCCAGGAAAGAGGGCCATACTTTGTTGTGGAGGGCGAAGGCTTCGAGGCGTCCCATGATAATACAGTTGGTGATGATCAGCCCCACAAACACACTCAACTGGCGGCTGACATCATACAAAAACGCCTTAAGCACCTGGTCGACCAGGATCACCAGCGCGGCGATCACGGTGAGCTGTACGATGATCCGGATGCGTGGGGGTATGCCATGCCTCAAAATGGAGATGATGACATTGGCCAGCCCCATCACCGCCACGACAGAAATGGCCATCACCAATGATGTACGGAGCTGCACGGTGATCGCAAGCACCGAACAGATGCCAAGCACCTGCACGTTGATGGGATTCTCTTTCCCAAGCGGAGTGGTCAGCAGTTTCTTATTCTTCGGGGAGAACAGAGCTTCCGATTGTTGTTGGTTATTGTTGTCGCTCATGACGTTTTTAGTTTTTCAAAGTAAGACTTGTATACCTTAAGGCCATCACGCAGCATGTTTGTCACCCCGTTGGATGTGATGGTGCCTCCGCTGATGCCGTCGACCCGGTGGGGGTCGTCGGGCGGTGCTGTGCCTTTTATCACGGTCACCGGCCTGAAATTGCTGTCTTCGTCAAAAATGCGTTTGCCTATGAACTGATCTTCAAAGCTGCTGTCAGCTATCTCGGCTCCCAGGCCGGGTGTCTCGCTGGCGTGATCGAAGTTGGCGCCTGCAATGGTCACCAGGTCGGACTCCAGACCCAAGTAGCCCCAGATGGGCCCCCACAGACCGGCACCCCGAAGCGGCACGATGTAGAAGTTCTCTCCATCCACATCAGCGATAAACACCGGAAGCTGGCGCTCTTCAACGGGCTTCCTGTTCTCATCCTGCAACTCCACCTCAAAGGCATCTCCTTCGATCTCTTCGCCCTCGTAGTTCACAATTTTGGTCACGGTGATGTACCTGTCAAAGAGCTCTTCGGCCTCCGCCCTGGTGGCTGGAATATTGATCGCAGAAAGGATGTTCTGCATCTTTTCTAAACGCATGTTACGCTCCTGCATAGGCCTTAAAAGCGTGGCAGCGCCCGAAAGTACCAAAGCCACTATAATAACCATAGTAGAAGCATATAAAAACACATATCGGTTGGTCATTGTATTGCGGTTTTAATTGTTTTCCTAAGCGGTCTGTTCCACGGCCTTTAATCGCTTCATTCGTCTCTTGATATTGGCTTCCACCACATAATGGTCGATCAGCGGGGCAAATACATTCATAAACAGGATGGCCAGCATCATTCCTTCCGGAAACGCCGGGTTTACAACCCGTATCAGCAATGTGACCACCCCAATGAGGAAACCATAGATGTATTTGCCGGTGCCGGTCTGCGAGGCAGATACGGGATCCGTTGCCATATACACTGTGCCAAAGGCAAATCCTCCCATGATAAGATGATAATAGACGGGCATCTCCATAAAGACATTAACGGCAAACAGGTTAAAGATAATCCCGGTAAACAGGCCTCCGGCAACCACCGACAACATGATCCTCAAACTTCCCACCCCTGTGGCAACAAGTATGAGTGCCCCAAGGAGTATTAGCAGTGTTGATGTTTCACCTACCGACCCGGGAATGGTCCCAAGGAACATTTCCAAAGCAGAAGGCATGCTTTCCAGCATCTGCGATGCACTTACATCTCCCAGGGTAGTTGCGGTTGCAGCCTCGGCAAGTGGCGTGGCACCCGAATATGTATCAACCGCCTGGTCAACAGAAGCCTGCGTCCATACAAAATTCCCTGCAGGATTCTCTTCTCCCGACAGGTATGCCGGGTAAGCAAAGAACAGGAAGGCCCGCGCCAGCAGCGCCGGGTTCAGGATGTTCATTCCCGTGCCTCCAAACACCTCCTTGCCGATGATCACGGCGAATACCGTAGCCACTGCTACCATCCAGAGCGGGGTTGTAACCGGTATAATGAGAGGGATCAGCATCCCCGAAACCAGGAACCCCTCGTTTACCTCGTGATCGCGGATGGTGGCAAAGATGAATTCCACAATCAGGCCCGAAGCATAGCTGACCACAACAAGCGGAAGCACTTTTATCAAACCGAAGAGGAACTGATCCAGGAAGGCAGCTTCTTCGCCCATGGCACGATAATGCTGCAGGCCAACGTTCCACATGCCAAAAAGCAGCACGGGGGTCAGGGCTATGATGACATGAAACATGGTGCGTTTCATGTCCATGGCGTCACGGATATGGCTCCCCCGCGTGGTTACATCGCCCTTTACAAACAAAAAGGTCTCAAAAGCCTCAAAGGTGCGATAGAGCTTCTGAAACCTCCCTCCTTTTTCGAAATGAGGCCTGACTTTGTCCAGAATATTATGTAAAGCTTTCAACGTTATTTATTTTTTTGCGTTTAGTAGATTCATTGTATTCCTCACTCAAACTCTTTCTTTATGGTATCCAGGCCCTCCCTTACAATCGTTTGCATTTCAATTTTCGACGGACAAACAAACTCGGGCAGGGCAAAATCCTCCGGGGCCACCTCATAGATACCCAGCTTTTCCATCATGTCGATGTCGTTTATCATGATGCTTTTAATCAGTTGCATGGGCATAATGTCCATCGGAAGTACTTTTTCGTATATCCCGGTGATAACAAACGGACGCTCTCCGCTGCGAATGTTGGTGTTAAGCCGGTATTTCTTCCAGGGCATCATGAAAGAGAAAAAGGTGCGTGACACGCTAAACTTGTCGAGCTTGGGTATGAGCCATCCGAGCAGCTCCGGCTTGTCTCCCTCAGGTATCACGGTGATCTGGCTGTCATAATATCCCAGGAAGCCATCGGCGGGGATCTTTTCGCCCGATAATACATCTCCGCTGATAAAACGGGGGTTCAGCCCATCTTCCGTATGAATATTCTCATTGGTGAGTGCTGAAATATTCACTCCGTTCACAACACGATAGTATCTTGGATTGACAACTTCCGAGCCATTCAGAACCACCACCCTGCTGGCATCATATATTCCTTTCTCAAAAAGACGTCCAATGGTTATAACATCCTGGACTTCGAGGTACCAGACCACATCTCCCTTGTTGATCGGCTTGATGTGATGGATCTGTATGCCAATATTGCCCGCAGGATGAGGGCCTTTAAACCGGTGAAGAACAACATTCTTTGCCTCCAAAAAAGCTTTTGACAAGGTGTTTTCGCTATGCACACCCAGGTGAATGTCGCCCCCGGTAAGCTTGGCCAGCACATCAAGGCCCGCCTGGAATGCTGACTCCTGTCCGTTTACCACAAAGTCCATGTCGGGTGCAAGCGGAGTGGATTTAAACGCAGATATGAAAATGTCGCGCGGGATGTCTTTATGATTGGCAACAACCGAGTAGGGACGCTGACGTATGGCAGGCCACAACCCGCTTTTCAGTAACTTCTGAACAACCTCCTCCCTGCTGAGGGAGCCTGGCGTTGCAGCCCCGAAATCAATATAGTCATCTTCCGGGTCTGCCTCAATGCGAACTTCAAGGATGCGGCGCTTGGCTCCCCTTACAAGCTCCTTGTAGGTGCCGCTTACCGGCGAAGTAAAAACCACCTCCTCGTTATACTTGTCATAAAACAAAGGAGTACCGGCCTTTACGCGGTCGCCCTCGTTTACAAGCATTTTTGGAAACAACCCATGAAAATCAGGAGGCTTCACAGCATAAAAAGCGGAACGCGGAGGCGTTTGCAGTATCTTCTCGGCCTCCCCCTTCAACGGGATGTTAAGGCCGCGCTTGATATGGATTTCTTTCGACATTTTTAATATTTTTGTGGTAAATCCTGGCAAACAAAATTATAGATATTTTTAAATATCATAAATACTTTTGCCACGATTTTTATTTATTGTAGTTTTGGTTAGCAAAGATTTCGTCCGCTTTAAATAAGTATTCTGATGCATTATCACTTTTTTTCCTTAATTAAACTGTTTCGGATTGTTTCCCTGGTCTTTTTATTAACAGCTCTGATCACCGGAGTCCATGGATCAACGGCAGAAACAAATACAGACTATTTTCTCCGGGGTGATTTTATCCATAAAAACAACATCAAAACAGTTTTGTTTAATCAAAAGGGTTTTGATTTATCTGACCCCCTGATGCGGCTGAACTCGGGCGACCGCCTGATTCTCCGGTTTGACGACCTGGATGCCGATTATAAAAATTATTATTATACCATTATTCACTGCAATGCTGACTGGGAGCCTTCCGAACTGAGACAACACGAATACATTGAAGGCTTCTATGAAGACCAGATTCGCGATTACCGCAGGTCTGTTAACACCCGCGTGCCCTACACGCATTATTATCTTGAATTTCCGGGCCCCAATCTTCGCCCTTCAAAGTCAGGGAACTACATCCTGAAGGTCTACCTGGACGGAGACCCGGCCAATATAGTATTCACACGGAGGTTTTCGGTCTTCGAGCAAAGGGTCACCATCGACGGATCAGTTACACAGGCCAACCTGGTCAGGTACCGCGACCGGAAGCAGCAAGTTGCTTTTAATATAAATACTGGCAGCTACAGTATCTCAAACCCTTTTCGCGACCTGAGCGTGGTGATCAGGCAGAACGGCCGGTGGGACAATGCCATTACAGGCCTGGATCCCAGAACAATACTGGGAAACGTATTGGTATACGATTACGAGGATAAGACCCTCTTTGAAGGAGGCAATGAGTTCCGGCATCTGGATCTGCGAAGCCTCAGGTACCTCAGCGGGGATATAGCAGACATCCGTTCCTCCCGGAGGTTCTGGGATGTATATCTGCTGCCGGACAAACTGAGGACTTACGACAGGTACTACAGCGAAGAAGATCTCAACGGCCGGTTTCAGATCCTCACCCAGGACGCACGAAATGCTATGACCGAGAGCGATTACGCATGGGTGCACTTTCATTTGCCCATGGATACACCCCTCGCAGAAGGGCACATCTATGTGATGGGGGCTCTTACCGACTGGCATTTCTCAGATGACAACAGGATGAACTATAATTATGGCGAAAATGCCTATGAGCTAAGCCTGCTGCTCAAGCAGGGGTACTACAACTACTTGTATGCCTACATGCCGGAAGATACCCGACAGGCTGATGTGCCCTTTATTGAAGGGAGTCATTCCTATACCGAAAATGATTACACTATTTATGTTTACCACCGCAGACCAGGCGACTTATATGATCGCTTGATCGGAATAAGCCACCTCAACCCCACTGTACCCAGGTAAACATTTGCCCCGCAATGATCCGGCGGGTATCGCCCGAATACTATTTCATGCTCTATGAGGCTGCACATTAACTATCGGGCTGCCGGTGATGTTCGACATCTCAGCCCCTGCAGTCAGGCATTGCCAGCAAAAAGGAAACAGCGAAACAGTCCCCCCGGCACACAGCTGGCATTGATCCGCCACTGATCATACAGGTAACACCCAAATACTATTCACGATCTATTGGGCTGCACATTAACTATCGGCCTGCCGGTGATGTGCAACATCTCAGCCCCTGCAGTCAGGCATTGCCAGCAAAAAGGAAACAGCGAAACAGTCCCCCCGGCACACAGCTGGCATTGATCCGCCACTGATCATAC
>SL_5KL_010_SEDDRAFT_10001126_pt1 | contig 16413 bp, 12 predicted proteins | sample SodLakKL_010_SED_FD_9118 | JGI IMG/M metagenome (IMG submission 9118)
CTGGTGCCTGTGGCTGTGCTATCCCAGCCGTTCTAGCCGCGCCGATCGCCGTGCCCAGGAGCAATTTGTCGGGGTGTTGGCCCAGGTGGAGCAGGCCCTGGCCAGTACCCCTGGGCCTTATTTTTTGGACACCTTTAGCACCGCCGATGTGGTGTTTACCCCCTATGTGGAGCGGATGAACGCCAGTTTGTACTACTACAAGGGCTATTCCCTACGGCAGCAGCACCCTCGTCTGAGCGATTGGTTTGATGCTCTGGAAAGCCGCTCTACCTATCGCGGCACCCAGAGCGATTTTCATACCCATGCCCACGACTTACCACCGCAAATGGGGGGATGCTATGAAAATGGCACCTCTCAAATGCTAGAGAATAAGGCGCAGGTAGACCAGGGACCCTGGTTTGGCCTGCCAGATGTCACCTACCCAGAGCCAGACACCGCCAAGCAAGAAGCCCTACACCGAGTGCTGAAGCATCGGCAAAACATCATCCGGGTCAACCCCACTGATGATGTCCTGTTTGACGAAGCCCTGCGCTGTGCATTGACGGAGATGATCACGGGGGAGGATTGTCCCCCGCCCCCGGGGACAGAGGTAGGGCTAAGGTACTTGCGCGATCGGATCAATGTGCCCCGGGACATGTCGATCTATGCCGCTAAGCACTTGCGCCAGAGCCTCGAAGCCACTGCCGCCCTAGCTGGGGATGGCCAGCCACCGCCGATTCCCCTCAGCCACCGCCGCGATCAAGATCCTACTAATTTCAAATAGCCCAACAGCACAGACTGGGCGAAGCGCTAGTTAGCTGATAGTTAACATGGGCTGATCGCCCATAGCCAAGCGTTTCAGCCCCATACCCAGAAATCCTTCGCTCATGCTTGCAGGAAGGATTTGACACAGCCCAGGTAGGTCTCGGGATCTTCCAACATCGGGAAATGTCCTGTGTTTTTCACCAGGGCGTACTCAATATGAGGATTTAGTGCTGCTGCCTTGCGCCCCAGTTCTGCGGGGGTAATCTTGTCAAACTCCCCTGATACCAGTAGCGTGGGTACGCTAATTTTGGCAAATTCCACCGGCATCACCTCCGTCGCCCTTTGACTGACCGAAGTGAAAATTGTGCCCAGGGCGGTAGCGTAGTCGGCGGCGAGAAAGTCCTCTAAAAATGCGATCTTCTCGGCAGCGGGAATCGGGCGACTGAGAAAGCGAGCCATAAAGAAGCGTGGTGCTAGGGGGATTTGGCTCAGCCACTTGGGCCGAAAGACTACCACGTAACCACCAAACTTATAGAAGGCTTCAAAGGCGGCCTTGTCATACTCAAACACCCCATTACAGGTGAGAATCAACCGCTCCACCAGGTGAGGGGATTGGTTAACAAAGTACACGGCCACTGAGGCCCCCATAGAGTGGGCATTGACCGACACCGGCCCTAGCCCCAGAGCATGAAGCAACCCGGCTAGGTCATCGGCATAGGTATCGAGCTCGTAGCCCCGCTGCTCCATCGCCGCCTGCTGGTCGAGGGGAATCGGCGATCGCCCAAACCCACGCATGTCATACAGCAAACAGTCGTACTGACCAGCCAGGGCGGCCGCCGTACTGCGCCAGTAGCGGGCCGACCCAGCCCAACCATGGACAAATACCATAACTGGCCTGGTCGAAGCCGGATTACGGGGAGTATCGGTACCAACCCACTCATAGTAGTGGTCAATGCCATTAACACTCACATAAGCCATGATTAGGCCGACTCAGGCTTAGGCATGGACGAGGGGTGTAGCAGCAGATCAGCCGTAGACCGCTGTTCGACCATCTCACAGGTAATGGTGCAGCGCTTCATGTCCTTACGGGAGGGCACTTCGTACATAATATCGAGCATCAATTCTTCAATAATGCCCCGCAGAGCCCGGGCCCCAGTTTTGCGACGGTAAGCCTCCCGCGCGATCGCCCTTAAGGCATCCGGCTTAAACTCTAGCTGCACATTGTCCATCCGCATCAGCTTTTGGAACTGCTTCACCAGCGCATTTTTAGGCTCAGTCAGAATCGCCATCAGCGATTCTTCATCTAGGGGATCCACCACCGACGTAGCCGGAATCCGACCAATAAATTCAGGAATTAGACCAAACTTCACCAGATCATCTGGCTCTAAATGGCGTAGCACATCTGCTGTACGTTTTTCCCGAGAAAGCTGCCCTTCCCCAGGTTGGACAAAGCCGATCGACTTCTTACCAATCCGCTGCTCCACAATTTTCTCTAAACCAACAAAGGCTCCACCGCAAATGAACAGAATATTGCTGGTATCAATCTGAATACAGTCTTGATAGGGGTGCTTACGTCCCCCTTGAGGCGGCACATTAGCCACAGTACCTTCTAGCATCTTCAGTAGCGCCTGCTGCACCCCTTCGCCAGAGACATCGCGGGTAATAGACGGGTTCTCGCTCTTGCGGGCAATCTTGTCAATCTCGTCAATGTAGATAATACCCCGCTGGGCCTCTTCTACATCCAGATCAGCCACCTGCAAAAGCCGTAGCAAAATGTTTTCCACATCCTCGCCCACATAGCCCGCTTCGGTCAGGGTGGTGGCATCGGCAACCGCAAACGGAACCTCTAGAATGCGAGCCAAGGTCTGAGCCAGTAGGGTCTTACCACAGCCCGTAGGACCAATCAGCAAAATATTCGACTTTTGTAGCTCAATAATGTCGTCAGGGGCCTCTCCCTCTAGCCCCTGCAGATAGCTCAGGCGCTTGTAGTGGTTGTAAACCGCCACCGACAGCACTTTTTTGGCCTCATTCTGGCCAATCACATGATCATCTAGATAATTCTTAATTTCTTTCGGCTTAGGAATTTGACTTAGGGAGATGGCTGGAGCTGTTCGAGTCCGCTCTGGAGCCGCTTCTCGACGAGGCACAGGCTGGGCTACAGCGGTACCCGAGTCAAACAACTCCTCGTCAAGAATTTCGTTACAGAGGTCAACACATTCGTCACAAATATAAACCCCCGGCCCCGCAATTAGCTTGCGGACTTGCTCCTGGGACTTTCCACAAAATGAGCACTTAAGATGGGAGTCATACTTAGACATAAAATGCCCCTAGTTGAGTGCAGTCGCAGTAGGGTGAACTGAAAGCGCTTGCTGCTCGATAACGTCATCGATTAGCCCGTATTCTTTAGCCTCTACCGCCGACATATAAAAGTCACGCTCAGTGTCAGCTTCAATCCGCTCAATGGGCTGACCGGTGTGATAAGCGATCAACTCATTCAAGCGACTCTTATGATAAAGAATCTCCTTCGCCTGAATTTCAATGTCCACCGCCTGACCCTGGGCACCACCCAGGGGTTGGTGAACCATAATTCGAGAACTGGGTAGAGATAGCCGCTTGCCCTTAGCCCCAGCACAAAGCAGAAACGCTCCCATACTAGCAGCCAAACCAAAACAGATGGTGACGACATCAGGACGAATCTGCTGCATAGTGTCGTAAATGGCCATGCCGGCTGTCACCGACCCTCCAGGAGAATTGATGTATAACTGCACATCTTTCTCCGGTTCTTCGGCATCAAGATAAAGCAGCTGAGCCACGATCGAGTCAGCCACCTGGCCATCGACCGGTGTGCCCAAAAACACAATCCGCTCTCGCAGCAGCCGCGAGTAAATGTCGAACGCCCGCTCCCCACGGCCTGATTGCTCAACAACCACAGGCAGCACATTGCGCAACGAGTTCATACTAACGGCAGAAGGACTCAAACTTAGGATGGGGCTAATGGGTGTATTCGATGCAATCATAATGACTTTGCGCAAGATTTCAAGGGTGTGGAGAAATACATCACCACCTATTCGACATTATGCCCCAAAAAACGTAGGCTTCTGGGGGGTACCCAGCATCAGCTGAGGATATTTGGCCTACTCCTCCTCGCTATCGTCACTACCATCAACCATTGGCTGGCTCTCCACCTCCACCGTAGCTTCACTGGCGGCTTCTATGTCCTCGTCAGCATCTGCTTCGAGCGAGGCCAGGGTCCCCTCCGGCACTAGCTCCACTGTATTGGTCTCTTCCAGCCAGGCCAAAATTTTCTCCTGCAATAGTTCTTCATGGAGAACCTGCTTCAAGCGATCGGGATCAATTTGACTCGGATCTTCAATCTCTATCATCGTCTCATCGATCTTGGCTTGCAGGGTTTCAGCTTCGATGGTGATACCTTCTTGCTTCGCCACTTCCCCTAGGGCCAGGGTGCGCCGTAGCCGCTCTATGGCATCGGGCTTGGTCCGCTGCCGCATGTTTTCCACTAGGTCTCGGGTCAGCATCTTGTTGACGTCAATGCCCTGACGACTCAGCTGCATGATGGTTTGGCTCAGCAAAAAGTTGACTTCCTGCTGCACCAGGGTGTCTGGAATTTCTACCTCCAGTTGTTCGACCAGCGCTTCAATCAGAGCCGCTTCCTTATTCGCCTTGGTACTCTGCTCCGCTTCCTGTTGATAGCGCTCCTCTAGGGAGGCGCGCAGCTCTTCGATAGTCTCGAATTCACTAATTTCTTGGGCGAAGTCATCGTCGAGATCCGGCAATTCCTTCTCTTTAATTTCCTTCAGCGTAATCGCAAACCGGGCAGGCTTCCCAGCTAACTCCGCTTGGGAATAATCCTCGGGGAAGGTCACCTCCACATCCTTGGACTCCTCTAGGGTCATGCCGACAATCCCTTCCACAAACCCTGGAATAAATCGCCCTTCATCCAGTTCTACCTGAAAGTCAGTACCAGAACCACCCGCAAATTCTTCGTACTCGCCATCATCCCCTTCGACTGTACCGACAAAATCAATGACGGTGACATCGCCCATCTGGGCTGGCCGATCTTCAATCGGTACTAGGGTCGCTAGATTATTTTGATATTGCTTCAGGGTTGTATCGACCTTGTCTGGATCGGGCAGAATTTCTTCCGCCTGCGCCGAGAGCTGTTTATATTGCTTCAGGGTGACCCGTGGTGGCACATCCACCGCAGCCGTAATCGTCAGGGCTGCGCCGGGCTCGTATTGGCTGAGCAAATCGTCAAAGGACGACTTGAGTTGGTAATTGCCAATGGCCTCAATCGACTCTTGCTCAATAGCTTGGTCGACAGCCGTTTGCACCAATTCCTCTAGCACCGCAGCCTTAAATTGAGCCACCCCGACCCGCTGCAAAAATACTTTCCGGGGCACCTTGCCCTTGCGAAAGCCCGGAACGTTGACGGTTTTCATCAACTTGTTGAGCACTTTGTCGTAGGTTTTTTGAGACAGCTCTGCCGAAATTTCAATTTCTAGGCCCAATTGGCTGTCGGGCAGTGCTTCCTGGGTAACTTTCATGGGGTGTGTTGGCTATCTAGACGGCTACTGCGCCAGCCCCAAACCGGGCTAAGCAACTTTTGGCGCAATTAATAAGCATACTCCAATCCCTCCAGTCTTGTAAGGCGTTGCTTCAATAAAACTTGTTGAGGTCGGTCAATAACTGGCTATTTCCCAGAAGCACAAATGTTAGTATCGGCAGATAGATTTTGTTGCTATCGTTTCTGTGAGGTAAGGCTGTGTCGAACGGGTTGCGGATCGCGGTATTGGGTGCCACTGGAGCGGTAGGGGCCGAAATTTTAGCGCTGTTAGAGCAGCGGCAGTTTCCCGTTAAAACGCTGACCCTCCTTGCTTCCCCCCGTTCTGCTGGAACCAAACTCACCTTTCAGGGGGAGGCGGTTGATGTGCAGGTCCTAGATGACAACTGCTTTAAAGGAATTGACCTAGTGCTGGCGTCGGCGGGTGGATCAGTTTCTAAGCAGTGGTTACCTAAAGCAGTCGCCGCTGGGGCGCTGGCGGTGGATAACTCTAGCGCCTTCCGTATGGATCCTGTCGTGCCTCTGGTTGTGCCTGAAGTGAACCCAGAGGCCGCGAAATTCCATCAAGGCATCATTGCCAATCCTAACTGCACCACTATTTTGATGGCCTTGGCCGTCTGGCCACTGCATCAGATACAAGCGGTGCAGCGGATTGTAGTGGCCACTTATCAGTCCGCTAGCGGGGCTGGAGCCCGAGCTATGGAGGAGGTTAAACAACAGGCCCAAGCGATGCTGAACGGCCATCCCCCTGTGACCAAGGCATTTCCCTATCCCTTGGCCTTTAATTTATTTCCCCATAACTCCGATCTCAATGATCTGGGCTACTGTCAAGAGGAGATGAAAATGGTAAATGAAACCCGCAAAATTTTTGGGGATCCCAATATTCGTATTTCCCCAACCTGTGTGCGGGTTCCCGTATTGCGGGCTCATTCTGAGGCCATTAACTTAGAATTTAATCAGCCTTTTTCCGTGGCGCAAGCTAAAGACGTTTTGTCCCAGGCACCTGGGGTGAAGGTGGTTGAAGATTGGGGGCGCAACTACTTCCCGATGCCTATCGAGGCCAGTGGCCAAGATGATGTACTGGTGGGCCGCATTCGCCAGGATATCTCTAATCTCAATGGCTTAGAACTGTGGCTCAGTGGTGATCAGATTCGGAAGGGAGCAGCCTTGAATGCGGTGCAGATCGCTGAATTGGTGATGACGTCGCCTGGGGTAGCGCCTTCTCTGGCCGTTTAGAGCGTTAGGCAGAACCTCAGGTCTAGCTTTCTAAGCGAAATGGGTATAATTCAAAGGCATTATGTTAACTTGTGTCCCTGCCTTGGGGGTTGAACTCACGTAGAGGATAGCAAAGTCGGGTGATATATTTCGGCAGAGTGCTGACGGCCATGGTGACGCCATTTTCTGAAGATGGCTCTGTGGACTATGCTGTGGCAGAGCGTCTGGCAGATCATTTAGTGGCCCACGGTAGCGATGGTTTAGTGGTGTGTGGCACCACAGGCGAGTCGCCCACGTTGACCTGGGATGAAGAGTACCAACTGTTTAAGTCTGTTAAACAGGCGGTGGGAGGGCGTGCCAAGGTGATTGCTGGTACGGGGTCTAACTGTACCCGAGAAGCCATCCAAGCGACTCGTAAAGCCAGCCAATTGGGCTTAGATGGGTCACTACAGGTTGTGCCCTATTACAATAAGCCACCCCAGGAGGGAATCTATCAGCACTTTAGTCAGATTGCCCGAGCGGTGCCTGATCTGCCCATCATGCTCTACAATATTCCTGGGCGTACAGGTTGTGCTATGGCGGTGGAGACGGTAGCCCGCTTAGCTCAGATTGATAATGTTGTGGCCATCAAAGAGGCTAGCGGTAACCTAGATCAAGCGAGTCAAATTCGGCATAGCACTCCCACTGGCTTTAGCATCTATTCTGGGGATGACTCCTTAACCCTTCCTCTGTTGTCGGTTGGAGGCTCTGGAGTTGTGAGCGTGGCCAGTCATCTAGTGGGTGATTTGCTGCAGCAGATGATTCAAGCCTACGAGTCTGGGCAGCCCAAGCTAGCTACCAACTTGCACTTGAAATTGTTACCTTTGTTTAAAGCGTTGTTTGTTACCGCTAACCCAATTCCAGTGAAAGTGGCCTTGGCCATGCAGGGATGGCAGGTGGGCTCTGTGCGATCGCCCCTTTCCCCTGCTGATGATTCTGTGCATATCTTGCTTAAGGGCGTTTTAGAACAACTCTTCAACGAGGTGACCTAGCCCATCACCAAGCTGCAGGGACGCCAGAGTCGATAGGCTACCCTGCTAGCGTCATCAGTGTTTTTGACAACTAAATATCTGTATTAACCGGTTTCAATTTTCAATTCTGTCCTTTTACCTAGTGATAACCGCTATATGACCTGTCTTGATCACAACTTTGCCCCCTGGGCATCCACCAAGACATCTTGGTTTCTGAAACAGCTGAGCAACTCTCAAGGGCACCTGCTCCAGTCTCTGACGCTCCAGTCTCTGACCTAGATACCCTTCCAGAGCCCTGGCTGCTAAGGCTAGAACCACGCTTTCCTGGTTAGAAATTTAGCTGTTTTAACAGCGACATACTGACCTCTCGCCTCATGTTGATTGTGATGGCCAACTATTCCTAGCAGGCGGCTGTGTAGCTCTAGTATTTCAAATTCTTTCCTTTCCTTATCTTTAAAGAGATCGTTTATGACTTCCAAAAATCCGAATAACGCCCTGAAAATTATTCCCTTGGGGGGATTACATGAAATTGGTAAGAACACCTGTGTGTTCGAGATCAATGATGAGATCATGCTGCTAGATGCAGGGCTTGCTTTCCCCACCGACGGTATGCACGGCGTCAATATTGTGCTGCCCGACGTCACCTATTTGCGAGAAAATCGCCACAAAATTAAGGGCATGATTGTCACCCACGGTCACGAAGACCATATTGGCGGGATTGCCTTTCACCTGAAGCAGTTTGATATCCCCGTTATTTATGGCCCTCGGTTAGCGATGGCTTTGCTAGAGGGCAAGCTAGAGGAAGCCGGGGTGGTAGATCGCACGGAACTGCGCCGGGTGCGTCCCCGTGAGACGGTGCGGGTAGGTAATTCATTTTTAGTGGAGTATATTCGCAATACCCACTCCATTGCCGACAGTTGTTCGGTAATTATTCACACCCCGGTTGGGATCGTCGTGCATACCGGCGACTTTAAGTTTGACCACACCCCGGTGGATGGTGAGTTCTTTGATATCCAAAAGTTGGCAGAAGCCGGTGAACGGGGAGTGCTGTGTTTGATCAGCGATTCCACTAACGCTGAGGTCCCTGGTCATACCCCTTCGGAGCGATCGGTATTCCCCAATCTAGATCGTGAGTTTTCCCAGGCGGATGGCCGCTTGATTGTGACCACGTTTTCCTCCTCGGTACATCGGGTCAATATGATTTTGGAATTGGCCCAAAAGCATAACCGCAAGGTGTTTGTGGTCGGTCGATCGATGCTGAATGTGATCGCCCATGCTCGCGATTTGGGCTATATCAAGTGTCCAGACAGTCTTTTCTTGCCGCTGCGATCGCTCTCGCAGACGGCCGACGAGAACGCCTTAATTTTGACCACGGGCTCCCAAGGGGAACCCCTGGCGGCCCTCACCCGGATCGCCAATGATTCCCATCGACAGATTCGAGTCAAACAAGGGGATACCGTGGTATTTTCAGCCAACCCTATCCCTGGCAACACTATCGCTGTGGTCAACACCATCGATAAGTTAATGATGCGGGGTGCCAAAGTCGTTTACGGTAAAAATAAGGGTATCCATGTTTCTGGTCACGGGGCCCAGGAAGATCACAAGCTGATGCTGGCCTTAACCCGGCCCCAATATTTTCTACCCGTACATGGCGAGCACCGGATGTTGGTCAAACATGCCCAAACAGCCCAAAGTATGGGAGTCCCCGCTGACCACATGGTCATTATCCAAAACGGTGACATGGTTGAGGTTGATCCGTCTGGCATTCGCATTGCAGGCCAAGTCCCCTCCGGCATTGAGCTAGTTGATTCCTCCCGAGTCGGTTTGGTCGGTCGCGATATTCTCAAAGACCGTCAACAACTGGCCGAAGACGGTGTCGTCACCATTGCCGCCACCCTGAACGACAAAGGCAAACTGCTAGCCGATCCAGTGGTACAACTACGGGGGGTAGCCCATTCCATCGATCCCGATCGCCTGCAAAAGTCAATCAAGCAAGTGATGACCCAAACCCTGGACGCCCGGGGGGCCGATCTACAGGCCAATGGGAGTAAAGCCGTGAATTGGCAGGATTTGAAAGGGGCGTTAGAGCAAGATTTGCGTCGGCTGTTACGACGGGAGCTAAATAAGCGCGATCCACTCTTAATTTTGCTGCTGCAAGGGGAAGCTATCACCCCCAAGGCTAGCTCTAAATCCAAGCCGGCGAAAGCCGAAGAGGCTCCTGAGCCGGAAGTAAAAGTGCAGCGGCGTACCCGCCCCCGAGCGACAGCGGTTTCGGCCTCTTAACCACTTCCCCTTACGGTTGCATAACTGACATCATGGCCATCTCCGGTTTTAAGCCTGGAGATGGCCATTTGGTATGCCCTGAGATCTGCGCTTCAGCCAGGATGGGCGACGGCAACAGCAGCTAGGACGCCGGTCTAGATTCCTGGGTTCTGGTTGGAGGGGCTCCACAATTCGTCGTCGATCAGGTCAAGACGCCACGCCTCTAGACAGAATGTACTGATGCTCTCAAAGTATTGCGTTCAGAGTCTTCTAGCCCCTGGCTCCTGGCTACCCAATCCTTGATCAGCCCCCCTCCCTCCTGACGTTGCCACCAGGGAGAAGGTGCATTTTCTTGGGCTGTATGCTACAAAGATACGCAACTATATGCTATAGCTTCTGCTTGAGGCTATAATGCAATCAGGCAGGCGTAAATGTGCATTACGCATGGCACATGGTGCGTGTTTGAAGCAGCTACGAGAACTTAGCGCTGAATGCCTTTATATAGAATTTTGTTCGATTTTGTCGGTTGACTAACGCTAGCTTTGGCACGAACAAACATTCACAGGTAACCAGCGATAAGGGGTTCATGCCCGTTTGCATGGATCATCAGCTTAGAGGGTTCCAGCTAAATACCTATCCCAGGTTTTGCCGAAACCGGCTCAAGGGGCCGAGTTCGCGTTCCTGAAGGGGATGTTTCTTTAGATGGAAGACTCTTAGGTGCTGTCCTCAGACATTTGGTCGTCCAGCCCTTGCAAAATTAGTTTCCCCGGTGCCTAGTGGGGTCGTTGAATGGGTCAATGATGTGACCAAGTTCTTCACGTTGGGCCGGGAATCTCCAGATTTTATCCGCCCTAGTGAGCGTTGTATGAGGAATTTGAATGCCGAAGCAGATTATTATTGCTGAGCAGAATCGGATTGCTGCGGTTTTTTCAGAAGATCAGATTCAAGAACTGATTGTCGCCACCGGTAGCCATCAAGTTAGTGACATTTATCTGGGTACCGTAGAAAATGTGCTCCCCGGTATTGACGCCGCCTTCGTCAATATTGGTGACAGCGAGCGCAACGGCTTTATGCATGTGACCGACCTAGGTCCCCTACGTCTCAAGCGCATGGCTGGGTCGATCACCGAACTGGTAGCTCCCCAGCAAAAAGTGTTGGTTCAAATTATGAAAGAACCAACTGGAAATAAAGGCCCCCGGTTAACGGGTAATATTTCTTTGCCAGGACGCTATCTAGTGTTGATGCCCTCCGGGCGAGGGGTAAACCTCTCAAGGCGTATCCGCAACGAAAATGAACGAAACCGGTTGCGTGCCCTAGCCATTCTAATTAAGCCTGCAGGCATGGGCTTATTAGTCCGTACTGAAGCCGAAGGGATTAGCGAAAACGCCATTATTGAAGATTTAGAATCCCTACAAAAGCAGTGGGAAAGTATTCAACAACAGGCGCTGTCTACCCGCCCACCGGCGCTGCTAAACCGGGATGATGATTTTGTGCAACGGGTGCTGCGAGATGCCTATACCAGTGATGTCAACCGGATTGTAACTGATTCGAGCACTGGGTTGAAACGGGTCAAACAGCATCTTGCCAGTTGGAGTGACGGTCAGGTGCCAGCTGGGGTATTGATCGATCAGCATCGAGAACGTACTCCAATTCTGGAATATTTCCGGGTCAATGCCGCCATTCGTGAGGCCCTTAAGCCTCGGGTTGATCTACCTTCCGGGGGGTACATCATCATTGAGCCGACCGAAGCGCTGACGGTAATTGATGTCAACTCTGGCTCGTTTACTCGGTCGGCTACAGCCCGCGAGACTGTGCTGTGGACCAACTGTGAAGCGGCCACGGAAATTGCTCGTCAGTTGCGACTGCGCAATATTGCTGGGGTGATCATCGTCGACTTTATCGACATGGACTCACGGCGCGATAAGTTGCAAGTACTGGAGCACTTTAGCAAAGCACTGCGGGCGGATAAAGCTAGACCGCAAATTTCTCAGTTGTCGGAGTTGGGACTGGTTGAGCTCACCCGTAAGCGACAGGGTCAGAATCTTTACGAATTATTTGGCCGTAGCTGTCCCACCTGTGGCGGGTTAGGTCATCTGGTAGTTCTGCCGGGGGATACCCCTGGAGATAGCAGTGACGTATCGGCTAAGGTTGCAGTTGTATCTGGATCAGCAGAGCCTCAACTGTCTCCAGCATTACGGGAGGCGCAACTAGATGGCATAGACACCCAGGCTGACTTGCAAGAGCTAGATCTGGTTAATCATCCCAGTTATCAAGACAAGTCAGGTCGTGGTAATCGTCGTCGTCGTCGTCGCGATCCATTGCCAGGACGGAGCAATGGCAAAGAAGCACCTGCCCCCAAGGATGGCCCCCCTGAAGCGCCGATCTTGGCCAAGGATGGGACTCCGGCAACTGCAACTGCAACTGGAGAAGAAAAGACCTCTGCTCGCTCTGGGCGGAGTCGATCTGGGGGTCGGTCTGAGAAAAAATCGGCTACCCCCACCCAGGTGGTAACGGTAGAGATGACCCCTGATGAGCAGCGGATCTACGCCATGATGGGAATCTCACCCATGGTGCTCGCTACTGAAGAGATTAAAGATACCAGAGATGTGACAGTCTCAGTGGTGTTACCAGGCCAGCAGTCAATGGCTACAGAGGGTGGCGATAATACCCAAGCTTCCAGTCCAGCCCTAGGCCACTCGGATACCCCACCACCAATGACTGCCCCGGTGGCAGCAGCTGAGCAGCCCTCTCAGGAGGCTGCTCCTGAGGCACTAGCTGCGGCTACTGTAGGTAGTGGCTCTGGAGACAACGGCTCTGATGAAGACAAGGCTCCTGAAAACACAGGTACGGTTCGTCGCCGTCGCCGTCGCCGATCCTCTGCCAATGGGGATGGATCTGACGAGTGATGGGGTAGTGCTTTGCCAGGCAATCTAGAGATGGAGGCTACAGCTGCCTTGCCCATAGCGATCGCTGGGGTCGATGAAGTGGGGCGTGGGGCATTATTTGGGCCTGTGGTTGCAGCGGCCGTGATTTTGCCTCCCACGGCTCGAGCCTCCTTGGCTACCTTGGGGGTAACTGATAGCAAGCGTTTGAGCGATCGCCGTCGTCGGCAACTGGTCACGCCGATTAAGACCCTGGCTACAGGCTATGCCATTGGGCTAGGGTCGGTACATGACATTGAGCGACTGAATATTTTAGGGGCCACCTGGCTGGCCATGACTCGGGCCATTGCCCAACTGACCCCAACCCCGAGCCTATGCCTGGTGGATGGCGATCGCCCCATCCCTAACTTGGCTATCCCCCAGCAAACAGTGACTAAAGGCGATCAGATCCACATCGAAATCGCTGCCGCCAGCATTCTAGCTAAAGTGTGGCGAGATACCCTGATCACCCGTCTCGATCGCCGCTATCCTGGCTATGGATTGGCCCAGCACAAAGGCTATGGCAGCGCCATGCATCGCCACGCCATTCAGGCCCTAGGGCCAACTCCCCAACATCGCCGTTCCTTCAAAGGTTGCCAGGGGGAGGCGTCGAGTAACCTAGATGGTTCAGGGTAAGGGATAAGACAGATTAGACGTACTATGGAACAATCTGGCAACCATCTATTCCTCGCCTATGACCGTTACCATTGCCTATTTGGGGCCTGAAGGTACTTATTCACAATTAGCCGCCTTGGCCTATAGCCTGGAACTGGAGCGACGCACCAACCAGTCGGTGGTGCTGCAAGACTTTCCCAGTATTCCCCAGGCGTTACAGGCTACCACCGAAGGCATCACAACCCTGACTTTAGTACCAGTAGAAAACTCCACAGAGGGTAGTGTGAGGACCACCCTCGATACCCTTTGGGCCTTGGGCTCCCTGAGAATACATCATGCGCTAGTGATGCCAATCCGTCATGCCTGTCTATCACAAGCACAATCCTTAACCGATATACAAGCCATCTACTCACATCCTCAGGCCCTTTCCCAATGCCAGCACTGGTTAGCCCATCATCTTCCCCAAGCGAGGTTAGTCGCTACCAATTCCACCACAGAGGCGTTGAGCCACTTGTCAGACAGCACTACGATCGCAGCCATCGCCTCCGAATGGGCTGGTCAGCTTTATAATCTGCCCGTTTTGGCCCATGACATCAACGATCACCAAGATAACTGCACCAAATTTTGGGTGCTGCGACGGGAAGATACCGTTCAACTGGTTGACCAGGGGCACTATACATCTTTAGCCTTTAGCTTACCGGTGAATGCCCCGGGGTGCTTGCTGAAACCCCTCCAGATCTTTGCCCACTACGGCATCAACCTGAGCCGGATTGAGTCACGCCCCAGCAAACGATCCCTAGGGGACTACCTATTCTTTGTAGACCTAGAAATAGATGCAGCCAGCGATCGCGGTCAAAAATCACTCGCTGAACTATTACCTTGCACAGAAACATTGATCAACTTTGGCAGTTATGACCTGATCACTGTCAACCATACCCTGGAGACTGCTAAGCAGAAATATATAGCTCTTCAAGCAAGTGCCTGAGAAGGGCCTGTCACCCCATGCTAAAAAATTACCCCCGCTACCCCCCCGGCGTATTCCTTGAGGTGGTAAGTTATGCCCATGATAGACTTGATTAGTCAGAAATCAGAAGGCAAGACGTGACTGGATTTTGGCTGCTGCCCTACTGAGGGTTTTCCGGCTTAAATCTGACGCCGAAAGCTAACCCAAAACAACATCACTCCAAGACTTCCTTAAGCGCTGCGCGAGCAGCCAAATGATTACGAGTCGAGGTAAGAATTTCAGCTTCTCGCTCTAGGCGATCGCTCGTATCCTCCATTTCCAGTAGCAGCTGCTGCTCCATGGTGACCCCATGCAGATTACTAGCCACCCAGTAAGACAATTCAATCGGAATATCTGGGATATTGTCAGGCACTTCCAGAGATTGGCTAGTCAGCTTAGCCGACAAATGCACCACATCTCGTAACAGGCGATCAACATTGGCCGCTAGAGGACGCAGGTCAGAGCTAGGGGCTTTGTCTTCTATCCACTCCACCATACCAACACGGTAGGGCTTTTGACGCACGTAACTCAGCACCCGAAAGCGCTGTTGGCCGAGAGTCAAAATCTTCATTCGGTCATCGGGCAACCGCTGGTAGTGCAAGATTTCAGCACAACAGCCCACTTGAGCCGGTTCCCCGGTGGTGGGATCGAGCATCAGCACTCCGAAACGACGATCACTCTGCAGGATGGTATTCATCATCATCCGGTAGCGAAATTCAAAGATATTGAGCGGCAAGTGCCGACCAGGAAATAAAACGAGCTCGGGTAACGGAAAAAGCGGTAGTTCTCGCACAGATATAGACTCGGAGAATGCCATTGTAGTTGCCTGAAGTGTTGCTGTCCTTGTTTAGCACAACCAAGGTAAGCCGTAACACTTGTTAATATTCTAACCCAACACAGGAGAGGATGCTTGAAATGTAGCGTTGGTAGTCAGTAAATGAATTCAACCACAACCATGAAGCCCGTTGATCTTCTGAAAAGACCAACGGGCTTGAGCTAGCCATCATTTTGATTTAAATCACAACTAGAGCTTCACCTCAATATCAACCCCAGCGGGTAGATCTAACTTCATCAGGGCGTCAATCGTCTTAGAGGACGGCTGATAAATGTCGATAATGCGGCGATGAGTCCGACTCTCGAAATGCTCTCGAGAATCTTTATCCACGTGGGGCGATCGTAAAACGCAATAGATACGACGCTTAGTGGGCAGAGGAATGGGACCAATTGCTGTGGCGTTGGTGCGATTGGCGGTGTCTACAATCTTTTCACAGGAGGTATCCAGTAACCTGCGATCAAATGCTTTCAAACGGATGCGGATTTTTTGCTGCTGAATAGTGGCCATGGGCTCTCGCTCGGATAAGTTGTCAAGGTTCAATACAAACAAAGAGATCAGACAAACTCAGGAGCAGGCCGTTAACTGGTCCTGCCCCTGAAAGTATTCCATCTAAATTTATCTTTTCTGGTCAGCAAACTCGGTGAATGAAACCGATCACGGCAATACCTCGAATAGATATTTAGTTGGAACACCCTGATGTCTAGTGGTCTAACAAGCCTAAGATAGGATCTTAGATACGACGCCAGCCCCAACCGTGCGGCCACCTTCACGAATGGCAAAGCGCATGCCCTGCTCAATAGCGATAGGGTTAATCAGCTCTACGGTCATTTTGATGCGATCACCGGGCATGACCATTTCAGCATCACTGCCATCGTCAGCAGTGAAAGCTTTGATGGTGCCGGTTACATCAGTGGTACGCACATAGAACTGGGGCTTGTAACCGGGGAAGAAAGGCGTATGACGACCACCCTCTTCTTTCTTCAGGATGTAAACCTCAGACTCAAACTGGGTATGGGGAGTGATACTACCTGGCTTGGCCAGCACCATGCCGCGCTCGATGTCTTCCTTCTGCACACCACGGAGCAGCAGACCGACATTGTCCCCAGCCATACCTTCATCCAGAGTCTTCTGGAACATTTCCACACCAGTTACGGTGGTGTTACGAGTATCGCGGATACCCACCAACTCAACGGTTTCACCGACTTTAACCTTACCCCGCTCGATCC
>SL_5KL_010_SEDDRAFT_10001127_pt1 | contig 16413 bp, 17 predicted proteins | sample SodLakKL_010_SED_FD_9118 | JGI IMG/M metagenome (IMG submission 9118)
CACAATATCCGCGTGTCCATTCAAAAATTTGGTAATGGAGTGGAATACTACATCCACGCCAAAATCCAGCGGCTTTTGCAGGTAAGGGGAGCAAAACGTGTTATCGACCACTGTTACCAGGTTGTGCTTTTTAGCGATCCGCACCATTTTCTCAAGGTCTGTGACTGTCATGGTAGGATTGGCAGGAGTTTCAATGTAGAGCATTTTGGTATTTGGCTTGATGGCCTGCTCCACCAATTCAGGCTTGGAGGTATCTACATAAGTGGATTCGATACCAAACTTGCTGTAGTGTTTTTCCATGACCACCCTGGATGGCCCATACACTGCGTCGGTGCTCACCATGTGATCACCTTGTTGCAGCAAGGCGCTGTAGATGGTATTTACTGCGCCCATCCCTGAGCTGGCAGCAACTCCCCGGTAGCCGTTTTCCAGTTCGGCCACCAGTTTTTCGAGCGAATCAATGGTGGGATTATTGAGCCTGGTATAAATGTATCCATCTGAGTCCCCTGCAAAACAGGCAGCCCCGTGGTCTGCGTTTTTAAAACGGAAGGTGCTGGTTTGATAGATGGGCACGGTAGCGCTTCCGAACTGGTCATCAAACATGCCGGCATGTATCAGCTTGGAGTTGAATCCTTTATCTCTGGTATCCATAATCAGTAAGTTTTGAAAAATTTGGCATTCCTTGTTTTTATATTCCTTTCAACACACTACAGGTCATTCTTGGCCTGCTTCAGTAAGAGTCTGTGCTCAGCATCACGAGGGTGCAGTCTTCCAGGCATTCAATGCCGGCTTCGTTGGCCATTTCTTCCAGCGTATCGTTATAAGTGCCGGGGTTGAAAATGATGCGTTCTGGTTGAAGCGAGATGATATAGTCCAGGTATTCATCCTGGTTTTGCGGCCCAACGTACAGGGTGACCGTATGAATGTCTTCCAGGGGTGGTGTTCCCTTGATGACATTGACATCTTCGATTTGCGTTTCCCTTTTGCCGATGGCGACCACTTCGTGGTCATATTCCCGCAGGCGTTTGACGGCCTTATGGCTGTAGCGCAAAGGGTTTGGGCTTGCTCCGATGACAAGTGTCTTCATGCTTATGCTGATTTGGATACCGTGTTCACGACAAATTCCGGTGCCTGGGCAATGTGTTTTTTTACGGTGCAGGCGCCTGCAGCCTTTACCACGGATTCCTTATACTTCTCGGGGAAATCAGGTGGCAGCACAATGTCAATTTCGATGGTACCGATCATCCGGGTCATCTCGTCGATGTACATGCGCTGTACGATATCAATCCCTTTTTCCGGAATCCCTCGCTGTTTGCAAAAGGATTTTACGTAATAACCCGCGCAGGTCCCGATCGAGGCCAGGAAAAGATCAAACGGGGAAGCCTGGCTGTTTTCGCCGCCATCTTTTTCAGGCTGGTCGGTAACGATCACGTGTCCTTTATAATGGGCTTCCACGATTTGGTTTTCGCCCAAAACAATTTTCATTTCCTTCATGTGTTTGTATTTTTTTAAATTACTGGTTATCTGAATTTTATGTTTTCAACAGGACGGCTATTGGCTTTTGGCTTTTGGCTTTCTTGCCAATAGCCAACAGCTAAAAGCCAACAGCCTGCTATGTCTGAACGCCCCCGTGCCATTTCGTCCACCACCTGTTAATCAAAAATCCTCTCATATTCAGGATGATGGCTTTGCGCGTTGTTCCTCCATCCGGTCCGTGAACCATTTGGGCGCCGGACAGGGCCTTCCGGTTTCCTTACTAAGAAAGGCCAGGATGGTGTTGCCAACATTCAGCAATGTACCTTCGTCATTGAATATCTCATAACGAAAATGCATGCGCGAGGTAGGCATTGCCGGCACGGTGGTCCTGATCGTCAGCAGATCATCATAGGTCGCCGGACGGATATATTTGATGTCCATTTTGGCAATCGGCATCACCACGCCCTTTTCTTCCATCTCCCTGTAGGTCATCCCCAGGTCGCGCATGGCTTCCGCCCTGGCTACTTCATAATACTGTGGATAATTCCCATAGTACACAAAGCCCATCTGGTCCGTTTCCGCGTACCTTACCCTTAACTTGCATGTAAACGTAAACATAGCTCACCGGTTAAATGTCTTACTGGCCTAACCTGTTGCCTTGCCGTGACATTGTTTGTATTTTTTGCCGCTGCCGCAGGGACAAGGCTCGTTTCTTCCCACTTTCTTCTCTACCCTTACAGGCTGCGTTTTTTTCTGCCCGCCACGGCCTCCCGGAAGGTCGCTCCTCCCCTCTTTGAGCTTGCTCGTGTCGGTTCTTTGCTGCTCGGTGCCCTGTTGTATCTGTGCAGGGTCTTTGACCGGCAGGCGGGCTTTCCCGAGGAAGGCAATGATGTCCTTGTTGACTTTTCCGATCATGCGCTTGAAGAGTTCAAATGACTCGAACTTATAAATCAGCAGCGGATCTTTCTGTTCATAGGCTGCACCCTGGACCGATTGCTTCAGGTCGTCCATTTCCCTTAGGTGATCCTTCCAGGAATGATCAATGATCCCCAGGGTGATGCCCTTTTCGATCGCCAGCATCACTTCGCGGCCTTCCGTTTCGTAGGCTTTTTTGAGGTTGGCGATCATGTTCATGGTTTTCATCCCATCGGTGATTGGAATGGCAATGTTCTCATACTTTTCGGAGGCCTTTTCGTATACCTGCCTGATCACTGGGTAGGCTGTTTTGGCAATGTGTTCGCTCTTCTGTTTATAGTTCTCCAGGGCCTTGCCATACAAGGTTTCTGTCAGCTTGCTTGCCTTGGTTTCCAAAAATTCGCTTTCCGCGAATGGCGACTCCATGCCGAAGGTGCGCAGCAGTTCAAAGGTAAACCCATCAAAATCGGCATTTTCCTGGTATTCCAGGATCATCTGATCGCAGGTGTCGTACATCATGTTGGCGATGTCGACGGCCAGCCGGTCTCCGAAAAGGGCATTCCGGCGTTTCTTGTAGATGACCTCCCGCTGCGCGTTCATCACATCGTCATACTCCAGCAATCTTTTCCGGATACCGAAGTTGTTTTCCTCTACTTTTTTCTGGGCGCGTTCGATGGACTTGGTGATCATGCTGTGCTGGATCACCTCTCCTTCCTTCAGACCCATCCGGTCCATCAGGGAAGAGATCCTTCCGGAGCCAAAGACACGCATGAGGTCGTCTTCCAGTGAGACAAAGAACTGGGATGAACCCGGGTCTCCCTGTCGACCTGCCCGTCCGCGCAGCTGCCTGTCCACCCGACGCGATTCGTGGCGTTCGGTACCCACGATGGCGAGGCCCCCTGCTTCCCGCACACCGGGTCCGAGCTTAATGTCTGTTCCCCGGCCGGCCATGTTGGTGGCGATGGTTACCTGTCCGGGCTGACCAGCCTCCTTGACCACCTGTGCCTCACGCTGGTGCTGTTTTGCGTTCAGGATGTTGTGTCCGATCGACTGCAGCTTAAGCATGCGGCTCAGCAACTCGGAGATCTCCACCGAGGTGGTACCTACCAGCACGGGTCGTCTGGCCTTCACCAGGCTGACCACTTCGTCGATGATGGCATTGTACTTTTCTCGTTTGGTCTTGTATATCAGGTCTTCGCGGTCTTCCCGGATGATGGGCCGATGGGTGGGGATGACGACCACGTCCAGCTTGTAGATGTTCCAGAATTCACCGGCTTCAGTTTCTGCAGTACCGGTCATCCCGGCCAGCTTGCGGTACATTCGGAAATAGTTCTGCAGGGTAACCGTGGCATAGGTCTGGGTGGCTGCCTCCACTTTGACATTTTCTTTGGCCTCAATGGCCTGGTGCAGTCCGTCTGAATAACGCCTGCCTTCCATGATCCGGCCCGTCTGCTCATCCACGATCTTGATCTTGTTATCCACGATCACGTANTCNGTATCCTTTTCGAAAAGCGTATACGCCTTAAGCAACTGGTTGATGGTATGCACGCGCTCACTTTTTACCTGGAAGTCGTTGAGGAGCTCATTTTTTCTCTCCATCTTTTCCTCGGCAGGGAGGGTAGATTTTTCCAGGTCGGCCATTTCAGAGCCGATGTCGGGCAGGATAAAAAATCCAGGGTCATCCGTCTGGCTGGTGATCAGGTCAATTCCCTTTTCGGTGAGTTCGATGGAGTTATTTTTCTCTTCGATGACAAAGAAAAGCTCATCATCGATCTTATGCATGTGCTTGCCCTGTTCCTGCATGTAAAAGTTTTCTGTTTTCTGCAGGATGGTCTTCATCCCGGGTTCAGAAAGAAACTTGATCAGGGCTTTATTTTTGGGAAGGCCACGGTGGCAGCGAAGCAGCAGCTCTCCACCCTTTTTCTCATCGGGTTCCCCTTCCTTGGGCAGGAGCAGCTTGCGGGCTTCAGCCAGCAGGTTGGTGACCAGCATGCGCTGGGCGCTGTATAGCTTTTCGACCTTGGGTTTGAGTTCGTGAAACTCATGCTTTTCACCTTGCGGCGTNGGNCCGGAGATGATGAGTGGCGTACGGGCGTCGTCAATCAACACGGAGTCCACCTCATCCACGATGGCATAATTGAGCTTTCGCTGCACCAGTTCATCCGGGTTTCGGGACATGTTATCGCGCAGGTAGTCGAATCCAAACTCATTGTTGGTGCCATAGGTGATGTCGGCGTGATAGGCAGCACGTCTTTCCTCTGAATGGGGTTGGTGCTTATCGATACAGTCCACCCGCATCCCGTGGAATTCAAACAGCATACCCATCCATTCCGAGTCCCTTTTGGCCAGGTAATCATTGACGGTGACAATATGTACGCCTTTTTCAGACAGTGCGTTCAGGTACACCGGGAGGGTGGCGACAAGGGTTTTCCCCTCACCCGTGGCCATCTCAGCAATTTTTCCCTTGTGAAGGTGAATACCCCCGATCAGCTGCACGTCATAATGCACCATGTCCCAGGTGATCATGTTGCCCCCGGCCATCCACTGATTCTTATAATAAGCCCGCTCACCGCGAATTTCAATGCTGGGCCTTGAGGCGGCAAGTTCCCGGTCAAAATCGTTGGCCTGTACATCCACTTCGGCGTGGTCGTTAAAGCGGCGTGCGGTCTCCTTAACCACACCAAATGCCTCAGGAATCAATTCTTCCAGCAGCTGTTCCACTTTTTCATTCTGCCGGTCATCCAGCTGGTCGATCTGCTTATATATATTTTCCTTCTCCTCTACCTCGATGTCGTGGTTGGTATCCAGGTATTCTTTCAGCGTGTCTATCTGACGTTGTTCATCGGCAATGTGCCCTGCGATTCTTTCCTTGAACTCCCTGGTTTTGGCCCTGAGCTGGTCGTTGTCCAGCATGCGGATCTCCTCATAGGTGGAGATGGTTTTATCCAGGAGGTCTTTGATTTCCTTGTAATCTCTATCTGCCTTTGTGCCAAATAGTTTTTTGATGAGGTCAAGCATATATGCGTGTTTTTTTCAGAAACGCAAAGTTAATCATTTATGCGCACTATTGCCAACGCTTGCAGCTACAAAAAAACCGGCATGGCGCCGGTTGTCTGATCGTTTCCTGGTAATGCCATTGGCTAATATTCATCTTCATGGAAAAAGAAGTCATCCTTGGTCGGATAATCCGGCCAGATGTCTTCTATGCTCTCGTACACATCTCCCTCATCTTCGATTTCCTGAAGGTTTTCAATGACTTCCATGGGGGCACCTGATCGCAGGGCATAGTCGATGAGTTCTTCCTTGGTTGCGGGCCATGGAGCATCTTCGAGTTTTGAAGCCAATTCTAATGTCCAATACATGGTTGTAATGGTTTGTTATTTTTTGCAAAAGTATATTTTTTTATCAATAACGCAACAATAATGCAATTTTTATTCATCAACAGGGCAACACATTTGTGGCCTTTTGGTTTAGTGCAGCAACAAATTTTGAGCCATCCGCGATTTTCTTTTTAACTTCGCGCAACAAAATCTGCTGCATGGCGAACAAGCACATCGAAATCAAGAACAAGAAGGCCGCTTTTGAGTATTTCCTGGTAGAGGAATACACTGCGGGCATTGTGCTTACCGGTACGGAGATCAAGTCCATCCGTGCCGGCAAGGCCAACCTCAGTGATGCCTACTGTGCGTTTGACGGCCATGAGCTGTACGTGCGAAACATGCATATTTCACCTTATTCCCATGCCTCTTTCAGCAATCATGAACCCAAACGGGAGCGAAAACTGCTGTTGACTGCCCGGGAGTTAAAAAAGCTTAAAACGCGGGTGGATGAACGTGGTTTTACCCTGGTACCGGTGCTGCTTCATATCAACGAAAAGGGTTTGGCCAAATTGGATATCGCCCTGGCCAAGGGAAAGAAAAAGTATGACAAGCGGGAGAGCATCAAGCAGAAGGATGTTCAGCGCGACCTGGATCGCAGTGGTTTGTAATCATAGCGGATTTTTACCCTTCCTTCATCCCTGGTTTCATTTGTATCTTCGTTCCGGCAACCGCCGCAAGCCTGCTTTGCGTGGTCTCCATCCCTGTTTTGCCTTAGTCCGGAATCCCCGGCGTTCTGCGGGTTATTTTCGCTGGCTCGTTTATCGTTCGGATCGTTCTCTGCGGCCTGTGCATCCAAATCCTCATCCGCTTCCAGTTCCCACGAATAAACCGGTCGTTGTGGCCCATGCCCCCGGTAGAACAATGCCAGGATGATACCAGCGATCAGTCCCATCAGGTGGGACTCCCAGGAAATGTGGTCCTTGACGGGGAAAATTCCCCACACCAATCCGCCATACAGGAAGGCCACCAGGAGCGAGAGCGCCATCAGGCGGGGATGTCTGCGCAGAATTCCGCTCACAAACAGGAATGCGGCCAGGCTGTAGACCACCCCGGACGCGCCGATGTGGTAGGATTCCCTGGCGATGACCCAAACCCAGATGCCGGTGATCACGATGGAACCAATGACCACACGGGGTGCGACTTCACGATAGAAGTAAAAAAGGGCGCTTCCCAGCACCAGCAGGGGAATCGAGTTGGAGGCAAGGTGTGATAAGCTTCCGTGGATGAAGGGAGAAAAAAAGATGCCCTTCAGTCCGCCGAAATCCTGTGGATAAATGCCGTAATGATAGATCTCCAAGTCAAACAGCAAGCTGATGATTTTCACCAGCCACAATACCAATACNAANGCNAGCGGAAAGGTGACACTTGCCAGCATGCGGCTTTGTTCCTGCTTTTTTTTACCTTTGTGGCCTGATTGTTCCAATGCCCTTTATTTCTTTTTGAATAACCGGGGTTTGGCCCCGTTTTTGTAATTATTTGAACAAAAATACGCATTGTTTCCTTTTTTTCATAGGATGATGCCGGTCGCTGAATAATATTTCAGCAGGCCACATTGATTTTGACGCAAAAAAACGCACATAATGAAAAGAACAAATCGATTTCTCCGTTATTTGATCCTGTCACTCACCTGTCTTTTCTTCATCCAGGTCACCACAACCCAGGCGCAGGTCAACCAAGAGCAGTTTGAAAAACTTCAGCGCGCCATTCAGTTCATTGAGTTCGCTTACATCGAAGAGCTGGACGCAGACAAGCTGGTAGAAGATGCGATCAAGGGCATCCTGAAAGAGCTGGATCCACACAGTGTATATCTTTCAGCTGAAGACAGGCAGCGTGCCGAGGAGCCCCTCGAAGGCAGCTTCGAAGGCATTGGCATTCAGTTTAACCTGATCAATGACACCATTGTGGTCATCAGCGCCATTCCGGGTGGCCCTTCCGAAGAGGTTGGTCTCCTGCCCGGCGACAAGATCATCAAGATTGATGGAGAGAAAGCCTATGGGAGCGATGTCAGCAACCAGTTTGTGCAGGATCATTTGCGCGGCGAGCGCGGATCCAAGGTCGATGTGGCCATCAAGCGCGTGGGCACCGACCAGCTATTGGATTTCACCATCACCCGGGACCGGATTCCCATCAACTCCCTGGATGCCGCTTTCATGGCCACCCCTGAAATTGGTTACATCAAGCTGAACCGTTTTTCCAGAACCACCATGCGCGAATACCGTGAGGCGAGCCAGAAACTGCTCGATCAGGGCATGAAACACCTGATCCTTGACCTGAACTTCAACTCCGGGGGTTACCTGGATGTGGCCATCGACCTGACCGACCAGTTCCTGGATCGCGACCACCTGATTGTATATACCGAAGGACACGCTACGCCTCGCCAGGAGTTTGAGAGTACTTTCAGGGGAAATTTCCAGGAAGGCAAGGTGGTGGTGCTGGTGAATGAGGGCAGCGCGTCCGCCAGTGAGATTTTGTCGGGTGCCATCCAGGATTGGGACCGCGGCCTTGTCGTCGGCCGCCGTACGTTTGGCAAGGGCTTGGTGCAGCGCCCCTTTGAACTTCCTGATGGTTCTGCCATCCGCTTGACCACCGCACAGTACCATACACCTACCGGCCGAAGCATTCAAAAGCCTTACGACCTCGGTAGTGAGGAATATTACCAGGACCTGTCCGACCGGCTGTCGCGCGGGGAGATGGTAAGTCCGGATAACATCACCTTCCCGGACTCCCTGAAGTATTTCACCAAGGTCAATGAGCGTGTGGTATATGGTGGTGGGGGCATCATGCCCGACTTTTTCATTCCTTTAGACACCACCGAAGTCAGTGACTTCTATTCAAGGATGATGCGGCGGGGCATCCTGAATAATTTCGGGATTGAATATACCAACGAGCACCGTGAGCGGCTCACCGAGGCCTATCCTGATGTAGAAACCTATATCGATCGCTTCGAAGCAGACCGCTCGTTGCTGGATGAACTGTATGCCTATGCCGCAGATCAGGACCTTGAGCCCGAAGAGGATCTGGACGATGAAGTAGAAAGCTACATGAAACATCAGCTGAAAGCGCTCATTGCCCGAAATTTATTTGACTTTGCCGCCTTTACCCAGGTGATGATGCAGGAAAATGACGCCTTTCTCAGGGCCATAGACATCCTGGAAGACGACACCTTTGAGAACCTGAACATCAGATATTGATTTGGCTTAAAGTTTTTTCATCCGCCACTACCCCCTGGCTGGGGGTTCTTGCCACAACCAGTTTTTAAACGCGTTAGAATCAATGTATTCGCTCAACGGACAGCTCTTTTCACACGATGAGTTTTCGCTATCGCCTGCCAACAGGGCATTCAGGTATGGCGACGGGGTTTTTGAGACCATTCGTGTGACCGGTGGGCGGGTATTGTGGTCGCCCCTCCATTTTGCGCGTGTGACCAAAGCTGCAGCCACCCTTCACCTGAACCTTGGCGAAAACTGGTCCTTGTCTTACTTTGAAGAGGTAATCACTGCATTGGCCATTGCCAATCACGGCGAAGGCTGCCATGCGCGAGTCCGTTTCTCTTTGTTCCGGGAAGATGGTGGCCTTTACGCCCCCATCACCAATAATGCGGCCTTCCTCATAGCGTCTGAAAGCATGGACCAGGGATTTTTTGATTTGAACAACAAGGGCTTGCTGATCGACATCTATCCTGAAATCCGGAAGCCAGGCAATATGTTGTCCGGGCTGAAAAGCATCAACGCCCAGCTCTACGTGCTGGCAAGCATTTACAAGCGCGACAAGGACCTGGGAGACATTATCCTGCTGAACGAGGCCGGCTATGTGGCTGAAGCAAGCAGCTCCAACATCTTCCTCGTAAAGGGTGGGCACTTGCATACGCCTGCCCCGGACCAGGGAGCAGTTGAAGGCATCATGCAGCAGGTGATCTGGCAGTTGGCCGCTGACCAGGAGATTCCGGTACAGGCATCCCCGATTTTACCTGAGGACCTGCTCGCTGCCGATGAGATCTTTCTCACCAATGCCATCCAGGGCATTCGCTGGGTCATGGGATTTCGACAAAAACGTTATTACAACAGTTTTTCCCGCAAAATGATGACGCTGCTGAATGACCGGGTTCGCACTTTTCTTGAAGAAGAAGTGTAAGCGCTCTCCCCGTAAATATTTTTGTCAGATAAAGAATACCAGGCTAATGGCCATCACGGCCATGCCGCCGGTGAGTCCGTACAGGCTCAGGTGGGGTTCTCCGTATTCGCGTGCCGCCGGCAAAAGGTTGTCAATGGAGATAAAAACCATGATTCCGGCAACTGCTGCAAACAAAAAGCCAAAAACTGCCTGGTTGAGAAAGGGCAACAGGATAAAAAAGCCCACCAGCGCGCCAACGGGCTCAGCCAGTCCGGCAAGAAAGGAATACAGGAAGGCTTTTCTGCGACTGCCTGTTGCATGATGGATGGGTACCGAAATGGCAATGCCTTCCGGGATGTTGTGGATCGCAATGGCGATGGCAATGGGTAGTCCCAGCCGGAAATCCTGCAGGGTAGCCATAAAGGTCGCCAGTCCCTCGGGGAAATTATGCAGGGCAATGGCCACCGCCGACATCATCCCCATCCGGTAAAGCTTGCTGCTTTTCTTGCGCTCAAGCTCGTGTATTTGCTCCACCCGTTTCAGTTCGTGTGGGTTCTCAAATTCAGGCACCAGCTTGTCAATGACGGCAATGAAGATCATGCCCGTAAAAAAGGCCAGCACGGTGAGGAGGTAACCCGCGTGAACGCCCTTTTCTTCCGACAGGATTGCTTTCGCTTCGGGGAATATTTCCACAAAGGAAAGGTAAATCATCACGCCAGCCGAAAATCCCAACGCGACAGAAAGAAATTTTGTGTTGGTGCGTTTTGCAAAAAAGGCGATGGCACCGCCAATGCCGGTGGACAACCCGGCAAAAAGGGTTAATCCAAAAGCAATGAGTACCTGGTTGATGTCAGTGGCAGCTTCAGCAATCATAAAACAGGATGGCCGTTTACCCGAAGAGTTGACCGTAAGGCCTGATTATTGTGAAACGAATCAGGAGCGTACGACAAAGTCTTCCAGGGTTTGTTCTTGAAAATATTCTTTAAACTGCATGGTTACGTCATTGACCAGGCCATTCATCAGGCATTTGTCAAAAGGACATATTTTACGGTCTAATGGGCACTCGGGAACATCGATTCTGCCTTCAATGGCCTCGTATATTTCCAGCACGCTGATAGCCTCTGAAGGTTTATTCAGAATAAACCCGCCACTGGGTCCGCGCACGGATTTGAGGTATCCTTGTTTGACCAGTTGCTGAAGCACTTTTGCCAGGTGGTTCCTGGAAGCCCCCATTTCCTCTGCGAGGCTGTTGACATTAATGTGATTTTCTGATTTGGCAATCAACACCATGGCATGCAGGGCCAGCGAGGCTGCCTCAGAAAAATGAACCAGTTTAGCCATTTTATTTTGATTTGTTTGCTTAAAAAATGTACAGGGGAATTGACCTGTGTGAAGCAGGTTAAAACACCATCTTCTGTACCTTTACATTATCCAGTTTCCACAATTCGTTTTCCAGTCTCATGCATTCTTCCTGGCTGCCGGTGAGCTCCAGGATGATCAGCCCGCAGTTCTCGCAATCTTCCATTTGGAGGGTATGTAAGCCAAGTCGNGTGCGTATGGTGCATCCATACTTGGTGAGGATGTCCTGTACCTTTATGGCTGCCTCGGTCCTGGATTCGACCAATACACCTAATATTCTGATTTCCGACATGATAGCATATTTTATTTGAACAAATAGTCAAACTTCATTTCCTGGATTTCCACGCCGCCGATTTCACCCAGCTCCTCGCGCAGCTCCTGCCATTTTTCCGGTTTCCCTTGCAGGATTAACAGGATGGTGCCCACACGGCTGCAGGTGTGATCATCCAACTCATGAAAACCAAGCCTGGAACGGATCACATCCGCGTGCCTGGTTAAAACTTCCTGTGTCTTGCCGGCCTCCTTGATGCGGTCAAACACCAAAATGCCTAAAATCATGGTTTCTTGCATAATCGGGTGCGTTTAAAAATAGAGATCTCGTTGTCCTGATTTGATTTTATCCACTTTTTCTCTCAGCCTGGCTACTTTTTGCTCCTGGCCAAGCTCGTCAATCTTATTGTCGATCAGCTTATAACCAGCTTTTTTCGTATCCTCTGAGGCATAATCCTCCAGGTATTCCGCGAGCGTCAGGAGGGCGTTGGGCGTGCAATAGCGCTTGATGAACCCCGGCACTGAGAACTCCATGAAGTGTTCGCCGGTGCGGCCAAGCCTGTAGCAGGCCGTACAAAACGAGGGAATGTACCCCGTATTGATCAGTTCATCCATGATCTCACTGAGCGACCTGTTGTCATTAATCTGGAACTGTCCTTTGCTCAGGTCCTGTGCTTCTTGTTTTCCCTTGGAATAACCGCCCAGCTCCAGATTTGTGCCGCCGTCGATTTGTGACACACCAAAGCGGAGGATCTGGTCGCGGGTATGGGAAGGTTCACGGGCGGTGAGGATCATTCCGGTGTACGGCACGGCCAGTCTGAGGATGCTGACCAGCCGGATAAACTCTTCATCCTTCACCAGGTGTTTTTTATCGATGTCGAGGGACATGGCATTTTGTATCCTGGGAAAGGAAATGGTATGCGGACCCACGTTGTATACTGCTTCGAAGTGGTTTACGTGCCGGACGAGCGCCATCACCTCAAAGCGCCAGTCGTAAAGACCGAAAAGGGCACCAATGCCCACGTCATCTATTCCGGCTTCCTGCGCCCTGTCGAGTGCCGTCAGGCGCCAATCGTAGTTGCGCTTGATGCCGCCCAGGTGCACGCGTTTATAGGTTGGCTCGTGGTAGGTCTCCTGGAAAATCTGGAAGGTACCAATGCCGGCATCCTTGATGGTGCGAAAACCTGGAATGTCAAAAGGGGCCGCATTGATGTTCACCCGGCGAATCTCCCCGTTGCCGTGTTTTACACCATAGACAATGTCCACCGTATCGGCAATAAACTCAGCAGAATACTTCGGGTGTTCGCCATATACGAGGATCAGGCGTTTGTGTCCCTGGTCGATCAGGGCCTTTGTTTCCCCGATGAGCTCCTTTTCGTTCAGGGTAATGCGTTTCACATCCTTATTGGAGGCCCTGAATCCACAGTACTGGCAGTTGTTGGTGCATAGGTCGCCCACGTACAATGGGGCAAACAATACGATCCGCTCCCCATACACCTTTTCCTTGAGCGTGCGCGCACCTTCTTTGATCTCTTCGATCAGCCCAGGGTCCCTGGCATTGATCAGCACAGCTGTTTCCTCCAGCGAGAGGCGCTTTTTATCCAGCGAGGCCTGGATCACATCCCGCACCCGCTGTTTATCCTCCCGAATATCCTTGATGTAGCCCCAGATCTCATCCGGATCGATGAAGGGCTTCATTCTTTTGTCAGGAATACTGTATGTTTGCGGATGATATATCATGATTTCAGAATTTTCTATAGGTATTGCAAAAATACAGAAAATTCGCGCATGATAACCATATTAGGCCACAAAAAAAGCATTGGGATAATTAAATTGCTGAATTACCGGAAATGACAAAAGGACGAAAGGACAAAAAGTCTAAAGGTCGAAATGTCTAAAAGTCCGGGTATGCATTGTTTTAAGGTTCAATCCCAAACTTCAAACTTCAAACCTCAAACCTCAAACCTCAAACCTTATAACCCCTTAACTCCTCAACCTCAATCTTAATCTCAACCTCAACCTAAAACCTCATCCCGTTACATTTGCAAATGCAGTCCGTCATAGGCCAGCGCCACGTTATCGGGAAGTGATCGATTGATCTCTTCATGCAGGCCGATGAAATGGCTCAGGTGCGTAATCCACGCCTGCTGGGGTTGCACTTCTTCGATGACCGCCAGGGCTTCTTCGAGTGAAAAGTGAGAAATGTGTTTGGATTTGCGGAGTGCGTTAATGACCAGCACCTTGCTTCCTTTGATTTTTTCAATTTCTGCCTGGTCGATGTGGCTTGCATCCGTAATGTAGGTGAAATCCCCTGTGCGGAAGCCCAGTACGGGCATTTTATGGTGGAGTACCTCCACCGGGGTGAAGGTGTTTCCATTGATTTGAAATGGTTTGTTTTCGATGATGTGAAAGTGCAGCTGCGGGGCGCCAAAAAACCTTTTTTCTTTCAGGATGTAAGGAAATTCTTTGTTAATGGAGTCGATCACCTTTTCCGTGGCGTAAATGTCGACGGTTTTGTTCAGCACATAATTGAATGCCCGCACATCGTCCAGTCCGGCAATATGGTCCCGGTGCCCGTGGGTAAAGATGATGGCCGAGATATCATCCACTTGTTCGCGGATCATTTGGTAGCGAAAGTCCGGCCCACAGTCAATGACATACTTGTGGCCACCCATTTCGATCATCACGGATGTTCTCAGCCGGTGATCACGCGGGTCTTTGCTGGTACATACCTGGCAATCGCAAGCCACCACAGGCACACCCGTAGACGTACCCGTCCCAAGAAAAGTTACTGACATGCTTGATGGGTTCGCCATGGAACCAGGTTTTATGGGTTAATAAATCAGTTCTTCAACCAGTTCCCTGGCTTCATGCATCAGGGCTTTGTCCATGGCCCCATTGCCAGCGGGGTCACCTTCCACTACGCGCTTGTAGAAATAAAGCGTACCCTTTTGATCCCGCACATCCACATCATCATCAATGAAAAAGCTTTCTACCCTGGGGTGCTTGTCCTGATCATACAGGATGTAGGTCATGGTTTTGTGCCANGCATCGTTCAGCAGCAGGTTGGTGGCATATACCCCAGGTGGCGGTATGAGCTTTTCTTCGGCGGTGATCTCCACACCGGCCACTTCATGGGGACTGATTTCCGGATAAAGCGGCCCCTGATACAGCCTGCCTTTGATGATGTATTGGTGATCCAGGTAGGCATTGGCCCTTTGGATATGTCCCTCCTGCAGTGCCTTGCGAATTTTTGTTGAGCTGACGGTTTCGTTTTCAATCATTTGCAGGGGAATCTCCTCCACACCAAAGTGCATGTCCCTGCTCAATCGGTGCAGGTAGGAATAATCCCCCTTCCGGGCATAGCCAAAGTGGTGGTTGTGTCCGACCACGATGACGCGTGCTTTGAGGTCACCGATCAGCATGTGGACCACAAAATCGTGTGAGGTGGTCCTGGAAAACTCCAGGGAGAAAGGGATGATGATCAGGTTTTGCAAGCCTGCCTTGCGCAGCAATTCAATTTTTTCTTCCTGCGAATTGATCATTTGCAGGCCTTGCTGATCGGGGTAGAGCACCTTCCTTGGGTGGGGATAAAAGGTGATCAGCACCGATTCGCCGCCAATGTCGGAGGCAATTTCATTGAGCCTGTCGATGATCAGTTTGTGTCCCACGTGAACCCCATCAAAAGAACCGGTGGTCACTACTGCATTGTGGATTTGTCCTGCCGCTTCTGCGGTATGGTGAAATACCTTCATTTTACGAGATAAGCTAGTTTTTCAAGTGATGTCACAATATCGTACTCTTCCAGGTGGACCCCATCCGGAACGGTAAGCGGCACCGAGGTATAGTTGAGGATTCCCTTGATGCCGGCCTCGAGCAATTTTTTGGAAACGTCGTATGTTGCTTCGGGAGAGACCGTCAGCACGGCGATGCTGACCTCTTCCTTCGTTACGATTTCTTTGATCTGGTTGATGTGATGGCAGGGAATGCCTGCAACCACGCGATCCGTTTTCTGCAGGTCGTTGTCAAAGGCCGCCACGATGGACAGTTTGTCCCGCTTGCCGGCAAAATAGCTGGTGATGGCCCTGCCGAGGTTACCCATTCCGACAATGATGATCTTCTGCCCTTTGTCGCTGTCGATGATTCTTCCGATCAGTGCCACGAGGTCCTTGACCACGTAACCCTTGCTTTGGCTTCCGGAGTAGCCGATCAGCATCAGGTCCCTGCGCACCTGCACGGGCGTGAGGTTCATCATCTTGGCCAGTTCGTGTGAGTAGATGTTGGTTTTTCCCTCACGGATGCTGTTGTACAATATCCGGCGGTACTGACTGAGCCTTTCAACCGTTTTGCCGGGCAGCTCTTGCGGTTTTTCTTTTCCCATATGCCTGGTCTATGCTTGTATGCTATTTTTCCTTACTGAATTGTTTGTATTGAGCTATTGATTGAACACCACCGTGAAGCAGCTTCCTTCTCCTGGTGTACTGTCTACGGAAATGCTGGCATCATAAAGGTCCAGGATCTTTTTCACAATGGAAAGTCCCAGTCCACTCCCACTGATGCCTTTGGTCTGTTCGCTTTTGATCCGGACAAAGTCCTCAAAGAGTCCTTTGGTGTCTTCTTCTTCCATGCCAATGCCTGTGTCCTGGACACTCAGTATGATTTTGTCCGCTTCCTGGTTCAGGTTGACGTCCACCCTGCCCCCATCGACATTGTACTTGATCGCATTGGATATTAAATTGTTGCAGATGATCTCCAACTCCTGGCGATCGGCTTCCAGGGAGATCTTTTCGCTGCAATTCAGGTACACGTCCACATCTTTTTGTATGGCAAGGGGTTGAAAGGACTCAATGCAATGCTGACTGATCTCGCAGAGATTTTGGGGTTCAATTTTTCGTTGTTTTTT
>SL_5KL_010_SEDDRAFT_10001129_pt1 | contig 16392 bp, 15 predicted proteins | sample SodLakKL_010_SED_FD_9118 | JGI IMG/M metagenome (IMG submission 9118)
AGTCTATTCTAATCGAATAATGAGCCTGAAGGAAAGGGTTCAGGCAACCCGCCCAGGAGATCGTGTGATCCGCTGGAAGAGCTTGGAACGAGCATTCACCATCCTTTCTGCGAACTGATTGTCGCTCATCTGATTTGCGATTGCCCCGAGGTTGGCCATGGTTAGGCCGGGACGCAGGTAGCGCTCAGCTCCGGGCACGTTGCTTAGTCGTTCATAGGGTGTCATCACCTCCTTGTAGGGATAAGTCTTCTTGACCCTGCCTCTATGGTCAACTACAGACACGGGGAAGAAGCAAGGCCGGTGGAAGTTGATATAGGGATTCAGATAGTCGTCGTGGTATTGGTTAAGTGCCTGGGCACATGCCTGTGGGATATGAGCATAGCCCAGGTTCTTGCGCAGCACCGAGCCATTCTTGGTCTCCACCAGCCCGTTATCATCGGTGTGCCTGGGCCTTGATCTGGTGAACTTGATCAGTAGTTTGTTCAATAGCTGAGCCACTACGCGGTTCACGAACTCCGAGCCATTATCGGAGTGGAATCCCCGGATGCTAAAGGGGAACTGCAGGAACATGCTTTCCAGCACAGGCGCCAGGTAAGCTTCTGATATCCTCTCCACCGATGCTATGATTTCCCACTGTGTTATCTCGTCTACTGCGTTGATGTGGTATACCCCCTTCACTCCATCCATGTCCCCTTGATGAACTGTATCTATCCGTATATAGCCAGGCTGACCCTTCGGATCCGGCTTCCCCCGCTGCCCAATCTTGGAGACACTTGGCTTTGTCTTGGTAAACCTCCTGGTCGTATTCCTGTACGTGTTGCTTCTCCGTAGATTGTATAAGTGGGCTATGGATATTCGAGAAATGTTCTCGAACTCAATGTGTCCATATACTCCGTATTCCCTCTCCATGATCTTCTTCGTAGCAGGTCCGCTTAGCCATCCATGCAGTTCATCTGTGATGGCCAATAGCTTGATCTCCGATGGGCTATATCTCTGCGGAAACCGATACCTACTGTATTTCCTCTTCCTTAACCGACCTGTCCTCTTGTACTGCGCTATCAGCCTTGATACCTGTGACCTGGAGTAGCCCGTGACCTTGGCTGCATACCGCCGTACGACTCCCTTCTCGTCTCTCCTGAGCAGAAGATATCTAAACCTTATCAAGATCTCCTCTATCCACCGATACTTCTCCTCAGCCGTAAGCCCCCTGAACTCAACCCCCTCATTCCCCTCTAGGAACTGCCTTATCTGCTGTACGGTCTCCAGTCTTGTGTCGTTCATGATCAGTCGCATGTCCCAATCATAGACGAGTTACCTCAGCTCTTCAGGCTCATCTAGTGCTAGAAATCGATACCCCCTCCAGGCTCATCTTGTATTGGAAGAGACTAGCTATTGACATTTCATAGACGAATGTCCTACTATGCGTGCCTAAGAAAGGAGGACCCAATGCAAGCATACTGTATGAAGTGCCGTGCCAAGAGGGAAATGAAAGATCCCAAGAGCATCATTATGAAGAACCGCCGGCCTGCCACTCAGGGCGTATGTCCCGTATGCGGCACGAAGATGTTCAGAATCGGCAAAGGCTAGCCCGCTCCCCTATACCCGCACAGCACTCAGGAGGGCCGGCATTATCCCCGACCGGGGGACCCGGCCCTTCTCGCCTGAACGGCGTGACCTGACTTCATGCACCCTCCGTGCGCACGCTCTCCGTAATGCTGATTGGTCCGCCCACAAACCGGGAAAACGGTGCTCACTGTTCTATATGGTATTGTCCACGTATCTCATCGAGAAGTAGAGATACGGCACAAAGTGCCTGCGCCAGAAGCTTCCCCCATAGTAGTTGGCTGTCTCGTACTCGACGAACAGTCGCTTATACCCGCGTGCGGCAGCCCAGTCCACGGCACACTGCAGCAGAGGCCTCCCTATACCCGTCCCCCGCAGATAGGGCCTGACAAATGCGCTCTTGATCTGGGCAGTGCAGGTTCCTCTAAGGAGAAATCCTGCCTCTCCTTCACCTGACGCTGATTCCCCTACCGCCAGATATGCCTGTGCCTCACCATTCTTGTAGAACACGAAGTAAGCATCTCCCCTACGCATCGATGACTCCAGATCGGTGCGGCACTTGTCTGCGCTCGCATCCTTGACAACGAAAATCGGAGAACCACGGTAGTAGCGAGTGTCCTCGACGTTGATGCCCAGAAGCCTGCCTATATCGGTTTCCTGGACAATATCCGCGGTCTGTACGCCACCAATCCCGGACAGATCCCTGAGCGCCTCAACTATGATGGCGCCAAAGCCCAGTCGATAGAGAGAATCCCGAAGGACAGCGTCGTGCGCGAAATGCCCGATTATATGCAGATACGCGCGATCACGGACCCACTCCTCCGCCAGGCGCATATACATTATCTGATATAGCTCTTCTTTGTCGGGCAGAATCGATCCGTGGGCGTACTCGGGCACCAGCATGGCCTCCTGTCCCTTAAACCGAAAGCGATAACCGGAGAGCATGAAAGCAATCATCTCACCGTCCCGGAGGACGGCTACTGCGGGATGAGTCAACAGCGGCCTGATCGAATCACAGATCTGTTCCGTGTTATCGATCGTTCTTGACGGGAGTAACGGGCTTTCCTCCTGCTCACGGAGGTAGTTGCCAGCGACCAATCCGATCGCCGGCTGGAGGTGATCGGCTGTGAACGGCACTACCCGGTATCTGCTATTCATACGGCTGACGGGGCCCCGTCCTTCGCCATAATAGTACAGGCGGATTTCCGAATGCGCAAGGACCAAGGATCCCTATAACCGTGATCGATGGATATGGGCATTGCCCTTCTGCTGAGGAAACGATGCTCAATGTGCCTAAGGCGAAGGCAGGGGCTCGCATATGCGGGGCGAGGAAGCTCCGAATCACCGGGAGCCAGGCCGGACCCGACAGAGGCTGAGCGACATCAAGGGGGGATTCCGGCCGCAGGGATATCCAGGCCTATCACGTGCCGGACCACGCCTTCCAGCTGAATGGGCGCTTCGTGCAGGGGGCACTTGTTCAGATCATCGACGGTCAGACGCCACGGTCCGATCGCCCGGGACTGTCAGGACCCCATCGACATCCTCAAGGTCCAACCACCACTTATACCTCTCGTCGCGTTTCCCGTAACCCAGGGCTTCATCCATCCTGATCAGCAACCCGGCCAGAAACGGGGCATGTTTCACCACCCCCCTCGCCAGGTCGTGCATCCGGCCTGCAGGCTTGTTCCAGGGGCAGACCTTGATGCAACGCCCGCATGACGAGCCGCCCTGGTTGCCGATTCTGTATTTGCTGCAACGGTCGGCCTCGAAGGGCCACTTCTCGTAGCCGTTGATCATGACCTGCTCGCCATCTGAGATAGCTCCGGGGCGGCATCCGTTGGCGCATCTGCGGCAGACCCGGCAGAACTGCTGGAGTCCGAAGTCGACCGGCCCATCCGGCTCGAGCGGCAAGTCTGTGGTAACCACAGCTGCCTTGAAGCGGGTACCCAGGAACGGGTTGAGCACTAGCCCGGCCCGGCATATCTCGCCGATTCCGGCGAGCAGAAGCAGGGGCACGATCAGAACCTGGTAGTCAAACACATGATGAGCCCGGGCCGGGTACCCCAGCCTCCTGATATAGTCGGCCATAACGCAGGCGAGGAGAACGCTGGTCGCGTATGCCATGAAGCTCTGGGAACCGGAGATCCAGTCATCGCCCGTCGAACCGCGAAAAGTATCATAGTCCTGGTCGACCACCAGCGAGATGGCGTATTCGTGGTCAAGCTCGACGGGGTTGCCGGCCAGATCATGGCTGTAGACAGCGTATTGCGGCAATCGGCAGATGCCGACTATGTCGGCCCGCAAAAAGTATGCCAACTGCTTTATGTGCCGGCTGACCGCCGTCGGGTCCTCGGGGAGGGGCGCCTTTGTGCCGGCTATTCCGCCTTCGACGGGTGAGGCAAGCCGTCCGGCCGCTCCAGCGAGGGCTGCTCCCAGAGGATGCTTGGTGATAAACCGCCTGAACTCGCGGGCAGTGCCCGGCCCCAGATCACCGGACATGCCGCGGGCGAATGCATGGTTCCGCTGGTCGACTCTTGGGATTTCACCGGTGACCAGAGTTGTTGGCTGCGTAACCCTCTTCAGTCTCTCCATGGGGTACGGGCCAAGCTGCGCCCTTCTGCCTGAAGATCTACCCTGACCTGGTTTCCTTGCCATCGCTACCCCGTTATCGGGCTTTATCGAAACGCGACGTCAAATATAACGATTACGGGCAGATCTGGCAACTACGGAGCACGGGNGCACAGGCTGACTCCGCCTGCCTGAGCGATACAGGTCAGGTTCTCGTGCCGTACACTGAGAACGCAGGCAGTCATCTAACCGAAGCCCNGGCAACAGCAGCGATTTGAAATGCGCCGGGCAGTCATGGTATTTTAGACTGCCTGTTTGCCCAGCACTATCGTCGCGGCTAACCCGCTCGGCGTGCGGTATGCCAGAATCCAACACAGGACAAGAGAGGGATAGCTGATGTTCACATTACAGATAGGAGAAAAAGCGCCTGATTTCAGATTACCCGCCACCGACGGAAAGACCTACAGCCTGGATGACTTCGCAGCAGCCAGGGTGCTGGTGGTGTTCTTCACGTGCAATCACTGCCCCTTCGTAACCGGCTCAGATGAAGTCACCCGCGCCACGGCTCTGCGCTTCAAGGACCAGGGTGTTGCTTTCATCGGCATTAACTCCAACAGCGAGAACACATACCAGGAGGATGACTTCCCCTCCATGGTGAAACGAATGGAGGAGCACAGGTTCCCCTGGGTTTATGCCCATGACAAGAGCCAGGAGACAGCTCTCGCTTACGGGGGACTCAGGACGCCGCATTTCTTCGTCTTCAACGAAGAGCGTAAGCTCGTCTACACGGGCCGCGGCGTTGACAACCCGCGTGACACCTCAAGAATGACGACCAATGACCTGGAGAGAGCCCTGAAGGAAACCTTGGCCGGGAAGCCGGTCAGCGTACCGATCACCAACCCGATTGGATGTAACGTCAAATGGGAAGGAAGGGACGCACACTGGATGCCTCCCGAAGCGTGTGACCTCGTCTAAACAAAACGGTGCCCCTTAAGACCCCTCAAGACACGGGACAGTTTGCAATGCGCCGGCCCCAGCTAGCACACCACTCGGGCAAGGGCGACAGTCCTAACCGTACTCCTCGGTCACCGGCGAACGGCTCTTCTCGGCCGTTATGAGGGTATAACCAACAACCCTGTCGTCAACCAGGCGCGAAGCACGCTTCAGCAGTTCTTTGGCGCCCGTCAAATCCACGTCCGATGAACCGAGCGTGCCAAGCCCGGCCGCCACCTCGACACCCAACAGCTTCCGGCGGACTTCCGCTACCATGGCTTTCAATGCTTGGCTGTTGTCCTCAACATGAAAGTTGGTCAGTCCGACCCTGTCAAACAAGGATAGATACTCCTCAACCGACGCGGCGCCACCGACACAGGCAACCCAGGAAAGAAGCGTCTGCATGTCGGCGGGTAAATCCCCTTCCAGCGCCATGTCGGTGATGCCAATCCTCCCCCCGGGAACCAGCACCCGGGCCATCTCGCCTGCTGCGATTTCCTTGTCCGGGAAAATGCATAGACTGCACTCCGAGATCACGGCGTCGTACTTGCCGTCTTCAAATGGCAAGCGTTCTCCATCCCCGACCATGAACGCAGTCCGGCAGGATACACCTGCCGATTCAGCTTGTTTCACGGCTGTAGCGAGGTTTTCGCAGCTGAAGTCCAGTCCCGTGACATGGCAACCAAATGTCGTTGCCAGATGAATAGCGGACGCCCCCCGACCACAGGCGATGTCGAGCACCATGTCGGCCTCTCCCAGCGCGATCGCCTCACCGAGGTGTCGTGTCAGTTCTAATCCGCCCGGGTGAAGGACGTCTCCCAACAGGAGCCGAACTATGTCGCTGCGGTAGAAATCAGCGCAGCAGGACTTGATGAGCAGCTTATCTTCTTCCAATAGCGTGCTCCTGTTCCAGGCCAACCTGCTGCCTGTATCCAAGACAATTGTAAGCACAGAAAGGCACTGCCCGTCCGTCCGGCAGCAACTGGTGGACGCAGCACTTCATCAGGCGCTTGATGTCGAAGTNGTATTCATCCATGAACCCGTGCACCTGTACCATGAAGCATTGCCCGCGGAGTTCTTTGAGGTCCAGTTCACCGAGATCAATGCTACAGGCGGCGCAGGTGAGGGCGCCTGTGGTCTTCTCCTTTCCCATCACCGATGCCATGCTCCATAGGGCTTCCAGCGCCGATCTCAGTTCTTCAGAAAGATCAAGCGACGTCCGATTCACTGCGAAGTCGAGGTAGTCATCGACATCGATAATCCGCGTTATCGGGATCACCTTACCGTGATCAATGAAAGCATATGAGCAGGCGGAGCAATCAGGGTGCGGGCACGGAACAGGGCGGAAATCGGACACCTGGAAGAGCCCATCGGTCTGCTTCTCAAGCAGGTGCAGAACATCCGGCACGGTAATCCGCTTAACCGGATCTGGAGGGTGGCAGTTACGCCCCGCGAACGTCACCGGCTGATAGCAGACTCCCAGCACCGCCGGATGGTCCAAGGCGAAGCGCAGTATATCGCCCAACTCGCCATCATTCGTGCCCTTAGCTATGGTTGCCACCAGAATCGCGTACAGCCCTGCTTCCGCCAGGTTATCAAGGGCTTTCTTCTTGGCATCCAGAAGGTCGAACCCGCGGAGCCGCTCATAGACCACAGTGGTGAGTCCGTCGAACTGAAGGTATATCGTCGGCTCGCACTCGGCCAGCAACCGGACGAAATCCGCGTCTTGCGCCAGCCTGAGGCCGTTGGTGTTGACCATTACATGACGGATGCTTCTCTTGCTCGCCGCTGCTATCATCTCGAGGAGCCGGGGATGAATCGTGGGCTCACCACCGCTGAACTGGACGATCTCGGGCCGTCCCTCCGATTCGATGAACCGGTCGAGGATGAACTCCACCTGTTCCAGGCTGAGGTCATAGCCCTTTCCGGCGTCGGCGAAGCACGTCGGGCATTCGAGGTTGCAGCGGGTGGTGACCTCGATAAGCCCCAGGCACGTATGCTGCTGGTGCTCCGGGCAGATGCCGCAATCGTACGGACAGCCCTGGACTACCGAGGTGGCAAGGTCAAGCGGCACGGCTCCCGGTTTGTTGTATTTCGCGGAATTCAGATACCAGTCCACATCCGAAGATACCAGGGCTTCATGCCAACCATGCTCCGGACAACGTTTGTGCAGGAACACGCCGGTATCTCTGACCAGTATCTGAGCATCAACCATTTGGCGACACTCAGGACAGATACTGCGGGTAACACCGTGAAAAATGTGGTTTCTGACCTTTCCCGGTATCTTCTCCAAGCTACTCCTTAGATTTGGTGCGCGCTACGCCCTTTATGATCCTACCCTTGAGGCCACTCAACAACCGGTCAACTGTGATTGCCTCGGTCGCCTGCAAGGTCGCCATCGAATAGCTGGGATAGACATGGATACTGTTCACGAGCTGGTCTATCGCGAAACCTTCTTTCATGGCAACCACCCACTCGTTTATCATCTCACCGGCCTGCGCCGCAACGATAGTGACTCCGAGTATGTTTCCTTTATCATGGTAAACCAATTTGAGGAAACCCTTCGCTTCTCCCTCATTCAAGGCCCGGTCCACCTTGTTCATCGGCCAGACATAAGTGAGCGCGTTTTTGCCATATCTTTCTCTGGCCTGTTTCTCGGTCAGGCCCACTTGAGCCACTTCTGGATCCGTGAAGATGCACCAGGGAACTTGATCGCTGAAGCCCGCATGGTTGCCGGGCAAAAGGGCATTCGTCACTGCCATGAAGGCCTGCCACCCGGCGTAGTGGGAGAACTGCAGGCTTCCGGCACAATCTCCGGCAGCATAGACATCCTTCTGAGATGTGCGCAAGTGGCGGTCCACACGGATCCCCTTCTCACTGTACTCAACCCCGGCTTCTTCGAGCCCCAGATCGTGGACATTAGGTCGTCTCCCCACGGCTATCAGCAGTACATCGCCTGTTATCTCCTGCCCACCGGCATCGACGTGTATTCCCATCCCATCCTGCCACACACGGTCAGCCGTGGTCCCCTGCCTGATATCGATGCCTTCATCCGCGAATTCTTCACCTATCACCGCTGCAACATCGGGATCCTGGCTTATGCTCTCTCGTTAGCTTCAAGGAGTGTGATGTCCGCGCCGAGGCGACGAAAGGCCTGGGCCAGCTCGCAGCCGATAGCTCCGGCGCCCACCACGATCATATGCCGGGGAAGCGCTTCCAGATCCCAGATATCCAGGTAGGTTCGATAGTCCACACCGTCCAAACCCGGTATTGCAGGAACGAACGGGTGGGCCCCGGTGCATATAATTGGTCTTCGACGCCGTGACGTTCTGTCCGTCGACGGTGATGTGGTGGGCATCCCGGAACCGCGGCTCTCCCAGGAGTACGTCCATTCCTTTCCCGCGCAGAGACTCCGGCGCGGTAGGCTGGTAAATCACATCGATAACCCGCTTGACATGCTGCATTACAGTCCCGAAATCGACCGGCGGCTCATGTGAGGGCAGACCGTAGTTAGCGGCGGTCCGCATCTGTTGGGCCAGTCTGGCAGCCTTGACCAGCGTCTTGCTCGGAACGCAGCCCGTCCAGGTGCAGTCCCCGCCTATACGATCCCTTTCCACCAGGGCTGTCCGTGCGCCCAATCTCACGGCAAAGGGACCGCCGGTCAATCCGGCCGCACCCACGCCGATGATTACCAGATCATAATCCGCTGACATTCTCACCTCCCACATTAGAGTTTCGTTGCAGAGCCTGAGTTAGTTCCAATCCGGCAATGATTATCGCCAGGTGGGTTAGCGCCTGCGGAAAATTGCCCAGGCCTTCCCCCGTTTCGGGGTCTACCATCTCCGGGAACAGCCCGAGATGGTTACCATACGAGAGGAGCTTCTCGTAGAGGGCCTCGGCGTAGTCCAGCCGGCCTATGCGGATATAGTTTCTCACCAGCCAGAAAGAGCACCAGAAAAAGGCGCCCTCCTTCCCTTTGAGCCCGTCATCGACGTTATAACGCTTCAACAGACCGTGACCCAGACCGAGCTCAGAGGTAATCTGGTCGATATTGCTGACTGCCCTCTCATCGGTGGCCGGCAGGAAGTCATACAGCGAAACGAGAAGGTTACTGGCATCAAGAGCGTCGGTATCATAGTGCTGCGTAAACGCCTTTCGCTGCGGACTCCATCCCTTCGACAGAAGGTCATCCCGGACAAGCCGCCAGTTCTTGTCCCAGTACTCCCAGTTACCTTCGTAGCCCAGCATTCGCGCCAGTTTCCTGCCGCGATCGATTGCCACCCAGCACATTAGCTTAGAGTAGACATAGTGTCGTGGTTGGCCTCTGATCTCCCAGATACCGCTGTCGGGATCGGGCCAGTGCCGGCAGGTGTGGTCGACGTACTCGGAGAGGACGTCCCACTCCTCTTCTGATATGTGGCCGCCCATCTGGACGAAGCTGTAGGCCGTTTCAATGACCTCGCCGAAGACATCGAGCTGGTTCTGACTGTAAGCTTCATTTCCGATGCGCACCGGACGGGAGTGGCGATAACCGTCAAGATGGGTCAGCAGTTCTTCCTTCGGCTCGCCGCCCAGGTCTATGCTGTACAGGGTCTGCCTCTTGTCACCGTACCTGCGATGTATCCGCAAGAGCCAGCCCATGAAGCCGTCGATCTCCTCCCGGTGCCCGAGCTTACCGAAGGCGGAAAGGGCCAGTGAAGCGTCTCTCAACCACGCATAACGGTAGTCCCAGTTGCGCTCGCCCCCGACGGCTTCCGGCAGGGAAGTTGTCGGCGCGGCGACCACAGCTCCAGTAGGCTGATACATCAATAGATGCAGGGTGAGATAGGACCTCACCAGGGCCTGGCGCCATTTGCCCTGAATATCACAGCCCACGGACAGACTGGACCAGTAATCCCGGGTCTTCTCCAGTTTCTCTTCGGTGCCGTACGCGGCAACTCCCCGCGGACTTTCATCCCCACAGCTCACGACAAATGTGATTTCCTCACCGTCTCGAAGACGAAAACTCGCTCTGGCTTTGCCGTCAGCCCTGCTAAAGCGAACGTCGCTGGCCAGGAATATCCTGTGGGACTTGTTCGTCGCCACAATGCCCGAATCGGTTAGCTCAAGCTCGGTATTGCCCCTGGCAAAGTCCAGCGCAGGCTGAAATATCACCGTGACTTCTAACTCGCCTTTGGTGCATTTCACCAGCCTGTGGACTTCGGTGAAGGCCTCCATCTTTCCGTCCGCGTCCTGGAAGCAGGGCATGAAATCGGTCACGACCAGGCTGCCCTTTCCTGTCTTATAGCTGGTCTGTAGAATGTTGGTGTCCTTGTCATAGTGCTGCTCTGATTCGAACCGATCAGCCGGCATGATCTGGAAACTCCCACCCTTCGGGCTGTCCAGGATGGCGGCGAAAACACTGGGGGAATCGAACCGCGGCAGACAGCACCAGTCTATGGAACCCTCTATGCTCACCAGCGCTGCCGAGAGCATATTCCCGATTATGCCGTAATCGCCGATCGGTCTATAATCATTGCCGTCCTGTCTACTCATGTCAAACTACCCTGCGGCCACCTGCACGATATTCTTAATAGTTTCATTTTCGGGGTGCAGGGCCTCGACGAATTCCCTCAGTTCATATCTGCCGGTAATAACCCGGGACATCACGCCCGGCCATCGCTCTGCCGCCTCGGCCAGGAGCCGGACCGCCTTTTCGTAGTGGCTCCGGTTGGAACTCACCGTGCCAAAAACTGTCTTGTTATCCAGCACCAGTCCGGACAGTAACGCATCTGTCTCCACAGGCAGTGGTTTAGCCTTTGCAGCCAACCCGGCAAGGCATAGCACGCCATTCTTGCCGAGGGCGAGCATCGCCTGGAACATAACGGTGCTGTTTCCGGTGGCCTCGAAGATAACATCCGGGCTGCCTATTCGGTCTGGCAGTTGTTCCAGGTCAAGCTCCCTTCCGTCGATGTAATGTGCCTCAAAGTCCTTTATGATTCTCGCTTTCGGGCTGGACTCGGGCACAATATCCAGGCCATATGTACTGATACCCTGCTGGCGGAAACAGGCGACAGCGAGCAGTCCGAGCGGACCTGCCCCCAGCACCAGGGCTGTTTCTACGGGCTTAGCGCTATACTCATGGACAGCCATTGCCCGGCTCACGCCCTTCTCGACTACGCTCAGCGGTTCGGTCAGCACCGCCACGTTCCGGATCGTGTCAGGTGCCGGGACCAGGAAATCAGGCTTCTCACTGAAGAACTCCCTGGCAAAGCCATGCAGCCCTCTTATTCCGTGCTCTTTGTAGCCACCTTCCGTGCACAGGTCATACTGCCCGGCACGGCACTCGGGACAGCCATCCGGACGTCTCACTATAGGCACCACCAGCTGGCCCTTGTCCAGGCCGGACTTTCCCGGTTCGATGATCTCACCTATGCACTCATGGCCACCGACAAGACTCTCTTCTCCCTCCGGCGCCTCACCAAACTCGCCATCATCTATCTCTGTATCGGTACCGTCAATACCCACTTCCAGCACCCTCACCAGAACCTCTCCCTGGTCAGGCTCCGGTACAGGCATATCAACCACACAGGCGCTGCCTTTACGTCCCGGGACTACTATTCCTGCTTTCATGCTGTCTGTCATTCTTGCTGTTGCTGCAACGGTACGAAGCCGCCGACCCGGCCTTCCCGTCGCTCACGGGCGACAGCTTCGCTGGGCCCGTAAGGGTGTCCCCCAAAGCCATGGCGCATCATCGCCACCGCCCGTGCCCAGTATCTCTCATCGTCGCGAGAGGCCATCAGCTGCATCACCGCCTGGGAGATGACCGGTACCGGGACCTCCATGTGAAGGGCGTCATCTACCAGCCAGTTCACTTCACCGGTGTCTTCTGCATAAGCAGGCACTTCATCCAGACCACCTTCACCTCGGTAGGCTTCCTCCATGAGGTCTATCAGCCAGGACCGTATCACGGAGCCGTTGCGCCAGCATTTCAACACTTCGCCGACATCAACGCTGTCGCGGTAATGGAGCAGGAGGTCCACCCCCTCGGCTATCGCCTGAAGCATGCCGAACTCAATGCCGTTGTGCACGAGCTCGGCAAAGTGACCGGCCCCTGGCGGCCCGGCATGGACATAGCCCCCGGGGACGGCAAGCTCCATGAGAAACGGCTCGACTCTCTCAACCGCATCTCTCTCGCCGCCGGCCATGAAACAGGCCCCGTGACGGGCGCCTTCCACGCCACCGCTGGTGCCCATGTCTATGAACCGAACGGCCCTTTCAGCCAGCCTCTCGTGACGCCTTATGGAATCGCCCCAGTAGGAGTTGCCGGCATCGATTACGGTGTCACCCTTGTCCAGTGAGGGCAGGAGGTCTTCTATCACCCGGTCAACAACCGGACCGGCCGGGACGTAGATGAAGGCTGCCCTGGGATGCGACAGCTCACGGGAAAGACCGGCCGGGCTGTCGACAGAGACCATTCCGGCGCGGGTCAACTCATCCGGCACCCCTTTCACATCGAAGCCGACGACACGTATCCCTTTTTCCATCGCCTGAAGTGACAGGTTGGCGCCCATACGCCCCAGACCGATTATGCCCAATTCCCGTCCTGTTTCGACCATTCTTCCTTCTCTCCCTGATCGGTAAAAGAGGTCCCGGAATCGCCCTCTTTCCCTACTCCGGCCAGCTGGCACGCATAGCGAACCGACCCACGATCCAAAGCGCTGCCCTCACTTCCCCGGTTCATAGAAATCGGTGAAGGGATGAAAGGCGTACCAGGCAAACCAGTATAGCCTCACGTAAGGGATAGGGTCCCCCGTCTCGATGTCGGTAACACGGATGCCCTGCGGGTCCACACCCTCTAGCCTCACGCGGCGATCATCAATGGTGTCCTCAATCGCTCCAGCCCATATATCATCTTCCCGGTATGCTTTCTCGCTGCCGTTGACTTCCACACCTATCACTACTGCCTTGGGGGAAGCCCTTTCGTCTCTAGCGGCAACCGGAAACAATATCCAGCTGATGCCGTGATAGCTCTTATAAGGGTCGATGGCGTAGGGCTTGATTATGAAGCCGGTCTTCTGGCTCAGCACCTCGCTCTCCGGTTTCTCCTTCTTCCAATCGCCCCACCTGACCCACGATACGGGCCCGGGCAATTTTCGCAGCCGGTGTCCGGTGAGTTCACCGATAACCGCCCGGCCCTCGATCTGAGGCCAGTAGGAGTTAGTCTGCCGGTCATACATCACCAGGTTGGAGTTGTATACCCTTCCCGATACCCCAAACTCGAGCTCCCACCCGGCCACCTCCCTGAAGTAGCCGATTCCTGAGTTGCACAGAGGACAATAGCTGATAACCACCGGTGTCCCGCCAATACGGTCATTGACCAACTCGTGCCATATCAATATGCGCAGGGGATAGACCCTGGTCACGCCTGCATACTCGGTAGCCAGGACCGCCTCGCTGTCGTCCAGCCACCTGTCCGCCTGCTCCGCTGACTCGAACCTGGGCCTATCTATGGACGCGATCCCTTCTTTGGGGACGAACCCGCTCCTGAGTTCGTCGGGATGCACCAGGTACTTGACTCCTTTCTCCGTAAGCCTGACCCCCATGTCCCTTTCCTTCTCGGTAAGCTCTCTAGTTCGGGCAAACCCGGGGGCCTTCCGGTATCGAGGTCTGAAAAGCAGTGCAAAGCGCCGTGCGATCGACACCAGGTTCACCAGGATCAGCGTGAGCAGGCCTATCTTCATAACTCCCTACAGGGCGACCCCGCACAATAGGCTTCCGGCAATAAGATCCTCCGCTCTTCGGCCGACTTTCTCATCACATGGCCGCCTGGCAGGCGTAGCGAATGCCTTCCGAAAACGTCGGATAGGCATGGAGTAGACCACCAATCGCGGAAACTGTGGCTCTCCCTGTCATGGCCGCCGCGACTTCGTGTATCAGGGTTGAGGCTTCACTACCGATGATATGCCCGCCCAGAATGCGTCCGGACCCTTCTTCGGCAACTATCTTGATGAAACCCTCGGTATCACCGGACACGATGGTACGGGTCATATCCGCGTAGTTGAACCTGCCGATCTTGACCTTATAGCCCTGTTCGCGCGCCTGGCTCTCCGTCAGCCCCACGCTGCCTATCTCGGGATCGCAGAACGTCACTCTCGGCAGCACATCGTAGTTAAGCTCACGGCGTTCTCCGGAGGCAATGCTCAAAGCAACAGTCTTGCCCTGTTCATTGCCGACATAGGTGAAGTACGGCGGGCCGACGATATCACCCACTGCCCAGACGTGCGGGACGTTAGTCTGAAGGGCGGAATCGACCTTTATTCCCTTCTTATGTGTCTCGACGCGGGCCGCCTCCAGGTTGAGTTCCTCCATAGCGGGTACGCGGCCGGTGGCCACCAGGATTTCATCGAACTCGGCAGTCTCCCTCTCTCCCTTCTCGTTTTCCACGGTGATGGCCTTTGCCGGACCGGAGCGTTGTACCTCGACCACTTTTACTCCGGCCGATATGACGACTCCCTGCTGCACGAGGAACCCCGCAAGGGCTTCCGAAATGTCCGCGTCTTCCACGGCCACGATACGGTCGGCCATCTCAAAGATGCGCACCTTTGACCCGAATGCGGCGAATATCTGGGTAAACTCGACGCCGACGGGCCCGCCGCCGATCACGGCCAGCCTTTCCGGCACGTGGTCCATCTCCAGCGCGCCGATATTGGTGATATAACCGGCTTCGCGTAATCCCGGAACAGGCGGCACCATAGGCCCAGAGCCCGTGGCAATGATTATGTCGTCCGCCTTTATTCGCTCATCGTTGACGACAACCTCATGAGACGAGACAAACCGCGCCGTTCCTTTGAACACGGTGACCCCCCGCCTCGTCATGCCCTGGTCCCGGCCGTCGCCTATTCCCCCGATAATCCGGTCCTTGAAAGCTTTCACCTGCCGGTAGTCGGCGCTCTTCTCCGGCACGGGCAGCCCGTGAAAGTCAGCGTGCTTCATCTTCTTGTAGGTCCTGGCGGCGTGCACCAGCGCCTTGGTGGGAATACAGGCAGTGAACACACACGACCCACCCACCCGGTCTTTTTCCACCAGTCCCACCTTCTTGCCGTTTCCTGCGGAATAGCTGGCCGCGTACTCTCCAGCCGCACCGGCCCCTATAATCAGGATGTCCAGATCCGTCACACTACACCTCCTTACGGGTTATGACCATATCGTCTTCGGATGCTCCTGCTTCTCACCGTCTACGTAAAGCCCCTCTACGCGCTCATTGAGGAACGCGATCCTTTCCCGTATCTTGACGGCCTCGACGCGATAACGATCATTGACTCCGGTACCTGCTCAGCATCCGTCGGGCCGGGGACTATATGCTAACTGTAAAGGCAGCCCCATCAAATAGTCATATCATACGGAAACGAAAAGTGACAAAACTATCACACCTGGCGTGCTGAATCCGAAGAGGTCTCTGAGCAGCCGCCTGTCCGACCGCCACCAGGTATACCAGGATCAGGCTGACCAGACCCACCTTCATAATCCTCTACGGGCGCCCCCGCGTACTAGACTCCCCACAACACGATCATCCGCTCTTCGGCCGGGCTGCAGCAGGTAACCGGACTGACATCGGGATTGTCAGCTCAGGATTTGCAGTGAGGGTTTCCCGGCGTTCTGCCGGTAGCTCTCGATTCTTTCCAGTGAAATCGGCGGCGTAAGATATATTTCTCCCCTGCTGACTCTGACGACGGCCTCGGCGATGGCGTCCCTCCCCGATTTGACCACGTAACCGTCGGCTCCGGCAGCCAGGGCATCATAGATATGAGCAACGTCATCATGCACGGACATCGCGATGACCTTCGTTGATGGAGAACGAGCCTTGATATCCTTTGTCGCCGCTATTCCCTCCAGGCCGGGCAGTCTGATATCCAGTATGATCACATCCGGCTGCAGCCGTTCAACCAGAGCGACCGCCTCAAGTCCGTCTCCTGTCTCAGCGATCACTTCGAACCGCCCGTCCCACTCCAGCGTCGTCCGGAGCAGTCTTCTGACGTTGCGATGGTCTTCCGCGAGGATGATCTGCAGCCTACTTCCCTGTTCGTCCTTCGACATCGGTCGATCGCTTCCTCAAAAGGCGAGTGGCGCCTTGCCGTTCTTGATGATATAGGCTTCTAGCGACTGCCTGGTCATGGGCGGCGAAAGGTACAGTTGCCCATGCAGCACCTCCTGGATAGCGGTATTGAGGTTCTGTATGCCCGCGTCTTTGAAGACATAGCCATCTGCTCCCGCAGCCAGGGCCGAGTA
>SL_5KL_010_SEDDRAFT_10001132_pt1 | contig 16386 bp, 14 predicted proteins | sample SodLakKL_010_SED_FD_9118 | JGI IMG/M metagenome (IMG submission 9118)
CCTGGGCCACAGCCGTGTTCGGCTTGTGGCTGCCGGCCTGGCTCGTCCCCTCGTACTTGTAGAAAATCTTCGCCGGCGTACCAAGCTCCTGCTCCAGCCTGTACGCCCGGTGCAGCATGGTCGGTCTCCAGGTGCGGTAGACATCCTGCACCTCCTCGGGGATCTCGATCCACCTTTCTGTGCTGAACTCCTGTCTGTTGATGGCGTCCGGAAACAGGGGAGGAGGCAGCGGTGACTCCATGGGACAGGGCTCCTTCGTCACCGGGTGACGCTCCGGTGGTTGCGGCTCGGGAAGATCGGGCAGAATGTTGTACCAACGGGTGGGCATATCCTTTTCAGACAACATGAACTTCGTATTTTTCATCCTTATCTCCTTTCAATATTTTGCAGAACCTGTACCGTTAATCAAGCTCATCTACATGGCAACCTCCATTGCGGCTGGTGACACTGAGCCATCTGTCATCGCAAAAAGAAAACCTCTCGCCCCAGGGGCGAGAGGTCTGACCTTCGCGGTGCCACCCTGTTTCGGCCTGTGCGGCCATCTCTTTCAGGTACGGCCCGGTTGGGGGCGATACCCTGGACTGTGATAACGCTGTCCCTGCGGCAAAGCCTACTCGGCTCCGGCCTTTCGGTTTGCAGCTCCCAGGTCCATTCCAGCCTCGCGCAAGTATCGGCTCACACCTTGCCCGACTCTCTGAACTCCGCCTTAGGCTGTACTAGTCCTGTTCCCAGCCTTTCGATATTCAGTTGCGTGAAATATATACGGTTCCCATCAGTCTGTCAATAGATGTGACGGTTTCCTCCACCTGTTCAACGGTCAATCCCTGTTTGAGGCTGGATTGGGGGCAGTGGTAGAATGGGAGGCAAGCATCGATTCAGGCAACATGGAAAGACTATGACTGAGACCAGGCACACCACCTTCAGACGCCCGGGCATAATCCGGCCTCCCAGTGAGTGGAGAAGCTACTTTCTCCCCTTGACCGCCGGGTGCTCGAACAACACCTGCACTTTCTGCGGGTACTATGGGTCGAAGCTTCAGATGCGAGAGGTCGACGAGGTCAAGGGGGAAATCGACGCCCTGGCCCTGTTCACTCATAGGGGTATTCGTCTTCCCCATGTGCCGCAGGTGGTATATGACGTCGCGCAAGGCTGGGACGGCAAGAGGATATTCCTTCAAGACGGCGACGCTCTTGTCTATCCCTTCGGCCAGCTTAAGGAGGTTCTCAGCTATTTGAACGCAAAGCTGCCGCATGTCGAAAGAATCGGCACATACGCTACGCCACAGGACATCCTGCGCAGGATTTCAGATGAACTCAACGAGTTGCAAACGCTGAAGGTAGGCATTTTCTACACGGGCTTTGAGACCGGTGACGACGAACTGCTACAGGAGATAGGGAAAGGCGTCACCGCCCACGAACTGGTGGAAGCGGGAAGGAAGGTGAAGAACGCAGGGATTCTCTCGTCTGTGACGGTGATCCTGGGACTCGGTGGCGTCGATCGGAGCAGCAAGCACGCCCTTGAGACGGCGAGGGTCCTCACTGCGAGCGATCCGGAGTATGTCGGAGCCTTGACCCTGACGCTTGTCCCCGGTACCCCTCTCTACGATCAGTGGCAACGAGGCGAGTTCCAGCCTCTCTCCCCTTTCCAATCTCTCGAGGAGTTGACATCCATAATACAGCACTCGACCTTCACCGACTGCTTCTTCAGTTCCATGCACGCCTCGAACTATCTCTCCATACGGGGAAGACTGCCGCAAGACCGGGATAAGATGCTCGGTCAGCTACAGGGGGTTCTGGCCCAGAAGGATCCCTCTCGGCTCAGGCCTGAGTTCCTCAGGGGACTGTGACCGGACGTAACGCCCTTTCCAGGGCGGGCTGAATCTTCATGTCCCGAAACACAACCACCGGTGAAACGCATGCTACTCCATCATACCCAAGGTTTTCAGCCGACGCTCTTCCCACTCCTCGAAACTGGCGGGCACATCAAACCATTCCTCTTGTGATACGGGCTCCAGCTCGATTGCGTCACCTGGACACCGGATGACACACAACCCACAGCCGATACACCGTTCACGGCATATTGCTGCAATGCCGTTCGCATCCTGAGTGATTGCGTGCACCTGGCAGCGTTCGACACAATCACCGCAAGCGATACAATCCTCTTCCTTGAGAACAGCGCGGTAGTTCGACCTCTGCGGACCTTCGGCGAGACCAAAATCATTCATGGCTCTCAATACGCCGCAACAGTCCCCACAACAATTGCAGCAGCCAACGAACTGTGGAGTCTCTGCTCCAGAGGTAAAACCATAAAAACCTGTATGGACGTGTCCTTCTTCTTCGAGCTGTGTGAACAGCTTGAGTGCCTGGTCCCGATCGAGCACATTGTCCGATAACGGGGTCTGCGGTGGTAATCCCACGAATGCACACCGCTTCACTGGGGTCGAGCATTTGCTGCCGAGGAGATTGCGCTCGATTCGACAAACGCAATCGATTACCCCGAAACGCTCATGCCTGGCAAAATGAGCATCAATGTCGTCATAGGGTTGGAGGAGGTGCTTTCGCAACGAACCTCTGGCCGGTACAACCCCCAGAACGCCAGGGCGGGGTGACGAAATTCGTTCGGCGCCTCCTTCTTTCATGTATTGCTCGAAGAGTGTGGCGAATTCCACGTCATTCCGCATTTCGCCAGCCATCAAAGCCTCGTACCAACCAACGACGAATGGGCCAAGACGATACTCCTCCCTGCCGCGGGACACTCGCCGTCGGATCAACCGGCGGGGCAGCAGGTTGTCGAGCAGACTTCTCACGTTCGCTTCTGGCTTACCGGTCCTACTGGCCACTTCGCTCACAGTTTCGTACTTGCGGCTCATGCACCCGGCAAGTTCAGCCTCCTCTTCCCTGAATGCCTTCTTGAGCAGCTGGAGTTCAACCCTAGATGGTGTCTCAGCGAAACCATTCGGCAGAGCCTCCAGCGCTTTAGCTAGTCGTTCGTAGGCTTCATTACACATCTAATTATCCCCCTTTTCACGACTTGTCGTGATCCTCTGGCTATGCCTTCAATATCTCCTTGTGCGTCAATACCCGTTCCGCCGCTGTCTCCAGCTCAGTTATGTGGCCTCCGAAGGTATACCTGACTTTCTTCGGGTCTGCGACGTATTGGTCTACGAACCCGTCAATCACAGCTGTAGCCTCCTCCAACTCCCCTGCACATGCCAGGTAGTAGGCATTTGCAAGCGGTGCCAGGATACTCCAGCTGTCACCCGCTGAGCTTCTTGATCAGAAAGGCCACGTTCTTGCCGAAGTTCCAGGCCGTCCTGAGTCCTTCTTCGTCGTCTTCAACTGTGCCCTTGTCGCGACCGATGGCCACGTTCCAGTAGGTAGAACCGGGGATAAAGAAGCCGAGGATCTGGAACCAGTAAGTGAGCTGGGCAAAGGTGAAGTTCTTACCGGCGCGGCGCGCCACTACCAGCGCCCCTCCCACCTTGCCCGCGAACGGCCGGCCGTGCGGGCCCGACATATATCCCACGCGGTCCATGAACGCCTTGATCTGGGCGGTAGCGGAGCCGAAGTAGACTGGCGAGGCCAATACGATACCGTCGGCCTCCTTCATCTTCAGGTATATGGGAAACACGTCATCCTCGATAGGACACCGCTCCTCGTCCTTGCACACCATGCATGCGTCGCAGCACTTTATGTCAAGTCCTGCCAGCCGGATTAGCTCGGTGTCCAGTCCTTCCTCCTCAATCGCCCTCATCGTATGAGCGGTCAACAACTCTGTATTGCCGTTCTTCCTGGGACTGCCGACTATGCCTATCACTTTCATGTCACGACTCCTTATCTGATCGGGATCCATCTGCGCAGGGAATACAGTGCTTCATCGCCGGCCGCTCCGGCCTGTGCCTCCCAACCTATCTGCCGGGACCATTATAAGCCTTTTTGTCGCCCATTATCATCCGAAGTACAGGTCCGACCGAAGCTGCCTTTTTCAAAATCCGGGCAATTGCTTTATACTAATCGCCGATTAGCATCGGCATAATAGCTTAGCTAATGCAGGACGATTAACGTGGATGACAGAGATCTGGAACTACTCGAATTTCACAAGATAAGGGAGATACTGGCTAACTACACCTCCTTCTCCTCCAGCCGGGAGCTTGCCCTCAACCTCACCCCCCTGGTGGATGAGGAAAAGGTCGATCTGCTGCTCAAGCAATCGGCTGAGGCGCGCCGTGTCCTGTCGCTCCGTCCCGATATGCATATCGGCGAGGTCTTTGACGTCCGTGATTCAGTCAAGATGGCTGCCCGGGGCAAGGTGCTCGAGCCTGATACGCTTCTGAAGGTCCGCAGTACGCTGGAGTCTGCCCGGCGTCTGCGACACAATCTGGCGCATCAGACGGATGAGATCCCCCTGCTCAGCAAGCTGGCCGGGTGCATTGCCGATCTGAGCCAGCTTCAAAGAGACCTCGACAGGTGCTTGAGTCAGAACGGCGAGGTGCTGGACTCCGCATCGCCGAAGCTGGCCTACGTCCGGCACAGATCCCGGGAAGTGCGCCAGCAGTTGCTCACCCAGCTGGAAGCGATAATCAGGTCACCCCGCAGACAGAAGATAATCCAGGAACCGATCATCACCGAAAGAGAGGGCCGGTTCGTCATCCCCGTTAAGGTGGAATCGCGCCGGGAGATGAAGGGCATAGTCCATGATGTCTCCAATACCGGGGCGACCCTCTTCATCGAGCCGTGGACAACGCTCGATATGGGAAATGAGCTGCGCGAGCTCGTTATGGAGGAGAAGCATGAGGTAGAGAGGGTGCTGGCAACGCTCAGCCAGCAGGTCGGGGCATACGATGCCGAGATCTGCCGCGATATCGAGCTGATTGCCGAGATCGACCTGGCGCTGGCCAAGGCACGATACGCCGCCCGGATCAAGGCCACTGAACCGGTCATCGTCGCCTCGGGAGAGGCCGCCGGGACAGAGAGCACGGCCCCACCCGGCGTACTCAGGCTGCTCGAAGCCAGGCATCCGCTGCTCGCACACAAGGCCGTCCCGCTATCGGTGGAGATCGGTCGCGAATTCTCCACCCTCGTCATAACCGGACCCAACACGGGAGGCAAAACGGTGGCGCTGAAGACCATCGGTCTTCTCAGCCTCATGGCACAGGCCGGCCTGCCCATTCCCGCGCTGGCCGAGAGCCGGATTCCTCTCTTCGATGCAGTATTCGCCGACATCGGTGACGAGCAGAGCATTGAACACACGCTTTCCACGTTTAGCTGGCACGTGAGCAACATTGTGCGTATCATCAACACTGCCACGACAAGGAGCCTGGTGCTCCTGGACGAATTGGGCACAAACACCGACCCCGGCGAGGGCTCGGCCCTCGGCCGCTCCATCCTGTTGCACTTCCTATCACAACGAGTCATGACTGTCGCTACCACCCACTACACGGAGCTGAAGGCGCTGGCCCACACCACAGACGGCCTGCAGAATGCGTCCCTAGACGTCGACCCGCATACGATGACGCCCACCTATCATCTCACGGTGGGGATACCGGGTGGCAGCAACGCCCTGGCAACCGCGTCCCGCCTCGGACTGCCTGCCGAGATCATCGCCAACGCCAGAGAGATGCTCTCCGAAGGTACCCGGGAGCTTGAGGAGTTGCTCGCCCACCTGGCTACAGAGCAGAAGAACGCTGAAGACATTTGCCGCAGCCTGGAGAAGGAAAGGGCGGAGGCAGCACAGACAAACGCGGAGCTTGGCAGACGGCTCCATCAGATGGAGGACGAAAAACGGAGCATCATCAGGGACACCCGCGATCGCATCACCCGGGAGGCCGCCGGGTTGCAGGCGGAGGTCAGGCAGGCGGCTTCGGAGTTACGCAAGCAGAGGTCCAGGGAGAGCATCGAACAGGCCAAGAAGACGTTGTCTGAGGTGCGGCAACAGCTAAGCACCACAGCATGGCGGCCGCAGGCCGTCGCGGAAGCAGGCGAGGAAGACGCGGCAGCAGGCCCCATCACGGCCGGCGATACAGTCTGGCTGAGAGACGCCGGGCTACAGGCAACCGTGCTCTCGGTTTCAGATGAGCGCGGAGTCGTCGAGGTCCATGTCGGAAAAGCGAAGATAACCATGAGCATGGATGGTGTCGAGAAGACTACGCCCACACCTGAGCGGTCACGTCAGAAACGTGCCGCCCTGGCCGGCCCATTGAGCAACCGGAGGCCCTCGCTTGAGCTGGATCTGCGGGGCAAAAGGGCAGAAGAGGTAGAACCGGCGCTGGACGACTATCTCAACGAGGCATCCCTGGCCAACCTCGGTCAGGTACGCATCATCCACGGTTTCGGCACCGGCACGGTACGCCAGATCGTAAGGGAAGTGCTGACCTCGCACCCGCTGGTGAGTTCCTTCAGAGCGGGGGGCCAGGGCGAAGGTGGCGAGGGCGTCACCGTAGTTACAATGTGACGCCAGCAGGCGTCGAAGCAGGACGTTTATTATCATGCTCATATCCAGGAAATTTCGTCTCGCCCGGGCAAGGATGCTCCTTCTCCTCGATGAACTGGCCGCCATGCAGGGCGGAGCCTTTTCGCTGTATGTGCCCCGACGCATGCCACCGGCCGCAGTCAGCGAATTGTTACAGGGCGCATGGTCGCCCGACCTAGTGCCCCCGGATATTGTCGACATTGTTGCCGGCTCCGAAACAGGTGCGGTGCTTTTCTGGGGTCTACCGCGCAGATACCTGCTCCTGCCCCCATTCCCCGTTGAGGAATCACACACCGCCGACGGCTATGACACCGCCCCGTTTCGTGCCCTTCTCAGCACCGAATTCGTCATCGGCCTGGTCCTGGTAAGGCTCGGCGCATACAGCGTCGGCGTGTCCAGAGGTACAACGCTCCTGACCACGAAGACAGGGACCGGTCTGGTGCATGCCCGTCATAAGAAGGGTGGATCGTCCCAGGCGCGGTTTGCCAGACACCGCGAGAAGCAGATAGGGACCTTTCTGGACCGTGTTTGCGGGCATGTGCGTGAGCAAATCGAGCCCCATGCCCGATCCCTCGACTACCTGGTCTACGGCGGAGCAAGAAACACTATCATCTCGCTTCAAAAGCGATGCCCGTTCCTGCACCAGTTCGATGGCCGCGTCCTGCGCCTGTTACTCGACATACCCGACCCTCGCAGGTCGGTCCTGGAAAGAGCCGTCTCCGACATCTGGTCGACCGCTGTCATAGAATGGCAGGAGGCTGGCCAATGACTGGCTTTCCAACAACAGAAGCAAGGGCACGGAGCTCCATCACCGGGGCCCACACCTAGCGCCTGCATCTACCTGTTCTAATCGGAGAGGGCGATGTACCACGCAACAGAACGTAGCACCACATCCCCCGCCGATGGTACGCCGATGGGCGGACCTGCTAGAATGCTCTCAGGCTGGCACCTGTGCGACCACCCGACACCGCCGACTCCCTCTCCGCTGCAAGGTGCTGAACGCCAGCAGCGACGGTGAACGATATCAGCCGTAAAAGTGTCGCAATAACCACACCAAACGTGGTCTACCATGTCTATCCGCGTTCTTTTCGAGACTCCTCCGGCGATGGAATCGGGGACATACCCGGCATAATAGAGAAGCTCGACTACCTGGCAGACCTTGGGGTTGACGCTATCTGGTTCAGCCCCTTCTTCAGGTCTCCCCAACGGGACCAGGGGTATGACATCTCCGATTTCTGCGACATAGCCCCGGAACACGGCAAAAACTGCTCAAAGAGATGCACGCCAGGGGTATGAAGATGATATTGGACCTCGTATTATGTCACACGTCCATCGATCACCCCTGGTTTCGGGGATCGGCCTCGAGCAGGGACAACCCGAAGCGGAACTGGTACATCTGGCGGGATGGCAGAAAGCCCGGTGGCCGCAAGCCTCCCAATAACTGGAAGGCGATGACGGGCGGACCGGCCTGGCTATACTTCAGCAACACCGACCAGTGGGTCTACTTCCACTTTCTGCCCTCCCAGATCGATCTGAACTATCGTGAACCCGATGTGAAGCGGACGATGATGGACATAATGAGGTTCTGGCTCGACAAAGGAGTCGATGGTTTTCGCCTGGACCTGCTACACGCCCTGTACGAGGACGAGCAGTTGAGAGACAATCCTCTCTCTTGGCGTTTCCTGCCCTCCGATAAGTCGACCTCCGCTCTGTTCAGGTCCCACAAGTATGACCTGAACATGCCGGAAACATACGCCTTCGCCGTCGAATTGCGCAGACTGGTTGATGAGTATAAGCCGAAGAGATTGCTCATCGGGGAGGTATTCGGCACCATGGATGAACTGCGCCACTATTACGGACCGGATAGCACCGGATTACACATGGTGTTTCTCTTCGAGTTCGCCTCCACACCCTTCCGACCGCAGAGATATGCGAAGCTGATATGCAGAGTAGAAAAGGCCCTCCCTGCCCCGGACCTTCCGACATACGTGTTCGGCAACCACGACCGCATGAGGTTGATGACGCGCCTCAACCACCATACAGGCAAAGCAAAGATAGCCGCCACCATGCAGTTGACATTGAGGGGAGTCCCGTTCATCTACTATGGCGAGGAGATAGGCATGCCCAACTCCAGGATCAAGCTGAAAGAGAGCAGGGACCCGTTGGGTCGCAAGTATGCCTGGCTACCCGCCTTCCAGATAAAGACGCTGGGGTTCTCCCTTAGTCGCGACGGATGCCGCACTCCCATGCAATGGGACGATGGACCGAACGCCGGTTTTTCCTCCAATCCCGCTGCCGTACCCTGGCTACCCGTTCATCCCGCACATGAGGACGTCAACGTGGCTGCGCAGCAGGCCGACCCGAACTCGCTCTGGAACTGCTATCGCCGACTGATAGCGCTTCGCAAGGAGTGTAGCGCGCTCCGCGTAGGCGCCTTTGACCTGATCCCGGTCGGAAAGCCGAGCAAGAAGTGTCTCGCCTACCGGAGAACGCATTACGAGAGCACGGTATTCGTGTACCTCAACTTCTCAGGGAAAGAGCTCCGACTCCGGTGCCCCGTAGAGAACCCTGATCTGCTCTTCTCAACTTACGAAGAGCGAAACGAGATGCTGACTGCGCCGGACGGAAGGCTCATCCTGGCGCCATTCGAGGGGATCGTCTTTGCACCGCGGCGAGAAAAGCCGCCCAAAGATTTGACAACCGGCAACGTACCTGAAGTAAACTAGGATCACGAAACTTCACCGAGGTGGGGCATTGGCAGAGCCGTTTTACATTACCAAGTTCGATTCATCGTGGGGCTGCCTGAAGGCGCTTTCCCGTTTCCTGGAGGGCAAGGATTTTCCAGGGGTGGGCATCCTCCCGACGGCAAGACCTGTGGAGAGGCTTGTGGACGCCCTTCGTGGGCGGGCGGTGACCACAGCCTATACCTATGGCGGGGCCATGGAAACTGTGCCACCCGAAAAGCTGGCCGATGTCCGTGCCGAGAAGCTCGCGGCAAGTATGGTGGAGCAGTACCCAAAGCGAAAGTACAAGGCTGTGCTGGTGGGCTCGTCGAACGGCGCAGCAGTGCACCTCGGTGCTGCTCTGGGCATACCATGGCTACCGCAGACCTTCCTCATGGCGGTGCGGCGACCGGGCCTTCACCCTGACCACATAATAGAAGATATGGAGTGGGGACGTACCGCCGCCGCGCCTCTCCTCCAGGCCAATCCCGAGTTCAAGCTTCATCAGATGCACGACCCGGCCCAGGATCGCCTGATGGTGCAGCGGATGGCCTACTTTCGCATCAAGAGAATCCGTCTCGGCGAGACCTTCGAGCGTTTTCTGAAGGAGAGCCTCGAACCAGGCGCCACCATCTTCGTTCTCGAGTGTAACATGTCGTGGCCGACGACCGAGATATCGCCGCGCCACGTCTTCCAGGTGGGCGGGGTGGGCGGCATCACACCCGAGAGGTATATCAGCGGTGGCCCAACGGTAGCCGAGTTTCTCCAGCGGGAGGGTGTAGGCTACACACGCTGGGAGACACCCGAACCGGATGGCCGCAGGCCGGAGGCGGAGTGGGGGTTCGAGCCGGCTCTGCTGGAGGATGTATACAGATTTGCAGAAGAGAACGGCTACCGGGTGAAGCGCATATCCTTCGTCGATCCAGAACACTTGAGCCCTCTGATTGCCGACCTGTACCGGTGGTGGTATAAGAAGAGAGGAATCAGTTCCAGTAGATTGCTTGTCGAGACATTCAACGTCGTCGAGCCGTGGTGGACCCTGGGAACAGGTTCTACGCCCTTCTGGATCGTCTTTAACACCGAGCCATCCGCCGCATCGATCGAAGCCTACCTGCAGCAAGCTCCTGCATTCGACCATATCCACCTGATGATCCTATCTCACGGCGTAGCCGGGCCCGGGGTTACCCCGATAGAAAGATGGCAGTCCATACTGGATCGAGCGTGCAAGGAAGGCTCTTTCATAGGACTGAAGGAGGAGAAATATCCGCAGGACATCGCCGTCTTCATGCGATACAACAGGGAGTTACAGAAGCTTCCGGACCGCTACCCGATGCCTGCTGCCATGCAATTGGACCAGCTAGAGAGTTTCCTGAAGGAGTCGGGAGACGCGTATCAGGTGCAATGGCTGTAGGGTGCTGACACCCGCTTCTTACCACAGCCGACCCGCCTACAGGAACGACGCCGCAAGCATCGATAACACCAGCGCCAGGTCGTGTTGACGAGAAACAGGTGCGACATGTCGACGCCTGACGCCCGTCCCAATGCCTGTTATGATATGCTGGTGCCCAACCGGACATGCGTGCACTGAGCGAACACAGCAAGGCTGTCCTGCCCGTGACCTCGGTGGTCACCTTCCTGGGCTTCCTCGATACTCATCTGCTGATACCGGTGATAGCGCTCTATGCCTCCGGTCTGGAAGCCAGCGCGGCCCTGGTCGGCCTCATCGTCGGCCTGTATTCCATAGTAAACACTCCCGCCAATATCTTCTTTGGCCGGTTGATCGACAGAGTAGGCTACAAGGCCCCACTGGTCGGGGGCCTGGCCGGCAGTGTCGTCAGCATGGTGCTCTACGCCTTCACACGAAATCCCTTCCACCTTGCGCTCGTCCGGGCACTGCACGGGGCCACCGGAGCCCTGGTGGCGCCCTCAAGCATGTCCATAATGGCTTACCACTCGACTGCTCGGAACAGAGCTCGAGCGATGTCTTTCTACGGTATAGCCCTGGCTAGTGCAGCGCTGATAGGTTACCCCATTAGCGGGCTGATCGCCTCCCGCATCGGCTTCAACGCCCTCTTCTTCTTCGGCGCATCGATGGTGGGGATAGGCATGCTCTTAGGACTCATGCTGCCACGAGAGAGCGGCCACCCGAGACGGACACAGGCCGGGGGGGCAGGGTTAGCAGAGGTCAGGAACCTTCTTGCCAGGAAGGGACTGCTGGTCTCCTACGCGGCCATATTCACCCAGTATTTCACCTTTGGGAGCGTGGTCACGCTTCTGCCGATGCATGTGGCACAATTGGGTATGGGAGCTCTCGAAATAGGCATGCTGCTGGGCGCGTTCTCCGCAGTATTCGTGGTCACTCAGTTCCTGGGCGGCGCCATTTCAGACAGGGCGGGACGACTACCAACGGTTGTCGGGGGACTGCTGTGCGTCATACTTGGCCTGACCGTGCTGCCCTGGCTATCCGGGCTAGTGCCGCTGGCTGCAGCGATGGCCTTATACGGCGTGGGTTACGGGTTGATGTTCCCCTCTATCTCAGCACTGATCACCGACAATACAATCATCGAGGAGCGCGGGCTCGCCACAGGCCTGTTCCACGCTCTGCTGACCGCAGGGGTAGCGATCGGGGCACCCCTGATGGGATGGGTGGGAGGGCTGGTGGGAACCGGTACCGGTCTTCTGATAACTCCGGTTCCAATGGTGTTTGCTCTGGTCATAGCTCTGATGTTTCTCAGGCACCGATAGGGCGCCTTATCTCAAAAGGATCATCACGATCGCCACTCATCATCTGGTCACCCACCAGCCACAGCAGTTCTCCTGTTGTCCGGCTTCCATATGATTATGCGGATTGAACTGCNCCTCAGACACACATTTGTCCTGTAAACCATCACAGGCTATAATCGGCTGCAGATTTCTACTGCGCAACCGAAGGAGAACGAACAATGTGTATATTCTGCGGAGGGTCATGCGGCGGATCCGGAGATCAGGTCCTGATTGCGCTTGCGGCCGGCGTCGGGCTTGCCATTGTCAAAGTACAGAGTGTGCGGTCCAGGCGCAAGGACAATGGTCCGGCAGCGGGCCAGGATGAGGAGACCGGGATTGACCCGACGTCGGAAGAGCAAGACGCGCCTTCATGACTCGCTGACTGGAACCACCGGGATGTTATCCGCAATAGGGCCGGGCTACGCGGCCTTCCCGGTCTGGCGATATCTCTCACGCACTCGAGGCAGTCCCAGCGAAGCTGCCAGCACCACTCCGCCGAACAGGACTATGGTTGCACCCGAGGGCAGCCTCAGGACATAAGACAACCACAGCCCCCCCATGGTAAAGAGGAACCCGAAGAGAATTGCAAGCAACATCATCTTCTTCATATTGTGGGTAAACTGCCGCGCCATGGCCGCCGGGAACGTGAGCAGGGCAATGACCAGTATCATGCCCACGACCTGGATGAGCACCACCACAGTCAGCGCGATCATCGCCAGCAACAGGAAGTAGAGCTTCTCAACGGGCATGCCGACCACCGCGCCGTACTCCTCGTCAAAGCACAGTATCAGATACTCCTTATACAGAGCCACAGCGATACCGATGATCACCAGGACCAGTACCAGCATCAGCACGATGTCGCTGAACGGTACAGTCAGGATGCTGCCGAACAGATAGCTCATCAGGTCTGGAGCAAAGCCAGGGGTAAGGTAGATGAACACGATCCCCAGGGCCATGCCTACTGCCCAGAGAACGCCGATGGCAGTGTCAGCAGCGATCCTCGTCCTGCTGGTTATCACTCCTATAGTGAGGCTTGAGGCCACCGAGAAGAAGAGAGCCCCCATAATCGGATTGATGCCCAGGAAGTAGCCGAGGCCGATTCCCCCGAAGGAGGCATGTGCGATACCGCCGCTGATGAAGACGATCCTCTTCACTACCACGTATACACCGACTATGCCGCAGGCCACCGAGGCCAGCACACCCGCCATCAGGGCATTACGCATGAACTCGTATTGCAGTGCTTCCAGCAACTTCAGTGTTCCTTCAGGACCCTGTGGGGCACCGCACCGTGGGCGATCAGCTGCACCGGGCACTTGTACGTTGCCTCCAGTATCTCGGGCGTGATCTCCCTGGAGCCGTGGTAGTACATCTGGCGGTTCAGACAGGCGATCTTGTCTACGTACACCGAGACGGCGCCGATATCGTGCGACACCAAGACGATGGTCAGGCTGTGCTTCAACTCCTCAAGCAGCTCGTAGAACTCAGTCTGCATCGTGGAGTCTATACTGGCAGTGGGCTCGTCCAGGAGCAGCAGTACGGGCTCGGCAACGAGCGCCCGTGCCACGAAAACCCTCTGTTGCTCGCCTCCCGAAAGGCTGCCGATCTGCTTGCTCCGGTGTTCCAGCATCCCCACCCTTGACAGAGCTTGCTCGGCCTTGCCTTTGTCCCGGCCACCATACCGACGGAGAATTCCGGCGTTATTGTAACGTCCCATCAGTGCTACGTCCCAGACACTGGCCGGGAAATCACGGTCGAAGAAAGACCGCTGCGACACATAGCCGACACGACTCCGGGCCTGCTCAGGAGACTGTCCGAAGACCGACACAGAGCCGTGCTGGGGCTTGACCAACCCCAGGATCACCTTCAGTAGCGTGCTCTTGCCCCCGCCGTTGGGACCGATGATACCGAGGAAGTCGTGCTCATAGACGGTGAGACTGACATCCTCCAGCGCGGGCACCTCACCGTAGCTAACCCGGACGTCCTTCAGTTCGGCAATCGCAGGGTCGTTCATACCAACCTAACGCATCGCATCCTTCATTGCTGACGCAACAGCGCGCATATTGGCGATGAAATCCCTATCCAGAGGGTTGATGATGACCACCTCGCCGCCGATATCCCTGGCGATCGTGTCGGCATACATGGTCGGATACTGGGGCGATAGGAACACAACCCGAACGTCGTGTTCCCATGCCTCGTCGATCAGGCGCTCGACGTCTCTAGCTGAGGGCTCAGTACCTCCCTGTTCCACCGCAATCTGTACCAAATCGTAGTCGTGAGCGAAGTAGCCCCAGGCCGGGTGGTAGACAATGAACCGGCGGTTCTCCACATCGGCCAGGGCATCTCTGATCTCGTCGTCCAGCTCGCTCAACTCCGCCAGGTAGTCGGCACAGTTCTGCTCGTAGTAGGCCCTGTTAGCCGGATCGACCTCTACCAGTGCCGCGCAGATGTTCTGCACCATTATCTTCGCATTTCTCACCGATAGCCAGATATGAGGGTCGAGCCCTGTATGGTCATGGTCGTGATCATGGTCGTGATGGTTGCTGTGGTCGTGGCTGTGGTCGTGACTGTGGTCGTGGTCGTGTTCGTGGTCGTGACGATGGTCATGGTAGCACTTGTGTTCGCCCATACTAATGAGCTGTATGCCCTCAGAGCAATCGACGATGCGCATATACCGGTTCTGTGCCCTGATCTTATCAAGGCCTGTCAACTCAAACTCGATAGGAGCGCCAACCTTAAAGTAGACCTGCGCCCTGGACAACTCACGCATCAAGTGAGGGTCATCTATATAAAGGTGAGGCGAGTACCCCGGTGGCACCATAACAACTACCTCCACCTTGTCGCCGCCAACCGCCTCGACAAATCCGGCCTGCGGAACGATGCTCGCAGCGACGACCAGCCTGTCGTCGTCGTCCCCTCCAGATCCGCCCGGAACGGGCAATACCAGCAGAAGCACGACAAAGACAACCACTCCTCCTGCCGCCAGCAGGATCCTCTTATCAATGCCTTTCGTCATATCAAGCCTCCTCCTCATGGCTCACATAATCGGTTCGGCACCCTTAACAAGATAGGAGCACCGATCACATCAACCATGGATACTGTCTTCGAATCTCCACTAGAAGAACCGTTCTATGCAGGGGCAGCCGCGCTGCAATCGGGACAGAGGCCGTAGAACTCCAGCAAATGCCCGTTAATGTCAAACCCCGTCTCCTCCAAAACCTCCTGCTCAAGGTCGGCCAGATGGCAACCGCGGAAATCGACCACCCTGTCGCACCCGGAACACACTACATGATGGTGGTGCTCTGCCGGCCTCCGCATCATGTATCCGCGGCATCCATTGGGCGCGTGTACACGACACACCAGCTTCAGATCGCTCAGCAGGCTCAAAGTGCGGTAGACCGTAATCAGGCCGATCTCAGGCTTACTCGAACGGGCCTTTTCGTGTATGGCCTCCGGTGTCAGGTGATCGTGGGTAGCGGCCATGACTCTAAGAATGGCGTGACGCTGGGGCGTAAGCTTATGCCCGTGCTCTCTCAGAATTCCCGCAATCCTGTTGGCTGTAAATCTCATGGCCTATTGCAAATGAAACAGTTTGTCGATTACATACCAGTATAGAGCCCCAGTTCAGTTCATGTCAAGTGCACGGGCTCGCCGCCACCCGTGCCGAGAATGACCACGTACTTAGACCAGGCCGCGCTAGCGGGTTTTTGACAAAACAAAGATCATGTGCTATCATGATAGTGATTATCATTATCATAGATGCTAGAAGATGAACAGGACGTCAAGACAACGAGAGGCTATTCTGAGGGTACTAAGTGGAACTCACTCCCATCCCACTGCCGAGTGGGTGTACGAGCAGGTGAAAGAGGAACTCCCCTGTATAGGCCTTGCGACAGTCTATAGGAATCTGAGGCGGTTGACACAGGAAGGAGAGATCTCTGAGATGAACCGCTCGAACGATGCCGCCCGCTTTGATGGCAACACAGCGACCCATTATCATTTCCGTTGCGAACGATGTGGTAGAATACTGGACCTGGATGAACCGGTTGATGCTACAATTGAGACGCGGGTAGCCCGGCGGACCGGGCTCAGGGTCACCGGACACCATCTGGAATTGCGGGGTTTGTGTTTCGAGTGTCACACGCTAGCGACCCATAAACTCAATTGTGTTCAGCAATAGTGCAGATACGCGGAATTTGAGCCATAGAAGGATAGCCTGATCAACCAGGCGACTGCATAGATCTGGAGGAGGGTGCTTCCGAATCGCCTGAAACGACGGATCGGATCAACTAACCTCAGATAAAGGAAGGAGGTGAAGCTTGGCAGACATGAAAGTCGGAGACCGGTACAGATGCGACATCTGCGGCAACGAGGTCACGCTGGACAAGGCCGGCGGGGGCGAACTCGTGTGCTGCGGCGAACCGATGAAGAAAAT
>SL_5KL_010_SEDDRAFT_10001134_pt1 | contig 16383 bp, 16 predicted proteins | sample SodLakKL_010_SED_FD_9118 | JGI IMG/M metagenome (IMG submission 9118)
CATGCTGTACGCGATCGCCCGAACTGCTTGCGTCGTGGAAAAGGCCCTACAGCTGCCACAACAAGGGCCTGTCGATAGAGGTTCGTGAGAGAAGGTGAAGCGCGATGTAGGCGGATGCATGGGGGCCACCGCCGGAAGGACCACACCGCGTGGCGTACGCTGCCGCGCCCCGGAGTGCAGAAGGGAAAGCCTAAGCTGTCATCAACCGGAGCCCGTAAGTCGGGACCCAAGCGCTGTTCTCTGGTGCTAAGAGCTACGAGTTCAGATTCTCCTGGATATCATGTCGAACGCATTGCACACCATGGCGGGACTGTTGTGAACGGTCCAACAATGCCCTATACTGGTCGGAGACTGGTCGAAAGGAGGGCCGATGTCCGAGGTGGGAGCGTACGAGGCTAAGACGCATCTGTCGCAGCTTCTGGAGCGGGTGGCGCGGGGGGACCGGGTGGTAATCACCAAGCACGGCGTGCCGGTCGCGGTCCTGGCTCCAGTAGGTCGGCAGACCGATCCCGAACGCGTGGCTACCGCGCTCCGCCGCTTCCGCAAGGGAAACACGCTGAAGCCGAACAGCGTGCGCGAGCTAATCGAGGAAGGCCGGAATGGAAGCTGAGCCTGCGTTGGTGCTTGATGCGTCGGTAGCAGTGGCCTGGGCGTTCGAGGACGAGACGAGCCGGTATACCGAGACGGTGCTAGACACCGTGACCCAGGGCCGGGCCGCAGTGCCGCCGGTATGGCCACTTGAAGTGGGGAACGCGGTGGTGGTGGCTGAGCGTCGCGGCCGGCTGAGGGAGGCGGACGGGGTGCGCTTCCTCTCGCTTCTCTCTCAGCTGCCGATCGCGGTGGAGGAAGTGCCGGCGGAGCGCGTGCTCAGCGACGTTGTGAGCTTAGCACGGGCACACAAGCTGTCGGCCTACGATGCGTCGTATCTTGACCTGGCGATGCGGCTGGGAGTACCGCTGGCCACGTGCGATGCCGATCTGCGCCAGGTGGCGTCCCGCTGCGGCGTGAAGGTTTTCCAGAGAGCGAAGCAATGAACATCTGGGGTTCAGGTTTTCACCCCCAGCCTGCTGACCGGTACCGACTCGCGGGCTTTCTCGCTCCGCAGGCTTGGCTGCCGTTGATCGCCCTTTCGAGCAGCTGCTGGTCCCGGGGATCGGGTGCGAGTTGAGTTGCGTCTCGCCGATCCATGCCTTCGGCAGCGTCCTCCTCACCCTGACCGTGCCCGTGTGGTGCGGTTTGCGAAACGCGTACGCAAAGGGATAAGAAGGGAAGATTGGAGGGACCATGCACGAACGCCTGATAGAGATCCTCGTGTGCCCCGGCTGTCGGGGAGAGTTGCGCTGGCACATAGGCTCACGCGACGCTGGCAGGATATGGGATGCCGATGGCGCCTGTGCTGATTGCGAAGCGGTGTACGAAGTGCGCGAAGGGATTGGTGCCTTTCTAACGCCTGAGCTCCAGCGAACTGATCTTTGGGAAGAGTCGCATGGGGCGCTGACGCAACACCTGAGCGCCCATCCGGAGGTGCGCGCGCAACTGGTGGACGGGCCCTTGGAGGAACTCGGGCCTGCCGACCAGGTGCTGCGGGCGGAATACCTCGATGAGCGGGGCGACATCGCAGGAGCAGAAGAGGCCCGGCGTGCGGCACAGGAACACCTGTACACTCCGGAATTCAACGCCCTGATGAAGGAGTGCGTGGAACGGATGGTCCAGCTGCTTCCTTCGGGCCAGGGGCCGGCTGTCGACGTGGCTAGCGGAAGAGGCACGCTCCTGGAGCCACTGGTGGAACGAAAGCTTCCGTTGCTCGTCGCCACCGACTTCAGCACGCGGGTCCTGCGACGCAGCCGCCAGCGCCTGGAGCACAAAGGGCTGGCGGCTCCAGTAAGCCATCTCGTTGTCGACGCGCGCACATGGCCGTTCCACGACCGATCCGTCCCCAGCCTGGTCTCCCACATGGGCTTGGCGAACATCCTAGAAGGGGCGTCCGACGCGCTGGCCGAACTCAGAAGGGTGTGCAGTGGGGTGCTCTTGTTCTCACATGCGTTCTGCCTGCCCGAGGATCCCGTGCACGCCCCGCTCTTCCGGAAGAGCGGCCACCCGCTTGCGTTCTTGAACGAGGGGCTGGAAGCGCTTCGTTCCGCAGGCTGGGACGCTGAGCTCATCGTACGCCGGCGTGTTCCGGTGAGGCCCACCCCGTCCAGCGCGCTCGTCCCGGAGATGGTCGTCGACCGCTTCCCGATCGCCGAGGCAGAGTTCGAAGGCGTGCTGATCCGTGCACGTTAGTACGGCCACGAACGGCGATGAGCGGGCCCAGCCTCCAGGGGTAGAACGGTGTCTCGACGTCTGCTGGGAGGTGACCGGATGAAACGGCTGTATAGATCGCGGGACGAGAGGATCGTCGCCGGCATCTGCGGAGGCATAGGGGAGTACGCATCCGTGGACCCAACGCTCGTTCGACTCGGGGTACTGCTGGCCACGGTGTTTACCGCCGTCTTTCCCATGTTGATCGCGTATCTGATAGCGTGGGCGATCGTCCCCGAACGCCCCCAGGGAACGCCATCGGAACGTGAGCCGTAGGAGCGGCCCGGAGCGGCAGCTCGAAAGAAGATCGTTTCATCGATCTTGGCCGCTCTGTAAAGGGCCATTGCGCGAAACCCCGGCGCTCTGTTATGCGGGGTGCGCTGCCTTCGTTGCGGCTCAATCGCCCGTCGCCATGCCCCTAAGCGATGTCCCGGCGGTGGAAGATCAAGCCCGCGCCCAGACTGAACAGGACCAGGTAGCCGAGCATCACCGTCGCCACGGTCAGTGCCGACAACGGGCTGGCAGGCGGTCCGGGAGGAACGCCGAGGTGCTGGACCAGCGCATTGGCATTCGACCCAGGCAGGACGGCATGAAGCACCCGGTCGATCGTCTCCGACCAAGGGAACAGCGCTGCGAGGAGCAGTTCCTCGAGGACCAGCGCGTACAACAACCCTAGTCCGATGGCCAGGCCGGTACCCCGGAGGGCAACCGCCAACAGCGCTCCGAAAGTGGCCCAGGCACTCAGGACCAGCCAGCCGGCCCCAAGGCCACCTGCAATGATCCCTGCAGACGGTAGAACCACCGGCTCCCCTTCCAGCGATGCAACGATCGAGCTGCACACAAGCGCGGTGAGCAAGTAAGCCACGGTGAAGACGAACATGGCGGCAGCCAGGGAGCCGAGCTTGCCAGCCGCAAGAGCGGGGCGCGGCGGGCCCTGGGTGGCGATCGTCTTCAGCGTATTCCATCGGTATTCGCTGCCCACCACGAGCACGCCGAGGATGATCGCCAGCGCTGCCCCCATGCCGGCCAGGTCGCCGAGCGCACTGGTCACGAACTCTTGAGGCATCAGTCGATCCAACAGCTGGTAGACCCGCACATCCGGAGCTTCCGTCTCCAGTCCCAGGAACACATAGACGAACACGTAGCCGAACAACACCTGGACGCCCACCAGGACCGCAAGCAGCACCCACAGTGCGGGGCGTTTGCGCAGCTTGAGGAGTTCGGCCCGCAACGCGCTCCACATCAGTCTTCCTCCTCTTCGGTGAGCTCCAAAAAGACGCTTTCCAACGACCGCTCGAGCTGTCTGAGTTCGTGCACGCGCACCCCGGCCTGTTGCAGCGCGGCGTTCAGGTCCCCGATCTTGTCGGCGTCGAGGGTGAGCTCTAACCGTCCGCCCACGATCTCCACGTCGGAGACCCCGGGGAACTGCCGACACACCCGCTCGGCATCCTCCAGGGGCTCGCCGGCCACCACAAAGCGCCCGCTGGCGCGGAGTTCAGCCACCGGCGCTTGCCTGACCATGCGCCCCTCGTCGATCACGCCCACCCGATCGCACGTCTGCTCTACCTCGCCCAGGAGATGGCTACAGAGAAGCACCGTGCGCTCGCCTGTGCCCACAGAGCGGATCAACGCTCGCATCTCGGCCATGCCTCTGGGGTCGAGGCCGCTGGTAGGCTCGTCGAGGACCAGTAGCTCCGGGTCCTTGAGGAGTGCCGCCGCCACGCCCAACCGCTGGCGCATGCCCAGGGAGTAGGTTTTGACCTTGGAATCGGCCCTCGCGGTGAGTTCCACGCGTTCCAACACTTCGTCGGCTCGTTGCAGCGATACCCCGGTGTATCGGGCCAGCAGGCGCAGGTTGTCCCGCCCCGACAGGTATGGATAGAAGGCAGGTTCCTCCACCAATGCGCCGAGCCGTGCCAGGCCCGCCTGTGCTCCCGGAGGGGCGTTCAGTACTTTCGCTGTGCCGGCCGTGGGCCGTACCAGCCCAAGGAGCATGCGGAGCGTGGTGGTCTTGCCGGCCCCGTTGGGCCCGAGGAGGCCATACACTTCTCCTCTGTTCACCGCAAGGTCGAGCTCGTCCACGGCCAGCACATCCCCGTAGCGCTTGCTGAGCTTGTGGGTTGTGATGATCTGCTCCATACTTCCGGCGCTCCTATCACCTTGCTGCTGCTCCTATCGGGGCCACAGCCCTCCGCCCTCAACGCATCCTAACACGGAGTCACCCCGGCCGACCACGTGTATTCGGCCTCCAGCGTTGAGGACTTGTGGACAGGCTAGCCAACTGTAGTACACGCGATACATTACAGTGCCTAACTTTTCTTAGCGCAACGCGCCATTGTACAGTGTTCGTAGCGTAGACGGAAGATAGCTGGAACAACCGCGCTGTACTGTATGTTGCGTAAACATGCGGGATATCCTCGCGGCCGGAAAGGAGGGCGACATGAAAGCAGTTAGCTACCCCTTCCTGATGGGGCTCCTTGCCCTTGTGTTCTCTGTTGGTGTGGATGTGCAGGCAGCGGAACTCGTCGAAGAACAGTGGCTTGTCTCCACCTTGGATGGGGATCCTATAGGGTGGTGTCACCGTACGCTCCACAGGACGGAGGAACACTACCGCACCACCCTGCTTCTCGTGGAGGAAGTGCGTGTGGCCGGGAGGATGGTGGAGCTCACGACCCGCGAGACCTACATCGAAGAGCACGATGGGACACCGGTCTACATCTCCTTGCGCGAGACAGAGGGGGAAGAGGCGATCAAGTACGTGTGGGACTTCACTGGCCCTGAGATTGTGGAGACAGTCACCTACGGTGGTCGCACGCGCACGACCGAGCGCGAGCGCCCGGACAAGGCGTGGCTGATGGCCGAGGAGGCGCGCCGCCATATAAGGCAGGAGATGCGGGCAGGGAAGGAAGAGATCGCTGTTCGCACTGTGCAGGCCGCACTCGGGCCGGAACCGATCGAGCTCACTTTTCGCCGGGTAGGGGAAACCACCTTCGCGCTCGACGCTGAGGAAAGCGAGGTGACGGAGTGGCGCGTGAGCATGGAGGGCATTCCGACGCCAGTGACACAGTACTACTGTAAGGACCAGCTCCAGGTGTACGAGAGCATGCGGACAGGCCTCGGTCACATTGAGCTTACGCTTGCCGACCGGGAGACCGCTTTGGAGGCCACACGAGGAAGCCCTCCTGAACTCATGGCCGCGGCGCGGATCGTTCCCGATCAGCCCATCCAAGATGTGATGCGAACCGAACGGGTAGAACTGCGCCTGGAGGTACGCGAGGGAAGAATGCCTGAGCTTCCAGAAGCGGGAGGGCAAAGGGTCATCGCCCATGCTGATGATTACACCAAGATCCTCTTTGAGCCTGGCAGTCCGCTCCCGGCAACGCAAGAAGAGCAGGAGGCTTCCACATATCGCGAGCCCTCTGTGATGATCGACTTCGATGACGAAGCGGTGAGAGAACTGATCGAAGCTACCGAGCCCGAAGAGCCTCTGACGCCGGCGCAACTGGCGGAGAAACTGCGCGCTTTTGTGTTCGAGCATATCACCGTCAAGGAGGAAAACGTGCTCCTCTCGAGCGCGTCCGAGGCAGCCCGGAGCCAGAGAGGGGATTGCACCGAACACGCGGTACTCCTCGCGGCACTCCTGCGGGGGCACGGAATCCCCGCGCGCGTAGCCGAAGGGCTCATCTACGGGGGCACGCCGCGGGGCTACTACTGGCACATGTGGACCCAGGCGCTGCTGGACGGCCGTTGGGTGGATCTCGACGCGACGCTGCCCGCACAGCCGCACCATGCTGGCTACGTGATCACGGGGGTGTCGTGCCTCTCGCAGAGAGGACCGGCCACAGAGATGGAGGACTATCTCAAGCTCGTGGGGAACCTGGATATCGAGGTGCTCGAGGTGGTCTACGGACGCTGAAGCACATGCCAAGGCGGACTCCACTGCGCCCGGATTCCGCTTTCCGTGGCCCTTTCCTTTGCTGAATCCTCGATGGAGCGCCGAGGCAAGGGAACTGACGGCTTCTCAAACTCAGGGAAACGGCCGGCTCGAGGTTCTCATGACCGGGGACGCAGGGGAGCTTGTCCAGTGGGGAGAGGGGAAACACAAGCCGTCGGCAAGGGAGCAGGTGCGCGCGCACCGTTCCAGCATAGAGAAACAAGACCGGTGAACACCATCCGTCGGCTGCCTCAACCAGGCCTGCGTGTCGGCAGCCACGCCCGACGTTACGACCATGCGCTCACAACCCGAACTTGTGGCGCCAGTCGATCGTGCTTCCCGGACGGTAGTACCGCTCGATCATCTCCTCAAACACGTTGGGATGCTCCCACACTGGAGTGTCACCTGATGCGAGCGAGGCGAAGGCCTGCTCGGAAAGCACCTGGGCGAACACGTAGCTTTTCACGTCGAGCGGGTGCAGAAAATCAGAGAGCGGGAACGCTCCCGAAGTATCGTCGATCCCTAGCCAGTCGTTGCTGATGCCTCTCCAGAGGTCACCGAAGGGGACCTCCGGGCGCTGCAGCACCTCCAGCGTGAACACGGCGTCGCGTATCAGAAGGAGTGCGCCAAGCGCCTCGTGTGCCCGCTGGGCATCGGCCACTGCACGAGCCTGCTCCGGCGCGAGCCCCATGCACTCGGCAAGGACACGCGGTTCCTTGAGAAACTGCGGCCAAAGGTCGGCCATGATCTCCCGCGACAGGTGGTGGTCGAGCAGAAGCTCCGAGCCCACAGGGCAGAAACAATAGTACACGGCGTGCCCGAACTCGTGCAGGAGGTAGAAATGCTCCTGAAACCCGTTGAGTCCAGTATCCAGCACGATGCGGATGTCTTCCCCCGGGCGTACACGGTAACAGGCGCCGCTGAAACCGATGTCCCGCACCTCGATGGTGAGCGGCAGCGTGTCGAGGGCAACCCCTAGCCGCCCTAGGAGTTCCCGGAGGAATGCGATTCCCCCTCCCCAAGGGAGGAGGTCAAGCGGCCGCCCGCGGCGTGCCCGCAGCATGAACAGAAGGTCATGGGGCCTCACGTCATCGCCCTGCGCCCGAGAGGTCTCGTAGAGCGCGCGCTCCCATCGTGGCCAGAACCGATCGCGCCACTGGGCGAAATACGCTCGGAGCTCGTCCACCGTGAGGCCCTCGTAGGCCAGCTTGGCCTCGGCGTAGCCGGCGTAGCCCTGCCCGTGCGCAAGGTTGTTACACAGGTTGACGAGTTCGCGACAGGCTTCCTCTGCCATGGAGCTTCCTCGGGCGAGCTCCTCAAGCGCTCGGCGCCGCGCGGTACGGTCGGCATCTTTGCCGAGCACGTGCATGATGCGTCCACGGTCCACAGCGCTTGCCTTCTTGCGAACAGCATCTTTGGCCCGGAGGAGTTTGGGGCTGTTCTCGATCGAGGAAAACGTGACCTCCCGCTCGAGTAGCTCGGCCTTTCTTTCCAACCGACGATCGCCATGCGTGCCGGCGACCTCCCGGCAGGCGTGTGCACTCGCAGGAAGCGAGGGCTCGCCGAGCAAGCCCTTGATCTCGCCCCGCAGTTCAGCAATCTCGGAACCGGCTTTCTCGTCGCCTCGGTCCTGCCGGTACTCCAACAGGGACAAGGTGTTGCTGAGCTCGTAGAGATCACGGTCCGCCTCTTCGACCTTCCAGCAAGGGCAATCACCGCTCATCGTCACTTCCGGCTCCTTCTCCGATGGGTTTTCTCGCTCACATGTTGCTGCAGCAGCCCATGTACCATACCCCAGATTCCTTTGGTCTTCCCTTTGCGCGAAGGCCAACCGCTCGATGATGCCCAGCGCAGTGTCCTCAGCGCTTGTCGACCACGGTGCTGTAGGCGACGACCCTATACGCAATCTCTAACTTCCGATTTCGCCGCGCTGCTTGGTCGCCGAAGTAGAAGGCCAGGAGCCGATTCGCCTCTTCGACGGAGGGGGGGAGGAGCTCCAGCACGTACATGATGGGCAAGACAAATCCCCACACCGGCAGGGAATAGAGCAGAGCTTGGACCCCCAGTCCGGTCATGTACGAAAGCGGATGCACAGGGGCCGCGACGAACACCTCCTGCAGCCGGTACACCTTGTAGTGAATGATTTTCTGGGGCAGCCAGGTAATGCCGCCGCTTGCCCCCAATGAGACCAGCCACCCGACGAACACGTGTTTTCCGAGATCCATGCCTCCAACTAACCAGAAGAGAAAGAGCAGCATTATAGGAAGCAGCGAGTGCGGAAGGTGCCAATGAAGGTCCAGCGGGGGAAAGCGCGTGAGCGCCCACACCTGAGCAAGCGCCTTCACTTTGCCCCTCCCAGGGCGGTGAGGTAGTAATCCTCCAGGGTGAGCGGCGCTACAGAGAAAGCCTGATTCTCTCCCATGAGGAGTTCCACAATAGCGGGCATCGCCTCTTCCTTGCGCACGTAGAGCACATGCCTACCGGCAAGCTCCTCCAGCTCTCCATAGCCCCGCAACGCGGTGATGGTTTCGTCGTCGAGCTGGTTCTCGAGCAGCACTTTATTGGCGTACGGCAGGGTGGCGACAAGCCTGCGCGGGGATGCGTCGGCGAGTACCCGCCCCCCGTCCAGGATGACTGCGCGGTCGGCCAGAACCTCGGCCTCCTCCATCGTAGTGGGTGGTGAGAAGCACTGTGGACCGTTCTCGCAGCTGACCCAACCCCTGCCACATCTCACGCCGGGCGACCGGATCCAGTCCGGTGGTGGGCTCATCGAGGAACAGGAGCGGGGCTTGCGTAACCATAACCATGGCGATGAGAACCCGTTGTCGCAGGCCGCCGGAAAGCTCCCGCGAGACAGTGTCCTTCTTCTCCCACATGCCCAGCGTGCGCAGCGCTTCCTCGGCCCGACGCCTTGCCTCGTCTCTCCTCACCCCACGTGCCCGGGCATAGTAGACAGCATGGTGCCATGCGCTGCGGTCGAGATCAGGGTGGGCCTCCTGCGGGACCACGGCGATCATGCTTCTGGCCTTCTGCGGATGGCGGACGATATCTGTGCCGAATAGTTGGATCTCGCCGGCTGTGGGAAGGAGCTGTGTGGCGCAGATACGGACCAAGGTGGTCTTACCTGCCCCGTTCGGTCCAGCCAGGCACACCACCATCCCACTTTCCACACAGAGGTCCACACCCTGCAGCGCCTGGACGCCGCCCTTATAGCTCTTGCGCACGCCCTGCGCATCAAGCGCGACGTCTTGTGCTTGTTCTTGAGCCCTATCGCCCATCCACATGTCGGTCTCCGCCACCTTCAGCCACGGGCTACCACGGGATCTGGTCCGCTCGAAGTACCCTCGCATGCGCCGTAGCACACCGATGTGATCTTGGCCCAAGGCGCCTGCCGTCCTATCTGTCCCCTGTGTTCGAGCGGAAGCTCCCCCAGTTATTGTGAAGGGGCCTATGGGGCCCTCGACGGAGTAGTTATTCCATCCGATATGGAGCAAATACCCTTCGTCAACTATCTTCCCGTGCTGATCGCTCGTGGTCCGCGATCCTCGCATCTGTTGGAGAAGGGCTCAGCGAAGGCGAGACACGAGACCTATTCCGCAAAAAATGTGCTCCCTGTTCATATCTCCCAGTGACTTAACAAGTGAATTGCTGTGAGCACGACCTGAAGTCGCTCTTTGGGTAACTAGATTCGATAATTCTCTCGTAAGCTCTCTCTTGTACAGAGTTCTCACCACATGCGTCGGCAAGTCGTTGGGCCATAAGAATGTGGTTGTTGATCACAGGTTGGTTGAAGTATCTGTTCAGCTGCTGCAGCGACAAGCGATGCACCCTAAGGAATGTGGATACAACGCTCATCCCTCGGCTCTCGTGCTGTCCTCGGGAGCGGGTTTTCCCTCGTGGACGAGCTGCTTCTCGAACAGGGCGCGGTAGGCCGGGCAGCGCGCAAGGAGTTCCCCATGCGTCCCCTCACAGACGACGGATCCCCCCTCCAAGAGGTAGATCCGCTCCGCCATGTGGATCGTGGAAAGGCGGTGCGCCACCACGATCAACGTCGCCCCAAGGTCCCGCAGTCGTTCGTAGATCTGCGCCTCGATCTTGGAGTCCACCCCGGAGGTCGCCTCGTCGAGGATGAGGATCTTTGGGTGCCGGATCACCGCCCGGGCCAGAGCGATCCGCTGCCTCTCTCCATCGGAGAGCGTGGCCGCCCGCTCCCCAACGACGGTGTCGTACCCTTTCGGGAGGGCCGCGATGAACTCGTGGATCCCCGCGACCTTTGCCGCCTCAACGATCTCTTCCTCGGTGTACTTTCCACCGAGGGCGATGTTGTCCCGAACCGTCACGTTGAACAGGAATGCCTCCGACGAGGAGAACGCGATCCCCTCGCGTAGCTCCCGCGTCCCGTACTCCTGGAGCGGTCGATCGTCGATCCGGATCTCCCCTTGTGTCGGCTGGTTGAACCCAAGAAGCAATGAGACGAGCGTCGACTTCCCCGAACCGCTCTCGCCGGCGATCGCAGTCATCTTCCCGGCCGCGAGATCCAGCGTCACGCCAGACACCACTTCCTTTGTGTCATACCTTGCACTGACGTTGTGAAGGGCGATCCCCGGTGAGCCCGAGAGGGGGAGACCTCGCCTTTCATCCTCCGAAGGAAGGGCGAGGAGGCTCAACAGCCGCCTCCCCACCGGGATGATCTGTTGCTTCGAGTTGTTCCATTCTACCAGTCCCTGAAGCGGGCCGTACAGGTTCCCCACGTACCAGAAGAAGGCGATGACGCTGCCCACCGACGTCCAGCCTCTGAGGGCAAAGCCGGCTCCCACGATAAGGAGAACGATGGCCAGCACCTCGGCACCCCGTGACAGCGTGGCCTTGGTGAGCTGCCCGTACACCACCGTTCGACGGACCGAGTTGAACCAACGGTTCACGTCCTGCTCAAACAGCCGCGTGAAGAACGAACTGCGGTCGAACGCCTTGATGATCCTCAATCCGTCTATCTTCTCTCGCAGGGATTCTACCGCTGTTTCCCATCCCTCCCGCTCTGCGTCCCACGCCATCCGGTGTCGCCAGTTCAGCCAACGGGTACAGACGAAGGAGACGGGAAGAATCCCGACAGTGAGCAGGGCGAGCCGCCACTCGAGCACAAACAGGACAGTGGCGGTTACGCTCGCTTGCACAAAGTTGATCACCAGCATCGGATACAGGACCACAATGCCCTTTCCCAAGTACTGGGAGTGGTCGAGGATTCTGGACTGGTACTCCCCTGTCGTGCGTTTCTTGATCTCTGCGAGGGGAACCGTCTGAAGGTGGCTGTAGAGCTCCGTCATGAAACTCTGGGCGGCGCGGTTGTAGCTCACTTCGAAGTAGTAGCGTAAGCCGGTCTCGAGGATCTTCGCCGCGATGACCACCAGTAGCAACCCCACGGCGAGCTGTAGCTGGAAGGTACCCACCCCAAGGCCGTCCACAAGACGCTGAATCAGAAGCGGACTGAGCGCCCCAAGTCCGATGCCCGCGAAGCTGAGAACGCTGAGGGCAAGGAGCATCCTCCACTGCCTGGCGGCCCGGGTGCGGATGAACCGAACCACGTCGGCGTCGCGAATAGCCCTTCCGCTCTGGTCCGGAACCGATCTATCCGCGGCTTGTCTCTCCGCCATCGTTTGTGGTCATCCTCTTGCTCATCTAGCTCTCCAACCCGATCCGATGCTGCGCGATCACATAGGCCTTGATTAAGCTCTCCAACGCGACATCAAAGAAGGGCTTTGGGCACCTGCCCTCACCGCCGGGCATCATCGCGCGGCAACCTCCATAGCATATCGGCCCGTACTTGCAAGTCACCGCGCAACGTGGCTCATAGCCTACGGCTTCATACCACTCCTCACTTAGCTCGGCGCGTCCTTGGGCATTGAGTCGGCCTGTGGAACGCCAGTAGAGCAGAGCGGGGCACTTGTAGAGGCGGAGTTGCTCGTCGACAACGACACTGTTTGCTGCGGTGAACATGCAAGGTCCGACCTCAAAAGCCTTCGCGACAGGGAACCCCATTGATGCGGCTGTGACGAAAAGCTCACTGACCTCAGAAGCTATGCGGATAACGTCACGTGTGTTGCTCACCCCAGCACAGATTTGCTGTTGGGTAGGCTCGACCCCATGAAAACCAATCGCTGCTAAGGTCTGCTGCATGCCCAAGTGGGATAGATCCTTCAAAAGATCTCGAACACCCGGGAGCGTTTCAGGTTGGATGTTGACGCGAAGGCCTAGCCGACCAGGAGATTGCCGAAGAAGTGCAGACACGTTTTCTAGTATGACTTCGTAGGAGCCAGTGCCGTCGAAGTACGGTCGGCATCGGTCATGGATCTCTCGGTTTCCGTCAACCGTAACCTGCACGAACTCAACGTAGGGTTCAAGTTCCTTCCAGACGGATGGAGAAAGTAACGACCCATTGGTTATTAGGGTAATGCGGGAGCGGCAGCCGTTCTTCTCCAAGCTCTTGAGATCGTGGCAGGCCCGCAGTACCATTTCAAGGTCGAGCAACGGTTCTCCACCGAACAAGGCTATCGACAGGTTCCTGACGCCCAACTCCTCAACACGTTTTGTAATAAAAGCAAACAGCTGATGCCACCGCCTTTGTGTGAGATCGGAAGGCGCGCTCCCTTTCCGGAAGTCTTGGTAGCAATATCCACACGCGAAATTGCACCGGGAGGTGAAACTTATGAATGCGCCCATCTGTGAGGTGTCAAACTTCATAGTGTTGAGGATATATCGAGCGAAGAACCGCTCATCCTCATCAGCTGACACGATTATTCGGTTCTTTCGTAGAAGCTCCAATTCTGCCTTCGTGGCCGACAGAGAATCAACCTTGCATGTGCTTGCGGACTCACCAAGCGAGAACGTGCGCAGAATCTCCCACAGATCGCTTCTGACAAGCAAAAGGCCTCGGGTCGCCGTATGGTATATTATCCCGTTGGCCCGATTGAGCGGTACCATCACTGCGTGACCCGAGACCTTCCGCATTCCGCGCTGCTCAGCTTTCACCTTTCACCAGCCTCATCCTTCACTTTAGCGTTCCGCCTCCCAGGGCCCTAGGTCAAGTCTCTGATCTTGATACAGAACCCGGCGCAATAGACCCAGCAAGCTGGACCGTTCTCTGGGGAGTTACCTGCCTCCAGGACCACTACCCCATCCTCTTTCCTGGCCATCTTCTTCGCCTCCTTCCATCCCGCAGTGCTCCACGGGGGTGTCCCTATCCTGCGTTGGGGGGTGTGGGTGAGCCAAACAACGAGAGGAACGGCAACAGTTCGTCTTGGCGTACGGCGGCGTTCTCCGAGGCGAATGCGGAGGGCGAACTGCGGTCTGGAACGAGGGTTCTTCCCAGGGGAGGACGTTTGTCACCCGAGCTGGCGCAGGCGCTCGACGTCCAAAAGCGAGACCCATGGCCATACAGCTTCGATCAACCCCTTGGCACGAAGCGGCTGCAGCTCCTTGCAGGTCGCCTGCCGGCTGGCGCCGATCATCTCCGCCAAGTCCCGAAGCGCTAGCGGAAGGTTGATCCGCACCCGCGCATCCTCCTGTACCCCGCGCTCCTTCGCCAGTTCCCGGAGCACCCGCACCAGGCGCTGCTGGATGCTTCCGTAGGCGAGGTCCACCAGCCTCGTTGCCAGACGATGCTGTGCCTCTTCAAGTCGCTGGTGGACCTCGATGAGCACCGCCGGGTACCGGGGGACAAGGTCCAGGACGTGCTCGCGGGCGACGAACCCCACAACGCAGCGGGAGGCGGCGGTCACCGAAAAACTGTGAGAGCCGGACAGCGACGTCGTGAGGAGCTCGCCGGCACCACAGAAGTGCAGGAGCAGCCTCTTGCCGTCCTCGGCGCTCACGGTGAGCCGGGCGCGCCCGTGGCAGAGGAAGGCCCACCCCGTGGAGGGAACCCCCTCGTGGAGGATCGTCTCTCCCCTTTGAAACGGGACCCGAAGGACGACCACGGCGGCGACTGGGAGGACTTCGGGGCCCGCAGTCGCCAGGACACACAAGACGCGGGAGGGACAGGAGGCACACCTGAGGGACTTCGCGCTCGGTCCGGTCATCCTGCGTCGTCACCTCCTGCGGCCGGCCGTCTTTTTGCACCTCTCTCAGAGGTAGTCTAGTGGGCGGCCCCCTGCGACGGCAAATTCCAAGAGCGTGCGGAGTGCGTCCAGCACAGCATCCTTCCCCGCGAGTTCCTCCCACACAGCCAACAGCCATGGCCCCTTACCCCTGGCGATCGCGTCTCGCGCCGGTGAGCCGCCGGCGAGCACCAACGGGGTAGTCACGGCCTCCTCTCCTCCCTGGAGAAACCACGCCCGGTACTCCTCCATGCGGGCACCAGAAGGTGCCTTGTCACCCAAGAGCTCCCTGCTTACCACGGTTTCCAGATAATGAGCGACTGCCTCGTCGAGGAAGCGTGACGGAACCCGCTCCCCGCTCGGGATGCTCCAAAGGTGCGCAATCTCATGAGCTAGAGGACCCAGCACGCGTGCATACGCATGGTGGGTCGCCTCTTTCTTCCCCATCTGAAAGTTCGAGCGCTCTACAAGAAGGTGTGTTTCCGTAGCTTGTCCGCCGTATCCATCCGGTACGGCGATCACGTTCAACGAGCATGGCACCTTCCCCAGCCGTGAGCCAAGCACACGGTAGGCGTCTGCGCCAGCCTGTAGACAGAGCGCGGCCCCCTGTTGGTCGCCGGCAAAGTGGTAGACCGTAACCCCTGGCCAATCCTCACTTTTGGCCTGTACGTAGTCGCCAATTGCCACATCGAGCCGCCAGTCCGGGCGGTGGCTCTCCCAGCGGTGCACCACACTCCCTTCGACCCGCTCATGTTGCCCTTTGCCTGCAGTGACCACTACGAGATCGCGTTCGGTGGTCGCGCGTAGTGTGAAGGTGAACCGTTCGTCGGGGATCCGGCGAAACAACTCAAGTGACGGATACCCGGGTAGCGGGACAAACAGTACCTCGTCACGCCGGAGGAGCGTAAATCGAGGGTCGATCCGATCATGAGCATAGGGGAAGACCTCCCGGTAACCACAGACCGGCCCGCTGTAGTCAACTTCAAGCACGCCCTGCTGATCTGGCTCCAGGGCCATGGAGAGGGAGATCTCTACGACCAGCACCTGCCATCGGGGGAGGCCGTCCACTTTGGCCACCCTCTCCGTCCATTCAATACGCTGCCCGTTCCACCGCACCTCGTGGATTTCGAGGAGCCGGTACAGGAGGAAGGGAATCGTGGTCGCTGCAGATGGTCCACGATTGGCCAGGCGGAGCCGGCATCGGGCGCGCAACGTGCCTCCGTACAGTGCATCCTCGCGGCCGACCTCCTCGGGATAGAGGTCAAGGTGCAGGTCATAATGCAGGGGCCAGGGCACGTTCATTTCGCCCCCCTCCTCCCAGCGGTCGTGCTGGTGGCGGGCCCAACGTGCAGCTTCAGAATACCTTCTTCTCCCATCGGGAGTTCGGCCACGGGCTCTCCCGTGCCGCGAATATAGTGGGCACCGCCGTTGGCCCCGCCGGCCTTGGTCTGTATCGAGTTGATGATGAACGTGTCCTTTCTGACCGAGCGAATGCGCTCCAGGTACTCCTGCTTTGCAGACGTCTCCCACTTGGCGACGGAATAATCGATGCACAGGGCTAACCCAACGATCATGGGCAACGACCCCCGTATATGAGTCCCACTACCCACCTTCACTGTAGCAGCGCAGGTGGATAACCACCAACGGCAGTTCTGGCTACAAGCAGGGTGAGGCTCGCGGTCGTTTAACGGTATGCCGTCACATTTCCAAGCTCCCGAGGCATTCGGGCGGCAGTCAGGCCGGAGGCTTGGCACACTTGATAACGTACGTCGGCGGGACGCTCAGGTAGCCGTCATCGTGCACTTGCTTGCGTACCTGGGCTACGCTGGAGCGGAGTGACGCTTTGAGCTCAGGCCACGGAAGCTCCTCTATGGTCGCCAGCATGAGCTCCTCCCATTCTCGCATGGCCGGTTCGTAGTCCTCGCTCTTCTTGATCGGGAAGCGCTTCTGTCCGGTGATTGCGAACCCGATAGTCTCCAAAGCCAAAGCCACCTCTTGCGGGCGCGGTTCGGTGGACCACATCTCGCCCTTCAGCGCCCACAGGGCTTTGGCCAGGTT